>Ga0079223_10002949_pt1 | contig 10657 bp, 7 predicted proteins | sample Stecom2011_FD_75072 | JGI IMG/M metagenome (GOLD analysis project Ga0079223, IMG submission 75072) | Agricultural soil microbial communities from Utah to study Nitrogen management - Steer compost 2011 | ecosystem: Environmental > Terrestrial > Soil > Agricultural land | place: USA: Utah...
GAAAGATACCATTGGCTTGGTGCCCTTTATGACTTTCGGGTAGTTGATGCCCGCCAGGAGAATTTAACCCCTGTCGATCTTGAGCGCCTTGGTTATGGTCAGGTAGTGGCGATTCACGGGCAGACGGGTTACCGGGTTTTAGTCGCTGATCATCAGGGTCAGATTATTCAGTTGCAGTTTGACGAGCCCTATCGGAATGTTGCCGAAGCCATCGCCTTGATTGTCCGCTGGCACCTGGATAGTGAAACTCCGGATAAGCGTGACAGTATGGCTGCTCAGTTAGCCACTGCATTCGGCCTGGCGGTTCGTCGAGTTGATCGTGTTTCCGATTTGCCAGACGATGAGGTTCTTGGCCGGATACCTGATCAAGGCATTGTCTTTTTCCGAAGTGACCCGTCCAGAAGCGCTCATGTTCTTGTCCAGCTCACCGATGGTGCGCTTTACCGGATTGACATGCCTCCACCCTTTAGCGCCTGGGGCTGGCCGGTTATCTTTCTTTTGATTCTTGTTGTTGGCGGCGTGCTGGCTGCAGCTCTGTTCGTTGCGCTTCGGGGAGTGGATGGAAATCTTCGTTCGGTAGAATCGGTTGCTGTTCGTATTGCCAGAGGTGAGATGAGTGCACGAGTGGAAAGCCGCCCTGGTACGCTGGTTTCCCGTCTGGCTGGGTCATTTAATGGCATGGCGGAGCATATCCAGCGCCTGGTGTACGTACAGCGGGAAATGATTCACGCAGTATCCCATGAGCTGAGAACACCCGTTGCCCGGATCCGCTTCGGTGTCCAAATGCTGGAAGATTGTGATGATCAGGCCGGATTTCAGAAGCAGATTGAGGGCATTGACGGTGACATTCAGGAGCTTGATGAGCTGATTGACGAGATTCTGACCTATGCACGGTTAGAGCAGGGCGGGCCGGTATTTTCCTTACGGGAGGCATCGGTGACAGATATCGTCCGGCAGGTAGTGTCTGAACAGCAGATGATTCGCCCGGGATTAACCATTGAGGCAGATATTGAAGAAGGTTCGGAAAAGTGGGCCATGTCCGATGTAGAGCCAAGATACATTCACCGCGCCATTCAGAATTTGGTGGGTAACGCGGGCCGGTATGCATCCGGTCGTGTTTTGGTGCGCTGCCATATCGATGAAGATAACTGCCGTATAGATGTGGAAGATGATGGCGCAGGTGTTCCTGAAGAGGACTGGGAAAAGGTATTTACTGCCTTTTCCCGGTTGGATGACAGCCGCACACGCACTTCCGGAGGCTATGGGTTGGGTTTATCTATTGTGCGCCGGATTCTTTATTGGCATGACGGACAAGCGTTTCTGGGGCGTAGTGATGCGTTAGGTGGGGCGAGATTTAGCCTGGTATGGCCAAGGAAGAAGCCAGTGAGTGCAGTTTTGTGAGCTGCGTCTCAGCCGATCACCAGATGTAACAAAGCGACTACACAACTTCCACTGAAATCAGATCGGCAGTATTGATAATAGAAAGCGTAAGGGATGACTTTTGAGGTTGTAGTTCTTACGAACTTTCCTTGTTTCATTCGTCATTTTAGGGCTGGTTTTTCCGGCCCTTTTTTTTTGCTATTTTTTTGCCCCGCTTACAGACTGATCAGGCGATGTGCTCGAAAGCAATCAGGTGGTCGGCATCTACCCGAACGGGAACAATTTCTCCCAACTGAAAATCCTGATGGCTGCGAAACAGCGCCTCAAACTCCGTTGCCTTCGAACAGCGAAAACGATAAAGGGTAGACGTGCCTGCGAAGGTCTTTTCAATCACTTCCGCGCGAAGGTTGGACAATGGGTCGTGAACAATGTCATCAGGACGGATCAGTACGTCAACCAGCGTTCCTGCAGGCCACTTGTAGGCGCGATTACCGTGAATAACGCCCAGCTCCGATTCAATGGTATCTGGCCCCAATGCTGTCCCGGGTATGAAGCCGCCCTGGCCAACAAAGCTGGCAACAAATCGGTTAACCGGCTCATGATAGAGGTTATAGGGAACATCCCACTGTTGAATTTTCCCATTTCGGAGTACCGCAACCTGATCGCACATAGCAAACGCTTCCTGCTGATCATGAGTGACCAGAATGGCACTAATGCCAAGTGTTTTCAGAATTTCCCGCACATCAAGGCTTAGCCGCCGGCGCAGATCTGCGTCCAGGTTTGAAAAAGGCTCATCCAGCAGTATCAGGGTGGGTTCTGGCGCCAGCGCGCGTGCGAGAGCAACCCGCTGCTGCTGGCCACCCGAAAGTTCGTGGGGGTAATTGTTGGCAAGAGCTTGCAGGCGCACCAGATTCAACAGCTTTGTTACTTTCTGGAGCCTCTCAGCTTTGGAGAATTTCTGCAGGCCAAAACCAACATTTTCTGCGATGGTCAGATGGGGGAAAAGTGCATAGTCCTGAAACACCATGCCAATCCGGCGTTTCTCCGGCGCCAGTGTTCGGCCGGGCAGGCTGATTGCCTGAGACTGCAAACGAATCTCGCCCTGACTTATTGGCAGAAAACCCGCCAGAGCTCTCAGAATTGTGCTCTTGCCACAACCACTTGGGCCAAGCAGACAGCCGATGTCGCCATTTCTTAGTGCAAAACTGACATCCTGAATGACAGGTGTCCCACCATAACCACAAAACAGGTTTTTGGCTTCCAATAGCCAGTCAGAGGGGGGAGTTGCAGTCATAGTCAGTCCAGACGATTCAGAATCAGAAATTCCAGCAGGGCTTTCTGTGCGTGTAGGCGATTTTCAGCTTCGTCCCAGACCACGGACGATTTATGCTCCATCATGTCGGCCGACACTTCTTCTCCCCGATGCGCCGGTAAACAGTGCATAAACAGAGCGTCTTTATCTGCAACGGACATTAATTCCGGATTAATCTGATAGTTCTGGAAAGCTTTGGCGCGAGCTCTTTTTTCATCTTCCTGGCCCATGGAGGCCCAAACATCCGTCACTAAAAGATTGGCATTACGTGCGGCGTCGGCGGGTTCCCGAAAAAGGCTCACCCGGTCTCCGTACTCTTTGAGCAGGGCGTCGGCTGGTTCATAATCAGCCGGGCAGGCGATATTAAGATGGAAATCGAATTGGCCTGCTGCGTTTATATAAGAGTTGCACATGTTGTTGCCATCGCCAATCCAGGCAACCGTTGCACCACGAATACTGCCCCGGTGTTCACGGTAGGTCTGCATGTCAGCGAGTAGCTGGCAGGGGTGGTACTCATCTGTCAGGGCGTTTATGACGGGCACCTGTGATGCGGCAGCAAAGCTTTTGGCAGTTGCGTGGGCAAAGGTACGAATCATGACAGCATCAACCATGCTCGAAATGACGATGGCCGAATCTTCAATAGGCTCACCACGGCCGAGTTGAGTGTCGCGGGGTGAGAGAAACAAAGCTGCACCGCCCAGTTGCGTCATGCCGGCTTCAAAGGATACGCGGGTCCGGGTCGACGATTTCTCAAAAATCATTGCCAGTACACGATTTTTGAGGGTGTCTCGTATTTTCCCCTGCCGCCACTCGCTGCGCAGTCGGGTTGCGTGGTCTACCAAGCATTCCAGCTCGGTGGTTGTCATGTCGCTTAATGTCAAAAAATGCCTTGCTGCCATGCAATGACCCTTATCTCACAAAATCTGCCGGCTTTTTTAAACAGCAAATTCGTTCAAAAAAATTTATCCGAAAGGTTGTTGGAAAAACCACGCGAAAAAACGGGGCCACAAGTCTAGCCCGTCGTGTCGGGGATGACAACGCTGGAGGCGCAGTCTAAACCGTGCATATAAAATACATGTTTGATGCGGTGTTCAAGTGACGTGTACAATAGCGCGAAGTTCGCTACCCTTTGGCAATTCCGCCTCTTACTATAGGTGAATGTTCATGGATATTAATGAAACCATCAAAAACCAGCTTGATGCAAACCCTATTATTCTTTACATGAAGGGCAGCCCGCAGGCACCTCAGTGTGGTTTTTCCGCGAAAACCAGCCAGGCGCTAATGGCTTGTGGAGAGCGGTTTGCATTCGTAAACATTCTGGAAAATCAGGATCTGCGAGAAGGCCTGAAAATTTATTCCAGTTGGCCGACCTTTCCCCAGCTGTATGTAAATGGTGAACTGATTGGAGGCTGCGACATCGTTATGGAAATGTCCGAAAACGGTGAGTTGGCCACGCTGATAAAAAGCGCAGCAAAACAGGCAGAAGCCTGAGTATTATTTCTGGCGTGGTTTGTTAGCGCTGGTTCAGAGTCGCTTCGGGGAGAACAGCAGTTCAACCTCGAAGCGGTTTTGGTTATCATCTTCAGGCGGCTTCGGGTAGGGGCTGGCTGCAAGTGATGCGCGGTAGATCGCCTCATCTATCCCTTTGATCCCCGTCGGTTTCAGGATTTTGGCCCTTGTCAGGGCACCATTAGCGAGTAGCTGCAGTTCAATTTCCATGGTCACCTTCTGGGAAAGTTGGCCAATAGCCGGCACCCGAAGTTTTTCAAGTTCCCTGCCAAGGTGAATGGCCAGCTTTATCAGATAAGGATCTTGTTCGGTGGGGGACTGGGTAATACGTGTTAGCTGCTCTTCTTTCTGTATTTCATGCACGGTGCTTTGATGCGCTGGATGCGCTTCAATGCGCTGGCTGGATTTCGTCTCCGGGGTGGTTATGCTGGTTGCCGATGGTTGCGAGCCCTGGCTATCCGTGACGGTCTTTTGAGGTTTAAGCCTGGGCGCCAGCTCCCGCTCAGGAGCTTTTTGATCAGACACTTCGGCAGTGACCTGGGGTGAAGATGATACAGCTTCTGGAGCAGAAGGGATTTCAAAAGCTGGATTACGTGCTTCAATGACCTTTTCAACGGTCGTCATCCTGGCTGCTTCCGATGCGCTGGCACGACTTTCCGGAAAAACCAATTCGAACTCAATGGTGTGTTGGGGTTCGTCGACATCCAGAATAGGTGACGGAAGCCCGGAAAATATCAGCGTATGAGCCAGAAACGCAATAGAGACTGCGAGACCGATTCTGTGCTTCGCTGGAACATTGTTACTGCTACTTTGTCCCCGCATCAATATCAGGCTGTTCGGCTCCGCAGGGTGCCAACGACGGCATTCATCGCCCGGTCAATTAACGCACCCTGTTCAAGCAGTGTGAGGCGCCCACGACGCATCTCGTGAGCCAGCTCAATCCGGTTCTTTTCAATCACCTTCAGGCCCATTCGGTTTACAAAAACGAAGCTGTCAGCTTCATCAATAATTGCGGACAGTTTGCAGCGGAAACTTGCCCCGTTAACCAGTCGAAATTCAACCCAACTGCCAATTTCAAGCGTATCAATCTGTGCAACGTACTCAGCAACCGCAGCATCTTCCGGCTGTTGTTGTTTGGCAATTGTCTGGTCTCCGGCAGCACTCTCATTATCGTCGTCTGGTTTTCCCGAACCATCTTGCCGTGCCACGATTGTGGCGTTGGTTCTGAAGGCTTCGGCCAGTTCATGCTTGAGGTGACCCATCATTTCATCAAGCCGGGAGGCGTTGTAAGAAACCTCTTCCAAGCCCGCCCGAAGGGTTTTCAACAAACCAGGTACCGCGCGAACCCACTGGTCGCGCTCGTCATCTTCCTGGTGTGGATGAAGGCACCAGATCAGATCGTCAACAACACGAACGGATTCATTCCAGCGATGCTCAACATCGTCCCGCAGATAGGCCAGGAACATAAACCGGCTCCAGCCATTCACCAGAATGTCGTGCACAGGAGGGGGCAGCTTGTAGCGGGCCGTTTTTTCTTTGAGTATGCTGTCAACAGTTTCCTGGGCCTTTTGGGATTTGATGCGGCCTCTTTCTGATTCCCTTGTTCTTTGTTCCACTAACGACGCCTTACGGTTTTCTTTTTCCAGAAATTGCTCAAACTCGCGGTTCAGGACTTCAAACAGCTCAATGTTATCGGTGAACTCATTGAGGATCCGCTGAACAATGTTATGAATCTGGTTATAAAGCTTGTCTTTGGTTCTCTCATTGCTGGCGCTCCAGCCAATACCGGCACGAGCTAATGAATTTAACAGCCGTCTGGCCGGGTGTGTTGCCTGGCTGAAGAACGTTTTGTCTCTGATAACAACTTTGAGAATCGGAATTTGTAATCGGCTGATAAGTACCTGAACCGGCGCTGACAGATTGTAATCGTCGAGTATGAATTCAAACAGCATGGAAACCAGATTAATGAGATCCTCATCAACCTCGTTCAGTGCAGGTTTGCGGCCATCAGCAGTATCTGCCTCAGCCAGCAATAACTGAACTATTTGCTGCAGATCCAGAACCACCGGCTCACCATCACTGAGATTGCCCTCTGCAACTCTGGTGTGCGGCAACGAAAGGGCGTTCAGAAGATTTTTCAGTTCTGAACCGCTAATCACACGGACATCAGGCTCTGATGCGCGGGTTGGAATACCGGCATTGGCTCTTTGTAGCGTGAGCATTTGCCGGATCTGTTCAAAAACAACGTTGGACGCATGCAGACTTTCAGACGAAGCAACCGCATCGGAACCGGCGGCAGATGCGGACGGACTGTGTTTTTGGTCTGATGCCGTTTGCTGGCTGGTTGTTTTGCCATGGTAACGAAAATTCGGGATGATTCCGGCGTGAACAAGAATTCGATTCGCCTCATCCAAAAGCATGCCAAGGTTGGATATGACATACCGGTCAAACTGTTTGAGCAGTATCAGCCGCTCACGGATTTGGATCTCGAGGGATTGGATAGCCTCAACAAACGCACCGCAGATATGTTCAGGTGACATGGGGTTAACCGGGAATTCGCTGATGGCGCCCGGGTAAACTTCGGTAAACCGTGCCTGAAGCTGCAGCAGTGATCCCTGAAAATGCGCCTTCGCCTTGGAGATCATGGCATTCAGCGCAACTTGCTCTTCCAGATCTTCATTGCCAACCAGAGACATGTTGTCTGCGGTCACAGCCTTACTCGCGGTATCTTCCAGAGGGTGGCCGGCGTGCGGCGGATTGGCAAAAAACTGTGCTACAGCGTTCTGAAAATGGCGCTCCACGCCTTTGCGCTTGATACGGATCTCGCGCATGGCTTCAAAATAGCGATTTTGCTCACTGTTACTGCGGGCATTATTGGCGAGCTCGAATAATGAATCGTCAACAGCGTCAAATGCACCCTGTAGCAAATCCCCTAGTCCGGCGACAACAGTGTCCCGTATGCGAGTAACCTCCACGGGAACCGGCTTGTCGTTGTCCGCTTCCCTATGCTCGCGGAGGTAATGTATGCCGGGCTGCTTATTCATGGCCGACTCCTGTTTACGCCTCAACCGGATACATGACCGAGTTTAAATGCTTATATTATAGTTATTAGTTAAATCTACCGCATTTCCGGTGAACTTAACATGAATAAACGCTAACGTGGGATGGTTTTCAAAAAATCAAGAGGTCCTTTTTTTCGCGTGCCCGGATGAACAATAGCAGCTTTCACAACATTATCCTTTATTTGGAGGACTTCCACACGATGTCCCCCTACTTTCAGGCACACGTTGGTGTCGGGAATGTTTTCCAGGGTTTCCGTAATCAGGCCGTTAAGAGTTTTCGGGCCGTTAGTGGGTAATTTCCATCCCAGGGTTTTATTGATGGAGCGCAATGCCGCGGTGCCATCGATAATAAAGGTGCCATCATCCTGAGGGATAATGTCAGGGCTGGTGGATGCATAATCGGTGGTAAATTCACCAACAATCTCCTCCAGAATATCTTCAAGTGTCGCCAGCCCGAGAACATCGCCATACTCGTCAACCACGATACCAAACCGACGCTTTCCCTTCTGAAAGTTGATTAACTGTGTGTTCAGGGGAGTGCTCTCCGGAATGAAGTAGGGTTCCTGGGCCAGTTGCATGATCATGGCTTTATTAATTACTTCCCGCTGCAATAACTTTGAGACATTGCGAAGGTGTAAAATGCCCTGGATATCATTGATGTCACCCTTGAACACGGGCAGGCGGGTGTGCTGGCTACTGCGAAGCTGCCGCAATATAGTGTCGGTATCGTCATCAAGATCAATACCTACCACCTCATTGCGGGGCACCATGATGTCATTGACGGTTACTTTTTCCAGGTCAAGTATGCTGATAAGCATGTCTTTGTGCTTTGCCGGAATCAGCGCGCCGGCTTCGTTAACGAGTGTTCTGAGTTCCTCGCGGCTGAGATGGTCAGATGCAGCACTTTTTGGAGATACATGAATCAGCTTGAGAATGAAGCCGGTAAGAAGATTTACAGCCCATACCATGGGATAAAGGATTTTCAGCAATGGACCAAGGACGTAACTGGCCGGAAATGCAATTTTTTCTGGAAAGAGTGCCGCCAGAGTTTTCGGTGTTACCTCGGCAAAAATCAGAATAATCACAGTGAGTAGCAGTGTTGCAATGGCAATCCCCGCATCTCCCCAGAGTTCCATGGCAATAACGGTAGCAATAGATGAAGCAAAGATGTTCGCGAAATTATTGCCAATCAGGATAACCCCGATCAACTGATCTGTTCTCTGAAGCAGCTTTTGAGCCCGCTTCGCGCCTTTATGACCGGTTTTGGCCATGTGTTTCAGGCGATAGCGGTTAAGCGACATCATTCCTGTTTCTGAGCTTGAGAAGAAAGCAGATAACAGAATCAGGCCAACAAGCAAAATAAACAGCGCGGTAAGCGATGTTTCGTTCAAGAGGAATGTCCTTACATTACTGACAAGTGGGGAAAATAGGGTGAGGTTGAGCCTGGTGTCAAGTCGTAACGCTTTTTATGATTGCGGGCAGTGTTTTTAGCCGCCCCTTTTGAAGATCAGTTCCAGCGCAAATTTGCTGCCATAGAAGGCCAGCATCAGGAGCGCACAGCCGGCTAGAGTCCACCGGCTTGCGGTAATTCCCCGCCAGCCCCTGGTGTATCGGCCTATAAGCAGCGCTACAAATACGATAAGAGACAGTAGAGAGAATACAGTCTTGTGCGCCAGATCCTGTGCAAACAAATCTTTTACAAACAGTGCGCCGGTGATGATAGACAGTGTCAACATAACCACCCCCGCCCAGACCATTTCAAATAATAAGGATTCCATGGTTTGCAGTGGCGGCAGGTTACGCACCAGTCGGCTATTGTAGTTGTTCTTTAACCGTCGGTTTTGCAGGTAAAGAAGCACCGCCTGAATGGCGGCCAATGTAAATAAGCTGTATGCAGTTACAGACAGGGCAACGTGTGACAACATGCCGTAGTTTTCATCGGAAACCACACGTGACGGAAGGTGGGTAATCAGGCCTGCAATAATAGACAGTATGGCCATTGGGTAAACGCCAATGAACAGGCTTTGTACCGGCTTTCTGAGGTTAAGGCCAAGAAGAAGGAAAACAATCAGCCAGGAAATAAGTACCGAACTTTTGAAAAATGCGAAATCAAATCCGCCGTCATGGTGTACTGTCTGAACAATCAGCAGGCCGTGGCTGACAAGGGCCATAACGCCAATAAGCGTAGTCACGGCAAGATTGCTGCGGACCCGATCTCTTAAATGAAGGGCCTGTAGCGCAGTGCCGACACTGTATAGTAAAAGAGAGGTTACCGCGATAATCAGCGTTCCCATGACTTCCTTATTAACCATTTTTCTGATTGACGATCGGTGATCTAAAGCACCGATTTGACCAAGCTGGTCGTTTCAGAGCGATAGTCTGGTTATAATGTCCTGATTATGCAACAGGAATCAAGAGCCAGTACTGGTTCGGTGATTTGTGCACTCAATTTATCCGGGGTACGGAACAGCACCATGTTTGAGAACCTTCAAGACCGACTTTCCGACAGCCTACACAAGATTTCCGGCCAGGCGCGGCTAACCGAAGACAACATCGGCGGCACGCTTCGTGAGGTCCGGATGGCGCTGCTGGAGGCTGATGTCGCGCTACCGGTAGTAAAAGACTTTATCGAGAGCGTCCGAAGCCGTGCTATAGGGCAGGAAGTTCAGCGCAGTCTGACACCTGGCCAGGTATTTATAGGGGTGGTCCAGCAAGAGCTGGAACGGGTTATGGGGGAGGGCAATGAGGCCCTGAACCTGGCTGTGCAGCCACCGGCTGTGATTATGATGGCGGGGCTTCAGGGCGCGGGTAAAACCACAACCGTTGCCAAGCTCTCCCGCTTCCTGAAAGAGCGCCAGAAGAAGTCAGTGATGGTTGTCAGTGCGGACGTCTATCGTCCGGCCGCCATCAAACAACTGGAAACTCTGGCAGCCGAAGTGGGTGTTGAATTCTTTCCAAGTACCGCAGATCAGGACCCGGTTCGTATTGCTGAGGATGCTGTTGCTGCTGCACGCAAGAAACACATCGACGTTTTGATTGTTGATACCGCTGGCCGTTTGCACATAGATGAACAGATGATGGGTGAGATCGGGCGCTTGCATAAGGCCATCAAGCCCATAGAAACCCTGTTTGTTGTTGATGCCATGACCGGCCAGGATGCGGCTAACACCGCCAAGGCCTTTAATGATGCCCTGCCGCTGACGGGTGTTATTCTTACCAAGACAGATGGTGATGCACGAGGCGGTGCGGCGCTGTCTGTCCGCCATATAACTGGTAAGCCTATCAAGTTTCTTGGGGTTGGCGAAAAAACAGATGCTCTTGAGGCTTTTCACCCGGATCGCGTAGCGTCCCGAATACTTGGCATGGGAGACGTGCTTTCTCTTATCGAAGATGC
>Ga0079223_10002950_pt1 | contig 10657 bp, 8 predicted proteins | sample Stecom2011_FD_75072 | JGI IMG/M metagenome (GOLD analysis project Ga0079223, IMG submission 75072) | Agricultural soil microbial communities from Utah to study Nitrogen management - Steer compost 2011 | ecosystem: Environmental > Terrestrial > Soil > Agricultural land | place: USA: Utah...
AGGTTTTGACTTGTTTTGGCAAGCCACAAACGATGCGAATACTAATGCGATAACCGTTATTTTTACTAAGCTCTTCATATTACAATATTAATGTGCTTCTTCTTTTTCTATTAATTTAATTTCTACTGCTCCAGTTTCTTTCAATAAGTTTTCTAACTCTGTTTGATTTCCATGAACAGGAATTTCCATTAAGAAATGGTCATCAGTAGTTCTTACATCTGGATTTTCAGCTTCTTTAAATGGCCACAGTTTACTTCTTAAATAAAATGTAATTACCATTAAGTGGGCAGCAAAAAATACGGTTAGCTCAAACATAATTGGTACGAAGGCTGGCATATTTTCAATGAAGCTAAAACTTGGTTTACCCCCAATATTTTGAGGCCAGTCTTCTATCATGATATATTTCATCATGAAAATTGCTACTACTAATCCTACAGATCCGTATAAAAATGCTGTTATAGCTAATCTAGTTGGCGCTAGGCCCATTGCCTTGTCTAGTCCATGAACTGGAAAAGGTGTATATATCTCTTCAATGTGATGTTTTTCCGCTCTTACTCTTTTAACGGCGTTCATTAAAACATCATCATCTGTATAAATAGCGTGAATTACTTTTGACGTTTCCATATTGCTACTCGTCGTTTTTAGTTTTGTTAACTTGACTTCCAGAAGTTCTTTCATCAACTCCAGTTCCCACTAAACTCTTTCCTGACTCTCTTAAAGTTTTATACTTATCACCAGAAGATTTTAGAATGGTTTTAATTTCAGCTTGTGCAACTACCGGGAATGTTCTAGCATATAATAAGAATAATACAAAGAAGAATCCTATAGTTCCAATAAAAATTCCAATATCTACAAAAGTTGGAGAGAACATTGTCCATGAAGATGGTAAGTAATCTCTATGTAATGAAGTTACGATAATAACAAAACGCTCAAACCACATTCCAATGTTTACTACAATTGAGATTATGAAAGAGAACATAATACTTGTTCTTAATTTCTTAAACCACATAAACTGTGGAGAGAATACGTTACAAGTCATCATTGCCCAATATGCCCACCAGTAAGGACCAGTTGCTCTGTTTAAGAAGGCATATTGCTCGTACTCTACTCCAGAATACCATGCAATAAATAACTCAGTAATATATGCTACACCAACAATAGAACCTGTAATCATAATTACAATGTTCATTAATTCAATGTGCTGAATAGTAATATAATCTTCAAGGTTAACCACTTTTCTCATAATAATAAGAAGCGTGTTTACCATTGCGAATCCTGAGAATACCGCACCTGCAACGAAATAAGGAGGGAAAATAGTAGTATGCCAACCAGGTATTACAGATGTTGCGAAGTCAAAAGATACAATCGTATGTACAGAAAGTACTAAAGGCGTTGCCAAACCAGCAAGTACTAAAGATACTTCCTCAAAACGCTGCCAGTCTTTTGCACGTCCAGACCAACCAAAACTTACTAAAGAATAAATTTTCTTTTGGAAAGGTTTTACTGCTCTATCACGTAGCATTGCAAAGTCAGGAAGTAAACCAGTCCACCAGAAAACTAATGAAACCGATAAATACGTAGAAATTGCAAATACGTCCCAAAGTAACGGTGAGTTAAAGTTTACCCATAAAGATCCGAATTGGTTTGGTATAGGTAATATCCAATATGCCAACCACGGACGCCCCATATGTATTAGTGGGAACAATCCTGCTTGTACAACAGCAAAAATTGTCATTGCTTCCGCAGAACGGTTAATTGCCATTCTCCATTTTTGACGGAAAAGCAAAAGTACTGCAGAAATTAAAGTTCCTGCGTGACCAATACCAACCCACCAAACGAAGTTAGTAATATCCCAAGCCCAACCTACGGTCTTGTTTAAACCCCAGGTTCCGATACCTGTTGAAATTGTATAAATAATACACCCTATTCCCCAGAGAAACGCTGCAAGTGAAATAGAAAAAACTATCCACCAAGATTTGTTTGCTTTACCTTCAACAGGTCGTGCTACATCCACGGATACATCGTGGTATGATTTTTCACCTGTAACTAAAGGTCTTCTAATAGGTGCTTCGTAATGAGACGCCATAATCCTTCTATAATTATTTTCTTAATTCGTTTTTATTATGCTTCGGTTGTATTTCTCACTTTAGTATGATACTGCACATTAGGTCTCGTGCCAATATGTTCTAATAGGTGATACATACGGTTATCTTCTAAAAGTTTTGCAACTTTACTTTCTTTATCGTTGATGTCTCCAAATACCATAGCTCCATTGCCACATGCAGCAGAACAAGCAGTTTGGAATTCGCCATCCTTAATAACACGTCCATCACGTTTAGCATCAAGAATAGTCTTTTGTGTCTTTTGAATACACATAGAACATTTTTCCATAACACCACGAGAACGCACTACAACATCTGGGTTTAAAACCATACGTCCTAAATCATCATTCATATGATAATCGAACTCATCGTTTTTAGCGTATAAGAACCAGTTAAAACGACGTACTTTATAAGGACAGTTATTCGCACAGTAACGGGTACCTACGCAACGGTTATATGCCATGTGATTTTGACCTTGACGACCATGTGAAGTTGCCGCTACAGGACAAACAGTTTCACAAGGTGCATGGTTACAATGCTGACACATTACTGGTTGGAAAGCTACTTGAGGGTTATCTGAAGCGTGCTCCATTTCACCAAACTCACTTAACGAGCTTCCTAGTCCTGAAATATTGTTCTTTTTATCGTTATCTCCAGCAAAAGATTCTTCAGATGAATAGTATCTATCTATACGTAACCAATGCATATCACGGCTCTTACGCATCTCTGATTTACCTACAACAGGAACGTTGTTTTCTGCATGACAAGCAATAACGCACGCCCCACAACCTGTACAAGCGTTCAAATCGATAGATAAGTTAAAATGATGCCCGATAGTACGATCAAATTCATCCCAAAGATCCACTTTAGAAACCTCTGTTTCAACATGGTTTAAAGATACAACTGTTGGAGGGTTCCAAACTTTTTTATCTTTAGTATTGAAGATTTCTAATGAAGTTTCTTTAATAATATCTCCACGCCCCATTAAAGTGTTGTGTAGTTGTACACAAGCAAACTCATGCATTCCTGATGCAGCAGTAACACTTACATTTTGTAACGTATTAAAATCTTGGTATAATGCATACGCATTAACACCTGTTTTCATTTCATTTTTTAATCCAACTGTTCTTCCATAACCAAACGAAAGACCAACAGAACCTTTTGCCTGTCCTGGTTGGATAATTACTGGTACATTTTCTATAGTAACGCCATTAGCAGTAATATTTACATAGCTTCCATTAAGTCCACCATCTGCCATATGTTCGTTTCTTAGTCCTAGCGAATCAGCATCAGCTTTAGAAACTGTTAAATAGTTGTCCCAAGTAGTTCTTGTAATTGGATCTGGAAACTCTTGTAACCAAGGGTTATTAGCTTGTTGCCCATCACCCATTCCTACTTTAGTATATAAAGTAAGTTCTAAACCTTCAGAAGCAGTTGCAGAAGCTAATGCTCTGGCAGCTTGACCACCTGAAACAGCTTTTGGTTCAACTGTAGTTTCACCTTCTTCACTAGCAGTTCCAACTAAAGTATCTGCTTCTTGTGAACTAGTAACACTTCCGTTAGAAGTGAAAACTCCGTCATGTAAAGCTTGACTAAAAGATGCACCATTTAAGATACTTGATTCCCAAGTTTGCTTGATATAATCGTGATAAGAAGCATCGCTACCCATCCAACTTAATAAAGCGTCTTGAAATTGTTTTGTATCAAATAAAGGACGGATAGTTGGTTGCGTTAAAGCAAAATGTCCTTTCTTTAATTCTACGTCACCCCATGATTCAAGATAATGAGGAGCCGCAGCGATATATTGTGTTTTTGTTGATGTTTCGTCCGCCTTCATAGAGAAAGTAACAGACAAATCCGTATTCGCCAAACCTTCAGCAAACTCTGCTGCATTTGGTAAAGTATATAATGGATTAACACCACTCATAATAACAGCTCCAACTTTACCTGCTTTCATATCAGCAACTAAAGTTTTCACATCATTATCATTTCCTTGTCTAGTTTTAATTGGTGTTGAAGGATCAAAAGCTTTTGAACTTAAGTATTCGTTAATTTCAAAAACTACTGTTTGAGCATTCACATCTTGAATACCTGTCACCACGACACCTTTGCTTCCTGCTTTTTTAAGTTGAGAAGCTGCTTTGCTAATAGCATCTAAAATATTCTCAGGTAAATCTACAGAAATAGACCCACCTACAACTTCACTATATAATTTAGCTAGAGCTAGTTTTTGTTGTGTTGGAGTTAATGGAACACGTTTATCGGCATTTGCCCCGGTTAAGGACATGTTTGATTCGAATTGAATGTGACGTGACATTTTTCCATCAGTAGGAATACGTCCGCTAGCATAACCCGAGTCGAAACCTCCACCTTGCCAATCACTCAAAAAGTCAGCACCAAACGATACAATTGTGTTAGCTTTAGAAAAATCATAGTTAGCTAGACCTCTCTCATTATATTTAGCTTGAAACGCGTCTAATGAAGCTGATTCTGAAACAGCATCATAAACCACATGTTTTACGTTAGCATACTTTTCTTTAAACTCTCCAATTAACTTAGAAGTAGATGGACTAGCAAAAGTTTGTGTTAATAAAACTATTTGTTTTCCAGATCCACTAACATCAGTTAACTTTTGAGTTACTTCTGAGTTCAAATCCTCCCATGAGATATAGCTTTCTCCTTTAACAGGACCTTGCACTCTCAAGCTATCGTACAGACTTAAAACCGATGCATTTACTCTAGCATTTGCTCCACCTTTAGTAGCTGCCAAAGTATTGTTTTCAATTTTAATTGGACGACCTTCACGAGTTTTCACTAATACGCTAGCAAAGTCAAAACCATCGGCTATTGTTGTTGCATAGTGGTTAGCTACACCAGGAATAATTTCTTCCGGTTGCACAACATAAGGAATGGATTTAACTACTGGTCCTTCACAAGCAGCAAGCGATGCTGCAGCTGTACTAAAACCAACATATTTTAAGAAATCACGACGTGTTGTTTTAGAACTCTCTAATGAACTTTTATTACCTAAAAACTCATCGGTTGGAATTTCGTTAACAAACTCGTTTTGTTGTAGCGCCTCAACAATAGAGCTATTTTCATTTAGCTCTTCAACACTTTTCCAGTATTTCTTGTTTGATGACATATTATATAATGAATTACTTCTTATTATTTTTTATTTATTTTATATCTCTAATGTGAATTTAGTAGTGACATTTACCACATTCTAAACCTCCCATTTGAGCTACTGTAAGCTTTTCTACACCATACTTCTTAGATAACTCTTCGTGTATTTTGGTATAGTAAGCATTGTCTTCAACTTTTACATCAGTACTTCTATGACAGTCTATACACCACCCCATTGTTAATGGAGAATATTGCGACATAATTTCCATAGTTTCAACTGGACCGTGACAAGTTTGACACTCTAAACCTCCAACGGTTACGTGTTGCGAGTGGTTAAAGTAAGCGAAGTCTGGCAGATTATGAATTCTTACCCATTTCACAGGCTGTGCTTCACCGGTGTATGCTTGATCTTCATCACTCCATCCTGCTGCCGCGTATAATTTTGCAATCTCACCATCGTAAAACTCTTTACTATACTCTTCAGTAGCTGTTGATTCTGCAACTTCATAAATAGATTTATGACAGTTCATACAAACATTTAAAGATGGAATCCCAGAAGTCTTACTAACTCTAGCTGAAGAGTGACAGAATTTACAATCTATTCCATTATCGCCTGCGTGAATTTTATGCGAAAAATGGATAGGTTGAACCGGCTGATAACCTTGATCAACACCTACTTGCATGAAATAACCATACACGTAATATCCACTAGCTAACAATAAAAGAACTACTGTTACTAATACTAAGAATTGATTTTGAATATATGCCTTCCAAATTGGAGTCCCTTTTGTTTCAGAAACATCTACTCCCTTAGCATCTGCAAAACGTGTTAAAGTACGTCTTACTAACACTAAAGAAACTGCCAATAAAGCAAAAAGCAATGCTAAAGCACCTAAAATAACTTTATTTGATATTCCGGAATCAGATGTTGCTGCAGTCGCAGCTCCACCAGCAACAGCAGCAGGCGCAGCAACTGTACGCTCTTGAGCTGTATAAGCTAAAATATCGCTAATATCCTGATCAGACAATTGTGGGAAGGCTGTCATTGCCGCTCCTCCATACTCATCGAAAATCTTTTTTCCATAAGCATCTCCAGACTTGATAACAGCAGAACTATTACGAATCCATGCAGCTATCCATTCTCTATCTAAACCTTGTTCTTCCTCTAGAATCTGCTCAATATTACGCAAAGCTGGCCCTGTCATCTTCTTATCTAACTGATGACAAGCAGCACAATTGGTATTGAACAATGATTTCCCCTTTTCAGGATCGCCATCTTGAGCGAAAATAGAGGTTGAAAGTGTTAGGATAAAAATTAAACTTAATGTAAGCACATTTCTACTTAACTTACGGTCACTCACCTGTTTCATATTAATGGTTGAATTAACTTCTTTAGTTTGGTACGATTTTTTCACTGATGTAAACAAAATTACAATTATAAAATCACTCGCAAAAATAGTATTAAAAGTCGATTTGAGAAATGTTAGCGAAGTGTTAATTGGTAATTTAGAGGTATTCTAAATAATAAATCGCTATAAAAATCAGTTTTTATCACATACCTTTGCATTAAACAACCTTGAAAATGAAAATATTGAACTCTAAAAACAGTCTTTACACCCTTGGGTTTACTGTATTATTTACAAGCCTAAGTTTTGCTCAACAAGGCAACGTAACTATAAATCAAGACAAAGAAATTGAGCAATTGTTAAATTTAAAGAAGACAATTAACGCCTCAGAAAACACTTCTGACCGTTATAGAATCCAAATTTATTCTGGACAGAGAAGTGGAGCAGAAACCACACAAAGTAATTTTAAAGCTTTGAACTTAGAAATGTCATCGAAACTTGTTTACGAAACACCAAACTATAAAATATGGGTTGGAAATTTTAGAACGCGTTTGGAGGCTGATCGAGCATTAGTAAAAGTTAAAAACACATTTCCAACCGCCTTTATATTTAAGCCTAAGAAAGAATAGGAATAACTTATATGAAATAGGGTCAAAATAAGTAATTAATTTTAAGTTTAAAATAATCATACTACTTGACGTAATAGAAAGCAAAAAATACGTCGAAAATTAGATTATAATTCAAAAGCTATCCCTAAAAAATGTTTACATCCTATATAGGAAACAATTTAGAGATAGCTTTTTTATTTATTGTACCACTACTTTTTTCAATAGCACCCGATTTTTGGTGGTTAATTGAATAAAGTAAACTCCTTGAGACAATTTAGTCACATCTATTTCGGATTTCACTTCAACATTAGACCATATAAGTCGACCAGAAATATCATAAAAGTCTATTTTCTAGAATTCCAAATTATCAAAACCTCCAATGGTTACCATCGTCTTTGCCGGGTTAGGATAAATACTAATTAGACTTCCCGTTGAAAAACTATCTACACCTAAAGTTGTGTCTTGAACATCCCCTGTTAAAGAATTTATGGCGCCACAAAGAGATTCTGTTACGGCAGTTTCCTCAACCCAATCACCTAAACTTAAACTAAGTGGATTTGTCAAGGACGCTGTTGTATTATAGTATAACACGTGTGTGTTAACAAACGTTCCATTACCATCATCTGCATAAATTTCCCAACGCAAATTAGTTTCATTCCATGCAATTTGAAACTCACAATTACCAATACCAACGCATGGCGAGTTATCATCTACAGGATCTGTTTCGAAAGTATTTCTACCTGTTGCATCCAAGAATATTTGATTAAATATATAATCTTGATTTTCAATTAAAGCATGACAAGCGTTAAGTGTAATGCTTTGCGAAAAACTAGACACCCAAATTAAAACAAAACTCAAGGTTAATATATGATTTATCCGTTTCATAATTAACATTTAATTTTGACTTGGAAAATAACCAGAAGTACAAATAATAAAAGTTATTGCTTGAGAAGGTTGCATGTTATTAATAGGCATGCCACCTCCTGCACTACCAATCATTCCAGGATTCATGGTTGTAGTTGAACCGGCTGTAGCATACTACTTATCCAATAATTTTGTATCTGCCGGAAAATTATTTGTTGGTGAGGAGCTGTCGCCTTCATCACTAACAGCATTAATGGTATGGGAGTGCAATGGCATATTATTAACAGTAATAACATTGGTTTCAGAACCAACTTGATCCCCCCAAGCCCTAGGTGTTAACCCAGGTCCACTACCTACGTGCATAGGAACTCGTTCTCTTAAATCTGGAAGTCCAAATGTTGTTTGACCATTTCCACCATACGTAGTTCCTAAAAGGCAAACAAAGCTTAATTTTGACCAATACTCAACAACTGTCCATCACATTTTGCCCAACCTACTGGCGCATAAGATCCAGCAAACATACGTATTTCCTCCCCCAAAAAAGGCCCCAGGGCATTAGCTATATCCGTAATGCTTAAACATAATAATAGGAATAAAATAGTAATTGATTTTTTCGTAAATTCAAATGATTTAAATTGATTTTAGCCTACGTAATTACGACTAATTATTTTTAGACAAAATAATTAAAAATAAAAAAAGCGACCAATGGTCGCTTTTAATCGTAATATATATGTATTTATTTCAATTTCTTTTTTACTTCTACCTCATGGTAAGCCTCAATTATATCGCCTTCTTTAATGTCGTTATAATTTTTAATTTGCATACCACAATCGTATCCTTTAGCTACTTCTTTCACATCGTCTTTAAAACGTTTTAATGAACTAAGTTCACCAGTGTAAATTACAACACCGTCACGGATTAAACGAACTCCAGAGTTTCTAAATATTTTACCAGTTAACACCATACAACCAGCAATACTTCCAATTTTAGATACTTTAAAGATTTCTCTAATTTCTGCTGTACCTGTAATCTCTTCTTTAAGCTCTGGAGATAACATACCTTCCATAGCATCTTTCAGATCGTTGATAGCATCGTAGATAATAGAATACATTCTGATATCGATTTCTTCCTTATCTGCAATTTGACGTGCATTACCCATTGGTCTTACGTTAAATCCAATAATAATGGCATCAGAGGCAGTTGCTAATAACACATCACTTTCGGTAATTGGTCCAACTCCTTTATGAATGATGTTTACTTGAATTTCTTCAGTTGATAAATTCTGGAATGAATCTGTTAATGCTTCAACAGAACCATCCACATCACCTTTCAGTATAATGTTTAACTCTTGGAAATCTCCAAGTGCAATACGTCTTCCAATTTCATCTAAAGTAATATGACGTTGTGTTCTAACAGACTGCTCACGTTGTAACTGTGTACGTTTGGTTGCAATTTGTCTTGCTTCACGTTCGTCTGCAAACACATTAAACTTATCACCTGCTTGTGGTGCTCCATCTAGACCTAAAATAGATACAGGGGTTGATGGTCCAGCGGCAACAATTTCTTTGCCACGCTCGTCGTGCATCGCTTTAACTTTACCACTGTGTTTACCAGCAAGCACGTAGTCTCCTACTCGTAAAGTTCCTGCTTGTACTAATATAGTTGATACATAGCCTCGTCCTTTATCTAAAAAGGCTTCGACAACAGTTCCTTCTGCTGCTTTATTTGGATTTGCTTTAAGATCTAATAATTCAGCCTCAAGCAATACTTTTTCTAATAATTCTTTTACCCCAGTTCCCATTTTTGCTGAGATATCGTGTGACTGGATTTTCCCTCCCCAATCTTCAACCAACAAGTTCATATTTGCAAGTCCTTCTTTAATCTTATCAGGATTTGCAGTTGGTCTATCTATTTTGTTGATAGCAAAAACTATTGGCACTCCAGCAGCCTGAGCGTGTGCTATAGCTTCCTTCGTTTGTGGCATGATATCGTCATCGGCTGCTACTACAATAATAGCAATATCTGTAACTTGAGCTCCACGAGCACGCATGGCCGTAAAGGCTTCGTGACCAGGAGTATCTAAGAAGGCCATTTTTTGACCATTTTCTAATTGTACACCATAAGCTCCAATATGCTGAGTAATTCCACCTGACTCACCTGCAATTACATTTTCTTTACGGATGTTATCCAATAAAGATGTTTTACCGTGATCCACGTGACCCATTACCGTAACAATTGGTGCGCGTTCAACTAAATCTTCTGGTTTGTCTTCAACTTTTTCAATGGCATCTTCAATACCTGTATCAACAAACTCTACCTCGAAACCAAATTCTTCAGCTACAATACTTAATGTTTCTGCATCCAAACGTTGGTTCATGGTAACCATCATTCCAAGCGACATACATGCTGAAATAATTTGTGTTACGGGAACGTCCATCATCGTAGACATTTCACTTGCAGTAACAAATTCTGTTACTTTTATAATTTTACTTTCAGCAGCTTCGGCTTGTTGATCTTTAGCTGTTTGTTCTCTATGTAGATCTCTTTTGTCTCTACGATATTTAGCACCTTTTCCTCTACTAGATTTACCCTGTAGTTTCTCTAAGGTTTC
>Ga0079223_10002951_pt1 | contig 10656 bp, 13 predicted proteins | sample Stecom2011_FD_75072 | JGI IMG/M metagenome (GOLD analysis project Ga0079223, IMG submission 75072) | Agricultural soil microbial communities from Utah to study Nitrogen management - Steer compost 2011 | ecosystem: Environmental > Terrestrial > Soil > Agricultural land | place: USA: Utah...
AGCCAGAACCTGGCCGCCCACCGCGAGTACGCCGCGGCGTACTGACATGGGGCCCCGGCGCCCACGGCACTTCGCGCCCGAGCGGGTGGTCACCTGGGTGGCCATGGCCGGCTTCATGGGCACGGGCAAGAGCCGCATCGGCTGGGAGCTCTCCCGGCGGCTGCAACTGACCTTCATCGACACCGACAGGGTGATCGAGCGAGTGAGCGGCATGCGCATCCCGGACCTGTTCGAGTTCTACGGCGAGAAGACGTTCCGCGACTACGAGACCGAGGTCGTGCGGCGCTGCATCAGGTTGGACGAGGTGGTGATCAGCACGGGCGGCGGAACGGTCATGCGCCCCGAGAACCGCCAGCTGCTGCGCTCACGAGGTCCCGTGGTGGTGCTCTCCGCCAGCCCCGAGACCGTGTTCCGCCGCACGCGGCGCCACCGGCGGCCCCTGATCGAACAGGGCGACCCGCAGGAGCGCATCCGCCAGCTCATGGCGGACAGGCAGGCGGCGTACGACGAGGTGGCCTCCATCAAGGTCTCCAGCGACGGCCGCAACTCGGCCGACGTGGTGGAGGAGATCGTGGTGGAGCTGGTGCGCTGGAAGGAGCAGCAGGACGCATGAAGCCCGGGGACGAGCAGCACCAGGTCTACGGCGTCCAGTGGTCGGGGCCCCGGGCGCACGAGGTCCGGGTGGAGGTGGCTGACCCCTACAGCGTTCACGTGGGCGCCGGGCTCCTGGGCAGCGTGCCTCTGCGGGTTGGGGAGAACACCGTGGCACTCATCAGCGACGCCAACGTGTGGTCCTTCTACGGCGCCCACCTGGCCACCACCCTGGAGGCGGCCGGCAAGCGGGTGCTGCAGCTGACCGTGCCGCCCGGTGAGCCCAGCAAGTCCCTCGAGCAGTTCGCTCGGCTGCATAACGAGCTGGCCTCCGCCGACTTCCCGCGCGACGGCGCGGTCGTGGCGCTGGGCGGCGGCGTCACCGGCGATCTGGCAGGCTTCGTGGCGGCCACCTACATGCGTGGGGTGGCTCTCTACCAGGTGCCAACCTCGCTGCTGGCCATGGTGGACGCCAGCGTGGGCGGCAAGACCGGCGTGGACCTGCCGAGCGGCAAGAACCTGGTGGGCGCCTTCTGGCAGCCGAGGGCGGTCATCGCGGACGTGGCCACCCTGCGGAGCCTGCCCCTGCGGGAGTTCCGTCAGGGCACGGTGGAGCTCGTGAAGCATGGCCTCCTGGCGGACCGTTCGTTGCTGAGCACCTTCGAGTCCGGCTGGTCGAACGACCTTCCCGCCGAGCTGCTGGCGGAGGCGGTGGCCCGCTCGGTCGCGGTGAAGGCGCGGGTGGTGGCGGCGGACGAACGCGAGTCCGGTCAGCGCGCTTTCCTGAACCTGGGTCACACGTTGGCTCACGCGCTGGAGGCCGCCAGCCTGCAGCGCCTGGCGCACGGCGACGCGGTGGCCTACGGCCTCGTCTACGCCGCGCTTCTGGCGCGGCGGAGGGGCTTCGAGGACCACACGGCTGTACTGTTCGAGCTGTTCAACTGGCTGCTGCCAGGACCACTGCCGGACGTGGAGTTCGAGGAGCTGTACGCTTACATGGCGCGTGACAAGAAGGTGGCCGGTGGCAAGGTTCGTTTCGTGCTCCTGGAAGCCATCGGTGCGCCCGTCGTGGTGGAGGACCTCACCTTCGGCGAACTCGAGCGCGCTTACGGTGAGCTGCTGAAGGTGGTGGCATGATGCCCGCCTCGGCCGCGCCCGCACGGCAGGTCACCTACAGGGAGGCAAGCAGATGATCCTCGTACTCAACGGCCCTAACCTCAACCTCCTGGGGAACCGCGAGACGGAAGTGTACGGAACCGCTACGCTTACCGACCTGGAGGGATTCTGTCAGCGCGTGGCGGCGGAGCTCGGCAGCCAAGCCGTGTGCCGCCAGAGCAACCACGAGGGTCAACTCATCGACTGGCTGCACGGCGCGGCGGGGGAAGGAGCCACCGGCGTGGTGCTGAACCCCGGTGGCTTCACCCACACCAGCGTGGCGCTACGCGACGCCATAGCCGCCGTGACCGTTCCGGTGGTCGAGGTGCACATCAGCAACGTGCTGCGGCGTGAGCCGTTCAGGCACGTGAGCCTGACGGGCGCAGTGAGTGTGGGCAGCATCATGGGACTGGGCCTGAACGGTTACGAACTGGCCATCCGCTACCTGCTGCGGGGCTGAGCAGGGAGGCGCCGCGCCATCCTTTGTGACTGAACCCGCCACGCCCCTGCTGGCGCCGCCTCTCAGCCGCGCAGGAAGTTGGATGCCTCGTCGCTCTCCACGGGCGGCAGGTCCTCCAGCGAGGCGAGCCCGAACTCGATGAGGAACTTGGCCGTGGTGGCATAGAGCAGCGGCCGCCCCACCACGTCCTTCTGCCCCACCACCTTGATCAACTCGCGCTCCTGCAGCGTGTCGAGGGTACTCGAGCAGGAGGCGCCGCGGGCGGCCTCCAGTTCACCCCGGGTGACGGGCTGGTGGTAGGCCACCAGCGCCAGGGTCTCCAGCGCCGCTTGGCTGAGGGGCGGCAGCGGTGGCGGCGACATGATGGCCGAGAGCGCGGGCAGTAGCGCAGGCGCCACCACCAGACGGTAGCCGCCGGCCACGTGATCAACCTGTATGCCTAGGTCCGCGGCGTGGAGCGCATCCTGCAGTTCGGCCACCTCGCGCCTTACGGCTTCCTCGCTCACGCCGAGCAGGGTCATGAGGTCGCGCAGTGGCACAGGCCCGTCGTGGGCCAGAAGCGCCGCGCAGAGCAGTGCGCGGGAACCGTGGGTGCTGGACACGCCGTATCGTTTCAGGCGCCGGCGGGAGTGTCAAGACGCGGCGCCAACCGCCCCGTGCGCCTGAGCCAGATCTCTACCGGGATGGTCAGGAAGGGCGGCACACCCGCCGCCATGGTTACCAGGGTGGTACGCAGGGACCAGCCGAACGAACGCGCGGCCACGAACGCCACGACTTGGTAGAGCATGAAAACCAGGCCGTGCAGGCTGCCGAAGAGCGGTACCAGGTTGTCTTCGAGACCGAGCAGGTGCTTCTGGTACATGCCCACGAGCAGCCCCGCCCAGGTGACCGCCTCGGCCAGGGCCACCGCCAGGTAGGCGTAGCCCAGCGGAGCGATGCCGGCCGCGTTCGGCCGGGCACGCTTGGCGTTCCGGACGCTCGCGACTTCGGCCGTTCCGGGGTTCGTGTTCCTTCTGTCCTGGGTTCCGGTATCCATCGTGTTCGCTTCTCCTAGGTCGGCGTAGTTCGGCGTCTTGGCGCCCCGACCTAGTACCTTACCTTCGCGATGCTCCTGCGGGCCTAACGCCGCAGTACCTGCAGGTCCGGCCGTAACTGCAAGGTGAGCCTCTCCTCCGCCCGTGCCGGCTCGGCGGGTAGGCTCGCCGTCAGCTGCAGCACGACGGCGCCCTCGTCGCTCGGAAGGTTCGTCACGCGGACCACCGCGCTCACGCCCATGTGCGGCCAGGGACCGAGGGCCGTTGCCGCCACGGGCGGGGCGCCCCCTTGCGCCTGCTCCAGCCACAGTTCGGCCGCCGCCAGAGCCAGCGCACCCTCCAGTTCCTCCCGCTGCAGTACGGCCAGTTGCTGGGCTCTGGCCGCCATGGCGTCGAGGGAGGCGGTGAACAGGAGCACGAAGGTGGCAGCAGCCACGATGAGTATTCCGCCCAGCACGGCTAGCAGCACGAAGCCGCGGCGGGCCCCGGTGGACTGCGGCCTTGTCACGGCGCTGCCAGCCGCGGCCTATGCGGCAGCTCCAGCAGCACCCTGCGCTCTTCGCCGGCCGCCTGCAACTCCAGCCAGAGCGCGCGTAGCTCGCCGCCTGCGGCCTGCTGCCAGCCGAGGCTGGAGCCGTCTCCATCTATCACGCCCGCGATGCGCAGGCTCTCGACGCCCGCCACCCACGGCTGCCTGCTGCCGGTACCGCTGCGGCGGTAGAGCTGCGGTTGGCCCTGGCCGTCCGACCCGGCCTCGAACGTGAAGTCTCGAGCGACGGGCCCACCGGCCAGGCTGTCGTCGATGTACACGATGCGCACCGCTTGGCCACCCGGTACGGAACGTACCTGCACGCCGCGCCCCAGGAACTGAGCCGGTGTGAGGTCGTGACCGAGGCCCTCCACCTCCTGGGAGCTGATCGGCAGGGGCCAAGGTCCTGAACCGGCCCGGAGCAGCTCTTCGCGCAGGAGCTCGGCGGCCAGTTGCAGGGTCTGGGTTGCCTCGCCGGCGCTCTCCCCCGCCACCTGGGCGTTGCGGGCCGAGCGCACGTACGCCAGCAGGGCTACGAGCAACACGCCCGTCAGTGCCAGCGCCACCAGCACCTCGACCAGGCCGAAACCGTGCCGCCTCATGGCCGCTCCACCAGCGGACCGAAGCGTACGGTCGTGCCTTCTAGGGAGCCGCCGTCCGGGGGCGTCACCACCACGCGCACCAGCTGTACTTGGCACCCGAAGCGGTGGTCCGGGCAGGCGGTCGCGACCTGGCAGGTCCAGCCGTACTCCAGGTGGGCGGCGCTGCAATCTCCGGTGGCGGCGCCCGGGCCGATGCGCTGGAAAAGCAGCTCCTGCGCCAACGCGGCTGCCGCGGTCTGCCGCACCTGAGCGGTGCGCCCGGAGCGGAGCGCGCCCAGCTGAACGGAAGCCAGAGCCGCGCCGGCCAGGGCCAGCACCGTGAGCGCCACCAGCACCTCCACGAGCGTCACCGCCCTGCAGCCCCGGCCGTTCATGGCGCAGCCTCCAGCCTCACACGCCCCAGGCTGGATACCACCACGTTCACTGCCCGGCGGCCGTCCGACAGGCGCACGGTGGTGGAGATGACGCCGCCCCCGTCGCAGCTGCGGCCGCTGCCGTTAGGGAGCCAGACCAGCCCACGAGCCAGGCCGGCGGCGACCGCTACGCCGGGGTGATCGCTCAGCCGCACCCGCGTGAGTACGCGTTCACCGGCGCAGGTGGCGGCGCTGGACTCCGCGGCGCGAACGACGAAGCCGTCATCGGTTCCGGTTACCGACACGCTGACGCCCCGCCAGATGGCGTTGGCGCGGGACCACAGGATGGCGCTGCGTAGCGCCTGCGCGGCCCGCTGCGTGTGGCTGGGCCGCGTGAGCGCCACCGCGGTGGAGAGGAGCACGCCCAGTACCGCCAGCACCACAAGCAGTTCGATGAGTGTCACGGCGCTCCTGTTCATGGCCCGAGGCTAGAGCCGCGGGGTGGACGGGGTGGCCGGAGACTTTGCAGCTGCCTAGAGGTACTGGGCGGGTCGCCGCCCGTCTCTCCCGCGAGGGGAGGAGCTCGGCTACTCTCGGTTCACGAGGCCGAGCGTTACGCCAGGCCCAGCTCGGTGGCGCGCCGCAGGGCGCTGACGCGGTCGCGCACCTCCAGCTTGCGGTAGAGGTTCTCCAGGTGGTCCTTGACCGTGTCTGGGCTTAGTCCCAGGTGGCTGGCCATGGCCTTGTTGCTCATGCCCTGCGCCAATAGCGCCAGGACCTCCTCCTCGCGCGGCGTCAGCGAAGGCAAGGCCACGCTGGGCATCCAGTCGCGTTGCGGGTCGGCCAGGATGCTGCGCAGCATGCGCGCCAGCTCGCGCGGCTCCGTCTCCTTCGACAGGTAGGCGGTCGCGCCGGCGTCGCGGGCGGCCTGGATGACCGCTGGCTCTTCGAACGTGGTCAGCACCACCGCCACCGGTGCGTCCTCCGCCGCGGTTATGGCCTTGCAGGCGCTTATGCCGTCCAGTTCAGGCATGCGCACGTCCAGCAACACCACGTCGATCTGCGCGTGCCGGCAGCGCTCCACGGCCTGCCGGCCGTTCTCGGCCTCGCCCACCACCACGAAGCCCTCGGATCCGAGTGCCATGGCCAGGCCCATCCGGAACAGCGGATGGTCGTCCACGATCAGCACGCTCGGGCCCTGCTTCTCCGCGGCACGCGAAGTGTCGCTCACCTGCTACCTCCAACAAAGGCCAGAAGCACCGTTCCGCGCGGGCCAGTGGCCTCGCACACCAGCCGACCACCGTGCGCCTCGAGCACCCGCCTCGCTATGAAGAGCCCCAGGCCCCCGGTGCCGCCCGTGTAGGTCCTGCCGCCGATACTCACGTCGTGACCGATGAAGGGCTGGGCCAGCTGCTCCAGCGGCTGCGGAAGGCCCGGGCCGTCGTCGTGCACCCGCACCATGCCTGCGTAGGTCTCCACCTGGATGCGGCTACGAGCGTAGCGGACCGCGTTGCTGATCAGGTTGTAGAGTGCGCGCTCCAGCTCGCGCGCGTCGGCCATGGCGTCGCCGCCGCCGCTGACCTGGATACTGATGCCGCGCTCCTGCCTGAGAGGCTCCAGGCGCTGCACGACGCGGTTCACCACGTCCTCCAGCAGGACGTGCTCACGGTTCAGCGGCACGTCGCTGCGCTCGAGACGGTGGGCGTCCACCAGCTTCTGTACCAGGTCGATGAGCGACGTCAGTTCGTTGCTGAGGTGCCCCACCACCTCCACGCGCTTCTCCTTTGTCAGACTGTCGTCGCTCTTGACGATCTGCAGCAGGTTGTTGGCGGCCACCAGCGGCGTCTTGAGGTCGTGCATCAGCGCGGCCATGAAGGCGCTGCGGCGCGCCTGCTGGGTCTCCACCTGGGCCAGCAGCTGGTTGAAGGAGCGCCTCAGTGAACGGACCTCCACCGGGTCCTCCTCCGTCAGTACCAGGCGCGCTGTGGCCAGCTGCTCGGCCGTGCGCGGCAGGCCCAGGACGTCCTTGCTGGCCTTCAGGAGCGGCGCCAGCAGGATGCCGGAGAGGAAGTAGCCGACGAGGCCGGAGATCAGCACCACTCCACCCACCCAGAGCGCGACCGTGAGCCACATGCCCTCTACCTCGCCGGCACGACGGTAGGCGGGAAGCAGCACCGCCACCACCATGAAGATGTTGGGTACCGCGGAGAGGAAGGCGATGACCAGCGCCACCTGCGCCCGCAGGCTGAGGGGCCGCAGGCGTAGGCTGCGCTCCCGGCTCCTTCGGGCGTCCCGGGAGCCCGGCCCAGCGGACCGGTCGGTCACGTGCGCCGCCCCCCTCACTGCCGGTTACTCCTCGCTCGACAGCACGGCCAGGAACGCCTCCTGCGGTACCTCCACCGTGCCGATCTGCTTCATGCGGGCCTTGCCCTTCTTCTGCTTCTCGAGGAGCTTCTTCTTACGGCTGATGTCGCCACCGTAGCACTTGGCCAGCACGTCCTTGCGGAAGGCCCTGACGGTGGCCCGGGCCAGGACCTTGCCGCCGATGGCGGCCTGCACGGGGATGGCGAACATCTGGCGTGGGATGACCTCCGCCATGCGGTCCACCATCTTTCGGCCCACGTCGTACGCCTTGTCGCGGTGCGCGATGATGGCCAGCGCGTCGACCCGCTCCTCGTTCACCAGCACGTCTATCTTCACCAGGTCGCCCGGGCGGTAGCCGCTGAACTGGTAATCCATGGAGGCGTAGCCGCGGGAGAGCGACTTCAGCCGGTCGTGGAAGTCGTAGAGGATCTCACCGAAGGGCACGTCGTACTTCAATTCCACACGGTGCCCGTGGTAGACGATGTCCTTCATGACCCCGCGCTTCTCCTGCAGCAGGCCCATGGCCGAGCCCATGTACTCCTCGGGCAGGAAGACCGAGAGATCCACCCACGGCTCGTCTATGGACTCGATCTGATCGGGCGCCGGCAGTTCGCTGGGGTTCTGCACCACCAGCTCCTCACCGCCGGTGGTGGTGACGTGGTAGACCACGGCGGGCGCGGTGGCTATGAGCGAGAGGTCGAACTCGCGCTCCAGGCGCGCCTGGACGATGTCGGCGTGCAGCAGGCCCAGGAAGCCGCAGCGGAAGCCGAAGCCCAGCGCCTCCGAGGTCTCGGGCTCGAAGGAGAAGGCGGCGTCGTTGAGCCTGAGCTTCTCCAGCGCCTCCCGCAGCTTGGGGTAGTCCTCGGTGTCCGTGGGGTAGAGGCCGGAGAAGACCACCGGCATGGCAGGCTTGAAGCCCGGCACGGGCTTGTCGGTCACGCGCTCCACGCCGGTGACCGTGTCGCCGATCTGCGTGTCGGCGATCTCCTTGATGCTGGCGGTGAACCAGCCCACCTCGCCCACGCCGAGGCTGTCCGTCACGGTGGGTTCGGGCCGGAAGAAGCCCACCTTCTCCACCTCGAACTGCTTGCCGGTGCTCATCACCTGCACCAGGTCCTTGGCCTTGATGCTGCCGTCGAACACGCGGATGAAGGCTATGACGCCCTGGTAGGCGTCGTAGACGGCGTCGAAGATGAGCGCGCGTAGCGGCGCGGCCCTGTCGCCCTGCGGAGCGGGCAGGTGCTCCACCACACCCTCCAGCACGGCCTTGATGTTCTCGCCCGTCTTGGCGCTCACGGGCACGGCGTAGTCGCCCGGCACGCCGATGACCTCCTCGAGTTCCTCCACGGCGCGGGCACGTCTGCGGCCGGCAGGTCGATCTTGTTGATGACCGGCAGTATCTCCAGTCCGTTGTCCACGGCCAGGTAGGCGTTCTGGATGGTCTGGGCCTCCACCCCCTGGGCGGCATCGATGACCAGCAGCACGCCCTCGCAGGCGCGCAGGGCGCGGGAGACCTCGTAGTTGAAGTCCACGTGGCCCGGGGTGTCTATCAGGTTGAAGAGGTAGGTGGTGCCGTTGTCGGCGGTGTAGTAGAGGCGCATGGGCGTGGCCTTGATGGTGATGCCGCGCTCACGCTCGAGCTCCAGCGAGTCGAGGATCTGGTCGCGCTTCTCGCGCTCGCTTACGCTCTGGGTCAGGTCGAGGATACGATCCGCCAACGTCGATTTACCGTGGTCGACGTGAGCGATGATCGAGAAGTTACGGATCTCCACCGGCACAGTGTACCGCGAAGTCACGGGAGTCTCGTACGCCGCTAACGGCGTACTTCACGTGGTCAGCGCGGCTCTCCGTCGCCCAGCGGCGCCTCCGCCTGGCCGCTGCGCCTCCGCGCGAAGGCTGCCTTCAGCAGCTGCTCCGCGGCGCGCGCCTCCACCCCGCCCTTGATGGCCGGCACCCGCTTCCAGCCCTCCCCCGCTAAGTCCGTCACCCCGCCCAGTGCACCGTCACGGGGGTTGGACGCGCCGTAGACCAGGCGGGCCAGCTGCGTCTGCAGCACGGCTCCTAAGCACATGGGGCACGGCTCCAGCGTCACGTAGAGCGTGGCGCCCGCCAGACGCCAGTCGCCCGTGGCCTGCGCGGCCTGCCGCAGCGCCAGGGTCTCGGCGTGCGCCGTGGGGTCGGAGCGGGTCTCCGTGAGGTTGTGCGCGGCGGCCAGCACCTCGCCCGCGGCCGACACCACCACGGCCCCCACGGGCACCTCCCCCAGCCTGTGGGCCAGCTTGGCCTGCTCCAGAGCCGTGCGCATGTGGCGCCGGTCGGCGTCGAGTAGGGCCGGCACACCCTCGGCCGCCGCGTCCACCGCCACCGCTACGCCCTCCACCCACAGCACCTCGTGGCCGGCGGCCAGGACACGCAAGGCGTCGCGTTCGCCGCGCGGCACCTTCAGGTCTATGAGCACGTCGCTGAGGAGCCTGCGCCCGCCGGGCAGCCGGATGCGGTCGCCGCTGCGGCGCCGGCGGAGTTCAAGGCGCGGATAACGTTCCAGGACGTCGGCGTTCACCTCCCTCGGTAGCTGTTCCGGGCTCGTCACCTGTACTGGCGCCGTCTCGGTCGCGGTGTCCTCCGCGGCCGGAGGCTCCACGTGCAGTTGACCGTACGCGAGCTCCACCCTGCCACCGCCGGGCAGGGAGGTGCGCCAGGGAGCAGCACCGAAGCCTTGAGCCGCGCCGCGCATGGCTGCGGCGTCGAGCTCGGTCAGTAGGCGGTCGCTGGGCGTGGCACCCACCTGCTCGAGCCGCTCCACCAGAGCCGCCTTGCGTAGCGCGACGGGCGCCCACTGCCAGGCGGCCAGCCTGATGGGGCCCGGTGGGAAGCGGCGGTGGGCCAGGAACGTGAGGGCCGCGCGCGCCTCCTGTTGGATGTGGGCCGTCTCCGCCAGCCTCAGCTGCGCCTGCGGGTAGCGCGCCTCCAGCTCCGGGATGATCCGGTTGCGCAGCCAGGCCCGGTTCTGCTCCAGCGTCAGGTTGGTAGCGTCCTCCCGCCAGCTTTCGCCTAGGTGCTCGAGGTAACGGCGCAGAGCCGCCCGGCGTTCGCCCAGGAGTGGTCTGATGACGCCGCGCTGGCGTGGGCGGATGCCTACCGGGTACGCGACGCCCCGCAGGAGTTGCAGCAGCACGGTCTCGGCCTGATCCTCCAGCGTGTGGGCCACCACGATGGCGCCGCCCGGCGCCGCCTCCTTCAGCACCCGGTAGAGGAATGCGTACCTCAGGCGCCGGGCGGCGTCCTCCACGTTCCAGCCCTTGCGCTGCGCCACCGCCGCCACGTCGGCGGAAGATCCCTCCAGCGGGACGCCGAGCCGGGCGCACAGTTCCTGCACGAAGCGCGCATCTGCGCCGGACTCGGTGCGGAGCCGGTGGTCGAAGTGAGCCGCCACCAGGTCGAAACCCGCCCGCTGCAGCAGGTGCAGGGCCGCCACGGAGTCGCCGCCGCCGGAGACGGCCACCACCAGCCTGCTTGCGTTCGGGGCCAGCCGCCGCGTCTCGCCCTCCGCCGCCGCCTGCAAGGCGGC
>Ga0079223_10002954_pt1 | contig 10654 bp, 7 predicted proteins | sample Stecom2011_FD_75072 | JGI IMG/M metagenome (GOLD analysis project Ga0079223, IMG submission 75072) | Agricultural soil microbial communities from Utah to study Nitrogen management - Steer compost 2011 | ecosystem: Environmental > Terrestrial > Soil > Agricultural land | place: USA: Utah...
GAAGGCCGCGTACGTCAGGAAGAAGAACATGTCACACGCTGGGATACCGTCTATCTCCGCCAGCTCCCAATCGACTACCCCCAGGTTTTGCATGTTCAGCGTGATCAGGTTTGGGTGGCTGACGTCGCCATGCTCTACAACAGGCGGCAGCGCCACTTGTTTGAGCGGCGTGATTAGCTCCTGCGTGTGGATCAGAAGCTGTTCCTCTTTGACGTTTAGCGGGAACGAGCCAGCGAACGCGTTGAGTGGCTGCGCGATCCGCGCCTCGTACCACTCGAACTGGGGCTGCTCCTGCGGCGTGCGGGGCAGGTCGGTCAGCCAATCCAGCGCCAACTCGCAGGCCGCGTCGCGATCGCGCCGGACGCGCGGTGGGTCGAGCAACGGCCCATTGAGCGCGGTTTCGATCAGCAGCGGATAGCCCCGGTAATCTTCGAAGGCGATAAGCTGCGGGATCGTGTCGAATCCACCCGGGCGCATCTTCTGAATCGTCTCGATCGCGGCGGCTTCTCGCGTCAGGCTTTGGCTGCGCTCGCCCAGGCGCGGAACCTTCGCCACCAGCACCGGATAGGGCTTGCGCGCAGGGAGAATCAGAAACACGACATGCCGCGAGGCGCGAAAACGTGGCGTGAGCATCACGCTCGTTAACCGCTCCGGCACGCGATACAGATCGAGTTTCAGACGGGCGCGGTGGCGCTCCAAAAAGTCCAGCACGAGGTTCATGCTGCCTCCCGCCGCGCGATCAGGCTGAGACACGGCGCAAACCAGCCGACAACACCCATCCGGAAGCCGAAGCGCGTCGCATTGAGCATCATCCAGGCGACCGGGCCGCGCCGGTTATTGACGATGACGTTGGTCAGCGCGCAGGCGTCATCCACCGGCAGAATCTTGGTGCAGCGCGCGAAGTTGGGCCAGTTCCAGAACGTCTCGATCTCATCAAACCCGGCGCGCTCCGCTGCTGCGCCATAGCGCCGCAACTGCCACGGGATATCGCGCCCGACGCGACGCTGAATTTCGACATAGAGCGTGCCGCCCGGTTTGAGTAGCGTTCGCGCCCGCGCCAGCGTTTCGGCGGGCTGCGCGCGCAACACGGCCACGTCGAACGCCTCAAGCGCTTCGGCTGAGACGCTCTCCGCGCCGATTACCGACTCGGCGAAATCGTCCAGCGCGGCGCGCAACGGATCGTTCTCGGGCCCGAAGTACACGACCTGTCCCAGGCGCGGATCTGGCAGCAGAAAGCGCCAATCCATGCGGCGCGATCGCTGTAACAGCTCGTCAAACGGGTCGTCCGTGCCGGGCGTGCGTGGCTCACGGTGAGGGGCTGCGTGTTCGGCCATCAGAGCGCCTCGGCTGCGGGCTGTTGCGCGGCGGTGACCAACGGGCGCATGACGTTATATAGATCGTCGATCACTGCCGGGTACGGATGCTCGACCAGATAGCAGGGTTTATTCTCCAGCACCGAGCGCAGTCGCTCGCGCTGGACTGCTTCAGCGTTTTCAAGAAATGCATTCTTCCGTTCAGGAAAAGCGAACCGGAACATATAGTAGTATTCCATGAAGGGCAGCCGCTCGTATTGCAGCGAGAACACCATCCGCTCGGCGACCTCGTCCGGTTCCAGTGGGCGTACGCGCGTGCCGGGCGCGTCCACGCTGGCGACGAAAAAGACCGTATCCAGCGGACCCGTGAGTGCGAACGCTTCGCGCGGGAAGACTTTTTCGGGCGGCAGATCGACGAACAACTGCCGCTCCAACAGCCGCGCCAGCCGTCCGACCGCGCGCTTGCCCGGCACGCGGGGCAGGCGATCCTCGGCGCGTACCGCGGTGCGCAGCCCGGCCACGCGCAGCCGGTCGCTACTGCTCGCTAGGGCCCGATAGCGCGGCATCTGCTCCAGATACCAGTCCCAGACGCGAATCGGCTCTGGAATGCCGGACATCGTCTGTCCATCCGCCGAGATGTACACCCACTCGTCGCCGATGTAGCGCGCGCCATGCTCCATGAAGCCGAGCAGCGCTTCAGTCTTGCCGCCTTTGGACCAGCCGGTATTCAGCACGCCCTTACCTTCGTGGAGAAAGGCCGACGCGTGCAGCGGTAGCGCGCCTTTCGCCAGCGCGGTCAGATTAAGAATTGGGATCAGCAGCGGAATAGCCGGTGCGCTACGCTCAGCGACGATGGTCAGCGGCTGGCCTACGCGCTCGATCGGAATCTGGACGCGCGTGCGCGCTTTGTGCTTGCTGCGCAGCACGACAAACGCATCGTCGGTAAAGGCCGCTTCATCTTTGCCGAGGAAACGCAGAGTCCCATGCATCTCCAGCCGGTCGACAAACCGGATCGTGATGTCCGGCTCCCCGTTGAATGGGCGCTGGATAGGGCCGAGCTGGCGCCCGACGGCTTTTGCGCTGGAGGCGTCCGCTTCTAGCAGCCGGATGCTGACCAGGTCGTGTAAGTTGAAGTCGATGGCGCCGGGATGTGACCGGCTGATGTCTGAAGTCACGCGCGATTCCTGTTCTGAACGTCCGCAATCACTCTTCTGGATCGAACACCGGCGCAGCCGCTTTTTGCCTCTGCCGCGTCATTGTGTGCGCGGGTTAGAGGAAAACTGGGCTGTTGCCGGCTTCAAGTGCTTCATTTGCATTATAGTACGGGTGCGGTCCCGCGCTATCCCGCGCCGCGCTTTTCGCCCTCAATTCCGCACGGCCTCGGCACGCTGTACCTATATCTTAGGGATGCGCGGATGCGGACGCTATTAAAAAAGTTTAAAGGTAAGCGAGGGGGATATTTAAATCGCATAAAAACTTATAAAAAACACTCGAATCTACTGTAATCACGGTGTTTATATGTGTGAGAATTTACTATAATGCAGATTAAGCCCAACCTCACATCAATGACGACACCTGCAGGGGGCAGGAGGAAACCGATGAATCGCTTGCGTGTATTGTTATTGGCGGCAGTCGTGTGGCTGCTGCTCCTCTTCATCCTAGCGGATCCTCGCATGCTGGCGTTTACTCCGTCGCCGGCTGTTTTTGGCATCGCCGTGGCGACAGTGCTCGCTATGTTGATCTTCCCTGATCTCGGCACAAGCCGCCTGCAAATGATCCTGGTCGGTGTCGGGCTGCTGTATCTGGCAACCGGCGCGGTGGGCTTGCTCGGGCACAGCTTGACCGATGTGCCAGTGGTGGTAACCGAGCTATTTATGCTGGCGGTGACTGTCTATCTGGTGCGGATGTTGTCGGTCGTGGTGTCGAACCTCGAGCAGATTATCGAAAACGTCATCACGGGCAAGGATGACTCGCGGGTTCTGTCTCCGGCGAAGGGCGAAGAGACTGTCAACGCCGAGTTGTTTCGGGCGCGTCGCTTCAACCGTCCGGTGGGTTTTATCTTCTTAAACTTGAGCGGCGTTGAGGAACTGAAATCGTCGCGTGCGGATCAGTTCAGTTACCAGTTTGTCTTACAGCGCAGCTACCTGAAATCCCGCGTGGGGCAGCTTGCAGAGTCGTTCCTCTATCACACCGACCCGATCGCCTGGCATGGGGATGACTTGGTCATCTGCCTGCCGGAGACAAATGGCGAGCAGGCTGAAGAACTGGCGCGCAAAGTGTTCGATCTCATCCGCTCCCAGTTGAACATTCGCGTCCCACTGGGCGTGGCTTGCTTCCCGGATGATGGGCTGATTTATTCGGACCTGATTGCTGCGGCGAGCAAGAAACTGCTCCCGTTCGCCAAAGAAGAGCTCAAGCCAGAGACGAGCAGCCCGAACGTCGAGGACAAGCGCGCCTCGCAAGAGCGGGCAGCGTTGCAGCCGATGATGCTCGATTTTGGGTTCGGCAAGCTCAACGGGCAGGGCGCGCTGGCGCAGCCGCTACACAAAAGCTCATCCTCCTTCATTCTGAGCCTGGGACTGCGGGCGCTGCTGCACGGCGGTGAGTTGTTCCAGCCGCTGACCGCGCAGCGGGCGCACACGCACGACGTGTCGCCGTACTATAACCCCGATTTCTGGGTCAACCGGCTGCCGTACCAGGGCGCCAACTCGCGTCAGGTTTACATGAAGGTGAAGCGCGCGATCGACATTGGCCTGGTGCTGGCCTCGCTGCCCGTGACCCTGCCGATTGGGCTGGCGCTTACGACGCTGATCTGGCTGCAGGATCGCCACTCACCATTTTATTCGCAGGTTCGGACGGGGCTGGGCGGCCACACCTTTAAGATGTATAAGTTCCGCTCGATGATTGTCAATGCCGACAAGCGCCTGGAAGAGCTGGGTGTGCGCGTCAACGAGCGCGGTGAAACGGTCAACGAGCATGGTGACAAGCTCGAAAACGACCCGCGCATCACGCGAATGGGACGCATCATCCGCAAGACTAGCCTGGATGAGCTTCCGCAGCTGTGGAATGTGCTCCGGGGTGAGATGAGCATCGTTGGGCCGCGACCCACCTCGTTCGGCGTCGATAAGTATCGGCTGCTGCACACTGAGCGGCTCAGCGTCAAGCCCGGCATCACCGGCCTGTGGCAAATATACGAGCGCGGTGAGACGGATTTCGACAACCGGCTGATCTGGGACATGAAATACATTGAGAAGATCAGCCTCGTCCTGGATCTCAAGATCATGATCCGCACGGCGCTCAAGGTCTTTCGGGACCGGGGAGCGCGCTAGACGAGCAGGTAGCGAGCTGTCCTGGCTGACCTGTGGATGGTAATGGTACGCTGTGGCCTCTGCTTAGACCGTCAGGCCGAAGGCAGAGGTCACGTGATCAAGACATGAGCTGGCTGCTGTAATCGTTTCGTTTCCGTTCCTTCGACGACGCGCGATCTAGAGACTGGTGGGGAGAGCGCTTCCATGTTTCGACGTTACATTGATGCGGTTTTGCGATGGTTCTGGCTGGTCGTTATCACGACCGGAGTAGCGGCTGGGATCGCCTATCTCTCGGCAGAGCGACAGCCTGTCACTTACACGTCGCGCGTGCAACTGCTGGTTGGACCGGCGACGACGAGCCTAAACCCGACTCCCAACGACTTGCGTGCTGCAGCCCAGTTGCTTGAGGTGTACGCTGTTCTGCCGAAGATGCGGCCTTTCCTCAACGAGGTGATCGACGAGCTTGGCCTGGAGGATATTTCTGCGGCCCAGCTTGAAAACAAGATCTCGATTTCAACCAGCAGCACGACACAATTGATGACGATCCGCGTCGAGCACAGCGAGCGCCCCATGGCGACGTTGATCGCGGATACGGTCGCGCAGAAGATCGTGGAGCGCAGCGCGGGCGGCGGCCAGGTGGGCGACGCCTATGACCAGATGCGCCAGCAGATTGAGCGTGTCGAGCAGTCCGTCGAACGTAGCGAATCGACCCTGCTAGAACTGCAGCAGCAGCGCGCCGCGGCGACCACCGATGCCGAGCGCGAAACTCTTGACGACCAGATCGACAAGGAGCGCAACTTCCTGTCGGACACCGAGCGCTTGTTGATCTCTCTGTATACCGAGGCGCAGACGACCCCGAACAACCGCGTTCAGATTGTCGACCCAGCTATCCGCGCGACGCGCGTGCCGCGTGATGTACCCACCAAGACCATGCTCGGCGCAGCCGCCGGGTTGATCATTGGCGTTGCGCTGATCCTGGGACTGGACTACCTGGACGACACGCTGAAATCTGAAGACGCGCTCGCGCAGGTTGCGGGTGTCCCGGTCCTGGGTTCGATTGCGCGCTATCGGAACCTGCACTTTATCGGCGCCAAACGATTAATCGTCACCGCGCAATCTGCATCCCGCGCCGCGCAGAACTATCGCAAGCTGGGTGCGAAGATCGTGTTTCTCAACAGCAACCAGGGCTTTCGCTCGCTGTTGGTCGGCAGTCCGCGCGGCTCGCAGGCGACCAGCGAGATCGCGGCGAACCTCGCGGCGGTGCTCGGGCAGTTGGGGCGCAGCGTGATCCTGGTGGATGCCGATCTCCGCTCGTCGACGGTGAGCAAGATGTTCGGCATGGAGAAGCGCCCCGGCCTGACCGACTTGTTCGGCGAGGAAGTCAGTCTGAACGAGTGCGTTGTGGCGGTTGAGGATATCGACAACTTGTTTGTCCTGCCCAGCGGCCAATCGGACAACGGCGGTGGGCTGCTGGCGTCCGATAGCATGTTGGACTTGATCCAGCACCTGCAGAGTCTGGCGGATCTAATTATCATCGCCGCGCCGCCATTCCAGGAGCAGGCTGAAGGTATCGTGTTGGCGTCCCGCGTGAACGGCGCGATGGTCGCCGCGATGTATGGTCAGACGCGGCGTCGCGAAGTCCGAGAGGTGATGGAAGACCTCTATTCGCTGGGCGCGCAGGTGATCGGAACCGTCCTGATGCTCAGTGGCAAGCGCAGCCGACGCCCGCGCTTTGGGCGCCGCCGCAGCCGCCCGGTCGCCGTCGAGACGGTGGGTGTGCCGCCGCTGTCGCAGTCCGAGCATGCGCGAAAGGGTGCAGGCTAAGCACGAATGATGCACCCGGTTCTCAGTCGACTCTTTGGCGCGCTGGAAGAAGAGCGTGTGCGCTATTGCGTCCTGCGTGATGCGGATCGCATTGAGCGCATGGTGGATGGCGAAATCGATCTGCTGGTCGCGCCGAGCCATTGGCGCCAACTCAACACAGCGCTGGCGCGCACGGGTTTTGCGCCGCTTGCCTCGCGGGGATACGCGCCGCATCGCTTCTTTTTGGCGTATGACGCCGAGACCGATACCTGGCTGAAGGTTGATGCGGTTGACGCGCTCGTGTATGGCCGCCCACGGAAGACGCTCTCGACCGGGTTGGCGGCTGAGTGTCTGGAGCGTCGCCGCCTCTGCGGCCCGGTCTGGGCGCCCGCGCCAGAGCACGAGTTGATGACGTTGCTGCTGCACGGCACGCTCGACAAAGGGCGCTTCGATCCGCCGCGCGCCGAACGCCTGCAATATCTGGCTGCGGAACTCAGCGAGAGCGATACAGTTGATCCGCTGCTGGCGTCGTACTGGGCGCCCGGCGTCTCGTGGGAGATGCTGCGCCAGCAGATTTCGGCGGGCGAGTGGAACGCGCTGCTCGATCAGGCGCCAGCGGTTGCGAATCGGCTGCGGCAGCGCGATCCCCTGGGGACGCGAACCCGCGCCGCGACCAACCGGGTGCTGAGGACACTCGACCGGTCGCGCGGCCTGGTGCGCCCGGCGGTGCCTTCGGTGGCGGTGTTGGGGCCGGATGGCGCCGGGAAGTCAACCGTCGCGGATGGCATTGATAGCGCGTCGATGTTTCCGGTGCGTCGCGTTTACATGGGCTTATACCAGAAGAAGCGCAAGCGTTCCGGGGCGGGCAAGCTGCCGGGTGTTGGTTTCGTCCAGTTGCTGATGACGCAGTGGCGGCGCTATCTCACCGCGCGCTATCACCAGGGCGCGGGCCGCCTCGTGATCTTCGATCGCTACGCGTACGACGCGCTGCTCCCTTCGCCGCGTCCTTTGAACCTGCCGCGCCGCATCCGGCGCTGGCTGCTGGCGCGGACGTGCCCGCCGCCCGATCTGGTGGTGCTGCTCGACGCGCCCGCCGAGACGCTCTTTGCGCGCAAAGGCGAGCACAGCGTCGAGATACTCGAACAGCAGCGCCAGTCGTATCTCGCGCTTCAGCAGCGCATCCCGCAGATGGTGGTGGTGGATGCGACCAACGGGATCGACGCGACCCGCCGCAACGTCTCATCGCTGATCTGGCAAACGTATCTTCGTCGCAGCAGGGGGCAGCATGTCTGAAAGCTACACCACCACCACGCAGTCTCCGCAAGCGAAGGTTGCCAGTGCCCCGCGCGGCAAAGTGGCGTACATGATGTCGCGCTTCCCGAAGATCACGGAGACCTTCGTCCTGTATGAGATCGTCGCGGTTCAGGGGCAGGGCGTGCAGGTCGCGCTCTACCCGCTTCAGCGCGAGCGCACGACGACGATGCATCCGGAGGCGGTGCCGCTGGTCGAGGCGGCGCACTTCAAGCCAATGTTCGCGCCGCGTTTTCTCGCCGCGCACTGGCATTACCTGAGCCGTAAGCCTCGCAAGTACTTTGGCGCGTTGTGGGATTCGCTGCGTGCCACCTGGGGCAGCGCGCGCTATTTCTTCGGAGTTCTGGTCTTCTTCCCGAAGATCGTGCAGTTTGCGCGGATGATGGAGCGCGACGGAATCGCGCACATTCACGCGCATTTCGCCAGCCACCCCGCCGCTGCCGCGTTCATCATTCACCGGCTGACGGGCATCCCATACAGCTTTACGGCGCACGGCTCTGACCTGCACCGTGACCAGCACATGTTGTGCGAGAAGATCGCGGAAGCCGCGTTTGCCACCACGATCTCGCATTATAACGCCCGCGTGATCGCCGAGGCGTGCGGCAGCGAGATCGCGGGGCAGGTTGTCGTGCTGCGCTGCGGGGTCGATACGTCCGCCTTCAAGCCGCGTCCACGCTACAACACGAATGGCGGGAGTGATCACTCGCTGCTGATCCTGAACATCGGGACACTGCATGAGGTCAAGGGGCAGACGCACTTGATTGAGGCGTGCCGCTTGCTGGCCGAGCGAGGCGTGCATTTCTCGTTGCACTTCGTGGGCGATGGCCCGGATCAGCCCGCGCTTGAGGCGCAGGTGAGCGCTGCCGGATTGGATGAGCGGGTGGTTTTTCACGGGCGGCAGAACCGGCAGGCGATTATCGATCTGCTGCAGAAGGCGGACGTGCTCGTCGCGCCAAGCGTCCCGTCGAGCGACAACCGGCGCGAGGGTATCCCCGTTGTGCTGATGGAAGCGATGGCGAGCGGCGTCACGGTCGTGGCGAGCGAGCTCTCCGGGATTCCGGAGCTGGTCGAGCATGAAGTGAGCGGCCTGCTGACCCCGCCCGGCAAGGCATCCGCGATCGCGGACGCGCTGGAGCGCCTGGCGCGCGATCCGGCGCTGCGCCAGGCACTGGCTGATGGCGGGCGCGAGAAGGTGCTGAGCGAGTTTGACCTGACGACCAACGCGGCGGCTTTGATTGAACGGTTCGGAATCGGAGCGGAAGAATGACCGATTTAGCGCTGATTGTGTTCTGGGGATCGGTGGCGCTGCTGGCGTACACCTACGTGCTGTTCCCGGCGATTTTGTTTGTGCGCGGGCTGCTGTGGCGCAAGCCGTACCGCGCCGAGGATATTACGCCGTCCGTCAGCATGATCATCGCGGCGTACAACGAAGCGGCCAGTATCGGCGAAAAGTTGGAGAACGTTCTGACGCTCGATTACCCGCGCGATTGCCTGGAAGTGATCGTCGCGTCGGACGGATCGACCGACGATACGGAGTCGATCGTAGCTCGCTACGCGGATCGCGGCGTGAAGCTGCTGGCGCTGCCCCGCCAGGGCAAGGCGGGCGCGCTGAACACGGCAGTTGCGTCTGCGCGGGGCGAGGTACTCGTTTTCTCCGACGCGAACAGTGCGTACGCGCCGGATGCGATTCGCCAGCTTGTGCGCCCGTTCGCTGATCCGGACGTCGGCGGCGTAGCCGGGAACCAGGTCTATCTCTCGCAGAAACGCGGCGCGGACGGCGCGGCCCAGACCGGCGACGGCGAGCGGACGTATTGGGGCTTCGACCGCCTGTTGAAGCAGATTCAGAGCGAAGCCGGCAACACGATTTCGGCCACGGGCGCGATCTATGCCATCCGCCGCAGCCTGTTCCCCGGCGTGCCGGAAGGCGTGACGGATGATTTCGCGACCTCGACCGCTGTGATCGCGCAGGGCTACCGGCTGGTCTTCGCGCCGGGTGCGCAAGCGTTTGAGCCAGTCGCCAAGTCGAGCGGCGTCGAGTTCGGGCGCAAGGTGCGCGTGATGACGCGCGGGCTGCGCGCGGTGCTGGTCCGGCGGGAGTTGCTCAACCCGTTCCGGTTTGGGTTCTATGCGATCCAGTTGTTCTCGCACAAGGTGCTGCGCCGCCTGATGTTCGTGCCGCTGGCGCTGTTGCTGGTCTCGAACCCGTTTCTGCTCGGCCAGGGCGTGTTCTATCAACTCACTATGCTGGCGCAGGTCGCATTCTATGGCGCGGCGCTAGCCGGGGCGCTGCTGCGGGAAACGACGTTCGGGCGGAATAAGCTGGTCACCATCCCGTATTACGTGTGCCTGGTGTATTTGGCAGCCGCCGTAGCGACCCTTAATATTCTGCGTGGGCACCAAATCAATCGCTGGGAACCGCAACGCCAGCACGCCGCCTGACCGGGTGTATCAGTTCTCTTAGCGCGAGGCAGCGCACATGGCTACCACGACCGATCACCAGATGATATACGAATATGCCGGCGAGCGCGCCAAACAGGGGCGCTCGATGCCGCTTTTGCTGATCGTGCTGGCCGCTGTCGCCAGCGCGCTGACCGCGGTTTCTGGCGTGGTGTTTGGCTACATGATGGTCGCCGGGATCGCGTTGGTAGGGCTGGTGCTGGTGCTCGCGTTTGTGCGGACGGAATTCGCCACGCAGGCCGTTATCTTCGTGCTGTACTCCAACCTGTCCGTGATCGCGATCTATCGCGGCGTGCCGAGCGAGATCGCGGGAAGCTTCTTCCTGCTGCTGGGTGTTCCGCTGTTGAACTATCTCTTTGTCAAGCACGAAAACGTCGTCATTTCGCCGGTGCTGATCATGATCGTCGGATATATCGGCGTGCTGATGTTGTCGGCGGCGTTCGCTGAGCGCCCTTCGTCGTC
>Ga0079223_10002955_pt1 | contig 10650 bp, 5 predicted proteins | sample Stecom2011_FD_75072 | JGI IMG/M metagenome (GOLD analysis project Ga0079223, IMG submission 75072) | Agricultural soil microbial communities from Utah to study Nitrogen management - Steer compost 2011 | ecosystem: Environmental > Terrestrial > Soil > Agricultural land | place: USA: Utah...
AAGCTTTATTAATGGAGTGTTGCCTATAAGTTCCAACACGTTATTGTGGGCTTTTATTTCTTCGTTCATATATAAGGGAGTCTATTAAAAAAATACTCAATTCGAAACTAAAACCCGTTTGCCTTAAGCTTGGATTTAAAGCTACAAAGGTACGGAAATTATTTAATTACTTCTTAATTCCTTCCAAATCCAAAAGAAAAGCATAATCCATAGCGACTTCCTTCAAAGCTTCAAATCTGCCGGAAGCCCCACCGTGGCCGGCATCCATATTAGTATACATCAAAAGGATATTATCGTCTGTTTTTAAATCTCGTAATTTTGCGACCCATTTAGCTGGTTCATAATACTGCACCTGACTGTCGTGCAGGCCAGTGGTTACAAGCATATTGGGATAGTGTTTTGCCTCTACATTGTCATAAGGGGAATAACTTTTTATATAGTTGTAATATTCCAAGTCATTAGGATTTCCCCATTCATCGTACTCGCCAGTGGTCAATGGTATTGTATCATCCAGCATAGTGGTTAACACATCGACAAACGGAACGGATGCCAGAATTCCATTGTACAATTCAGGAGCCATATTTACAATAGCCCCCATCAACAAACCTCCCGCAGAACCACCTGAGGCATATAAATGCTTGCTGGAAGTATAACCTTGTTCTATCAAATATTTAGAAACATCGATGAAATCTGTAAAAGTGTTTTTCTTAGTGAGCAACTTTCCATCTTCATACCATTGTCTGCCCATATACTCTCCCCCTCTAACGTGTGCAATTACAAAGATGAACCCGCGATCTAAAAGACTTAATCTGACAGAAGAAAAATAGGGGTCGATAGTAGCGCCATAAGAACCATAACCGTATTGAAGCAAGGGATTGCTACCATCTTTCTTAATTCCCTTTCTATAAATCACCGATATTGGAATTTTTTGCCCATCTCGAGCTGTAGCCCATAAACGCTCCGTTTGATAGTTGTTTTTATCAAACTTACCTCCTAGGACTTCGGCTTCCTTTAAAACGGTTCTCTCCTTGGTTTCCATATTGAAATCAATTACAGAAGGAGGCGTATTCAACGAATTATAACCATAACGAAGCATCTTAGTTTCAAATTCAGGATTTTGGGTTGTGAATGCAGTATAGGTTTCGTTGTCAAAAGGCAGGTAATAGTCTTGGGAGTTATCCCACCTCTTAATGCGAATTTGAGTCAGTCCATTGCTCCGCTCACTCACAACCAGATAGTCCTTAAAAATATCGATATCTTCCAACAAAACATCTGTTCTGTGAGCAATCATATCCACCCAATTCTCTTTGGATGTTTTATCTTCAGAAGTTTTCATCAATTTAAAATTGAGAGCCTTATCCTTATTTGTCAAAACGTACCAGTTATTGCCATAGTGCGAGATACCGTATTCCAAACCTCTTTCCCTTGGCTGAAATATCTGAAACTCACCCAGTGGATTATCGGCCTTCAATATTCTATATTCAGAAGTAAGCGTGCTATAAGACCCAATAATTAAGTATTGCCGTGATTTGGATTTAAAAACGTAGGTTCCAAAGGTATCGTCATTTTCGGTGTATATAAGTTTATCTTGGGCGGGATCGGTCCCTAAGGTATGTCTATAAATTCTATCGGCACGAAGGGTTTTATCGTCTTTTCGGGTATAAAAAAGAGTTTTGTTATCATTTCCCCAAGTGGTACCACCTGTAGTTGAAGGAATTCTTTCAGGATAGATTTCACCTGTTTCAAGGTTTTTTATGAAGATGTCGTATTTTCTCCGGCTCAAGGTATCTACACCAAAGGAAACCAGCTTATTGTCTTCCGACACATTTATTCCAGCCAAGTTGTAAAATGCATGCCCCTTTGCCATCTCATTAACATTGAAAAGAACCTCCTCTTTAGCATTCATGGATCCTTTTTTTCGGGTATAGATGGGATAATCCTGTCCTTTTTCATACCTAGTTATATAGTAGTAACCATTGAGCTTGTAGGGTACAGACTGATCATCTTCCTTGATTCTCGCCTTCATTTCCTCAAAAAGATCTTCCTTGAACTTTTTGGTGTGGGCAGTCATCTTATCGTAATAAGTATTCTCTTTTTTTAAATAATCGATTACTTCTGCATCTTCGGGGTTGTTGAGCCAATAGTAATCGTCCTGACGGATATCGCCATGTTTTTCAAGAATTTTTGAAATCTTTTTTGCTTTAGGGGAAGTTATTTTCATAATATTCATAGTAGTTTCCTGGGCATTTGCTGAAGCGGCAAAAATAAGAGAAGCAAATGAAATTAAAGCGAATTTTTTCATAAGAAGCCTGTTTATAAAGTGAGGCAATTTAGTAAATTTGCCAAGATAAAATTTAAAATTATGCTAGGAGATTTAATGGGAATGATGGGGAAACTTAAGGAAACCCAAGAAAAAGTAGAAGCCACAAAAAAAAGGTTGGAAACTGTTTTAATCGATGAAGCTAGTAGCGACGGACTTCTAAAAATAACGCTTACTGCAAATCGAAAAATCAAGACTGTTGAAATTGATGACAGCCTATTGCAGGACAAGGAACAATTGGAAGATTATCTCATCCTTACGTTGAACAAAGCTATTGAAAAAGCCACTAATATACATGAGGTCGAAATTGCCGCCGTGGCAAAAGAAGGGATGCCGAATATCCCAGGTCTAGATATGTTTAAGTAAGGGTAACGCCCTCAAAACTGCTATATTCGGTTTTTGGGAGTAGTAATTCATACCTATTTCATGGTTTTTCGTTTAAGTTTTGTTAAAACTTCAAAAAGATTTTTTTAAATAAGAGAGGTTTTGCCGATATTGTTTGCTCAAATATTATTTAACTTCTAAACAACTCACTATGTTTGAATTAAAGAAAAGCGGCGAAAAATTTCATTTTGTTTTAAAAGCTGCCAATGGCCAAGTTATATTATCAAGCCAGATGTATGCCTCTAAAGCTTCTGCGATGAATGGGATTGAGTCGATAAAGACCAATAGCGGCGACGATTCTTTATACGAAAGAAAAACGGCTGTAAATGGTAAGTTCCACTTCAATTTAAAATCTACCAATGGGCAGATTATCGGCAGTAGCCAAATGTACGCTTCTGAAAGCGGGGTGACTACCGGAATTGAATCAGTTAAAAAAAATGCACCTGACGCTGGGGTGAAGGAAGTTTAATCCTCCTTCATATTTGCATTTAAATAAGAGTTTTCTATTTCAAATAAGGGAACTCTTTTTTATTTCAATTTATCTGAGTGAAGCTTTCGAAGCTTAGCAATTTTGGGAGATATAACCGCAGCGCAATAAGCTTTCGAGGGATTGTTGGCATAATAATTTTGGTGCTCCTGCTCTGCGGGGTGAAACTTTTCCGAGGGTGATAATTCTGTAACAATGGGATTGGAATAATAAGAACTCATTTTTTCCAGTACTTTCTCTGCTATCAATTTTTGCTGGTCGTTATGGTAAAAGATTACAGAACGGTATTGGGTTCCCCTATCTCCTCCTTGTCTATTTAAGGTTGTTGGGTCGTGGGTGGTCATAAATACAATCAGTAAATCTTCATATGAAACCACAGATGGATCAAATGTAATTTGCACCACTTCGGCATGGCCGGTAAGGCCGCTGCAAACTTCTCTATATGTTGGAATTCCTGGGACTTTTCCACCAGAATATCCTGAAACTACTTTTTCTAATCCTTTTATTTCATCAAAAACCGCTTCGGTACACCAAAAACAGCCACCGCCAACGGTCATTTCTTCATATTTCTTACTTTCCATAATATTATAGATTTTCAAATTCAAAGTTACAAATTGCAATCTCCAAAGGCTGACAAAATGTTGTTAAAGGAGGTGTTATTGGGATTAGAACGGATATCCAATTCCAAAGTTGAACACGGACTCATTCACATTAAAATTATATCTCTCACCTTCCTTTTCCGATGGATCGTGGAAAGGTGCCGCGAGGTCGAAACGAATCACAAAACCTTGCACATCGACTCTCAGGCCTACTCCTACTCCCATTCCCAACTCGTTTATAAAATTGGAAGTGAACTTATCTTTTCCCTCATAAAAATCATTCGGCTTGGAATTCCATATATTTCCCGCATCGGCAAACACAGCTCCTTTTAAGAAGGAAATTATTGGAAATCGATTTTCAATATTGGCTTCCAGACGGATATTCCCGGTAAGGTCGTAGTAATTGCTATTTTGATTCTCATCATCATTGTAAGTGCCGGGTCCCAAAGATCTTATCCGAAACGCTCGAACGCTATATGGGCCGCCGGAATAATATTGTTTTACATAAGGCATAACTTCCGAATTTCCATATGGAAGTCCATAACCTCCAAAAAGTCTTGTAGCAATTAGCTGTTCCCTTCCAATTATAAAATGATATCTAAGATCTATGTCGGCTTTGGCGTATTGCGCATACTCTAAACCGAAGATCTCCTTATGTCACTTTCATTTTCCTTCCCAAACAAGCTCAGAGTATTTCCTGCAACATCTAAGGTGGCATTTACAAAAAATTGATGTTTTCGATAGGTGTCCACCATTCCGTTATAGGTAAAGGAATAATTGAGCCCTGTAATAAACTGTTGTTCAAAACTCCGCTTCAAGAATGGATTTTCCACTAAAATGCTATCAAATTCTTTAGTTGTATTTGATAGTTTAGTATAGTTAATGGAAATTGGGATTATTTCATGGTTTACATAGCGATTGGCCTGCCAATTATACCCAAACTGTGCTGTTCCTGAGAGCAGCGCGTACAATTTTGTTCTGCTTAGATGATCTACACCCAAACTAGTCTTGGTTTTTGGGATGGAGTAACTAAAAAAGTCATTGTTTATTTTTATCGGAAACAAAACCCGTGGGAATATAATCTCATTATTTAACCCCAACTGAACGCTAGTTTTACCACGATCTCCTTGTCCTCCTACTTGCACTTCGTAACCGAAATTTAGAGTAGTGTTAAAAGTTTCTCCTCCCTTAAACAAGTTGCGGTTGCTATAGGTTAACGCCAATCCTGGACCTGCAAAATTATTGGATTTTGAGACCGCCTGCAGTTCTGCCCGGATGGAACGCTGGTTAAGTGGTGAGAGATAAATATTGGCTTCCAGTATGCCCAAACTATCCGAAAGCAAAGAATCTCTTTCCGAATATTGAATGTTCACAAACTTATATGCGCCGATTGTAGAAAGTCTTCTAGCCGTATTCCTAGAAGTTTCTGGATTATATAAATCGCCTTCTTGCATCGTGATATAAGGATCTAGATATTTTGGTTTAAAGAATTCTTCGCTATTGATAAAGTTCTTGTCATTAAATCGTGCAACATCAGTTATCGTGGAATCTTGCGCATCGAAATTGGCGTAAACGTTTATTTTAGAAATTTTATAAGGAACAATAGATGCTTTTGGAACTTCCTTTTTTAGACGAAGAAAAAGATCGAAACGCTTTTTATCATATTGATTGGTGTCAGCCTCAAAAATGAGAAATCCGGAATTGAAATTGTAGTAGCCTTTTTTCTTTAAATCGCTATCTATACGTTCCCTCTCCATTTTCATATTAGATAGATCAAAACGCATGCCGTTGATGATCTTGGTGTCGGTTACGCTCTCCTTAATTTCTGAATAAATGGGTTGTGGCAAACTATCTACTTGATAACCCGCCATAGTATAAGGAGTGGGTACAGAAACGGTGTATTCTACAGAGACTTCTTTTTCTTTTTCCTCAAATTTTGAAGTGGCTGTACTGTAGAAAAAACCGCGATTTTCTAAGCGATTCAGTAATATTTCTTGCACCTCGTACGCTTTAACATCACTTTGATAAACAGGTTTTTCACCTATTCTTTTGAAGAAGAAACGGTTGATAAAACCAGGTTTTTCTTGCTGCATTTTATAATAGTAATGCAATCCTGGCCGCATACCTAAAAACTTTTTGTTGGGTTTGGGTCTCAAAGCTTCTTCGAGGACCGATTTTAATTCTGATTCTCTATCAATAATAGAATCTGATTTTATCTCTACCGTGGCACCGGTATAAAGCCTCTCCCCTTCCGGCATATATTTCTTTACCGCACAGGATTGCAGCACGAAAAGAATAGAAACAAAAATCAGTTTTACTTTAAATTTAAACCTCACACCTATTTATTATTTAATCATTATCAGGATCCAATTTTTTTTGTTCCTCTTCTTTACGCTCCTTTTCTTCTTTTTGCTTCTGCTTAGCCACTCTGCTCGCTTCCTTTTCCCGCTTGGTCTCTCCGCGAAGGATTGCTTCCCAGAGTTCATCAAATTTGTTGAATTCCTGTGTAAATATTAATGCTATCCCACTCACAATGGTCTGGCCGTCTATTACGTTTTCAAATTCATTTTTACTGAAACCCTTTAATCTATATCTCCCATTTTCAGTAAGCAGATATTCCAAACTTATATTTCCGATTAAGGGGGTGGGTTCATTAGTAGAACTGCTTCCTTGAAGATCAACCTCACTTCCCACTCTCACTATCAGCCTATCGTTAAATAGTTTTTTCTGAGCCGCAATATCCAATTGGGTTCGCTCCTGAGGACTTTCACCTTGGTAATCTGTATAGCTGGCCAAACCAAAATCGAGTTCTACCCCTGTATCGCCCAAAAGTTTGTTTGAAAAAGTGTTCAATTGGTCGGACAGGGCATCGTTTAAATTATCACGAGCAATGGTCGCAAAACCACCCCCACTTCCATCGCTCCCAGGTTCTGGGTAAAATCGATTTAACACCAATAGTGAAAACACTTGCCGATTCAGCTCGTCCTCTTGTTTATTTACCTGTTGCAATCTACCGTAAACTTGCCCCCCAATAGCGCCTTGATCGTCCTCGGGCATATCGAGACCAAAGGAAATTACAGGTTTAGTGAGTTCCCCTTCCACGTTTAGATACACATAAAACGGCAAAACTTGACGGTACTTGCTTTTTACCGAAGGATCAGCGCCCGAACTTATTGGGGCCATCAGCGGCGATGCGGAAGCTTCAACCTTATAAAGTGCTTTTACATCTAAGCTAGCATCTAGCGGATCGCCGGACCAACTTACTCTACTTCCTGGCGTTAGTTCAAAACGTCTATTTACCAGATTGTATAAATTCATTTCATAATGACCGCCGGCTATATCATATACTCCGCTCAATGTCATTCTTCCGTTGGGATTCATTGTAAAATTAAATTCACCATCGCCAAAAACCCTGAAATTATCTCCAGTTTCCTTGTCGATAAGAATCGTAACCTTTGCTTTTTGTCCAATTTTAATAAAAGCCTTAACATCCAAACCCGTGAAAGTTGCCGATTTTTCTTCCGTTCGAGTTAAAATGGCATCGGGATTCTCTCGATTAACGAATATTACAACCCCGTCCCGCTCTTCAATCGCTACCGAAGTGGAAGGTAATACATAAGTGAAGTCAGTATTGTCTGTAACACTAAGCTGTGCATTCAATTTTGGAATCTGCAAATCGCCAGTTAGTTGAGCATCGGCATTAAATGAAATCTGGCCGTAAAGAAACTCGTTGTCGTCCTTTGAAGCGTTGAGAACTCGAAAGTTATCTGCTTTTAAACTCAAGTCGAAAGTGGGATTGACAAAATTCTCTGTACCTATCTTTCCAATCATTTTCAATTGATTCTTGTTCTCGTCGCGAATGGTGAAGTTTTCCATGTAAAAACCTTGATTGTCTATTTGCAAGGTTTCATTCACAAGAGAAAAGGGGGCGTTCAATTTTGTTATTGTGAAATCTGCGTTGTTGAAATTTAAATTTCCGTTATAAATCGGCTTTTGGGTACTTCCTGAGACCGTGAACTTACCATTGAAACTTCCATTTCCATTCTTGATTTCACCTAAAGAAAAACCTTCAAATGCCCGCATTTTAAATTCATTGATATCGAGCTTTAAATCGAGATTTGCATCTTTCCCAGTGGCCACATAATTACCGGTGAGATCTAAATCTACATCACCTTCTTTTAGAGCAAGGTCAAAATCGTAACTATTTTCTCCCAAGGGTTTCGCGTCAACTGTCAATTTTCCCAAATCGACTTGTAGGGCGCTCAAGTTTTCAATCATAAGATCTGCCATTAGTCCAGCATGACCGTATGGTTCTACGATTACCAAATTTCCATTTAAGTTCCCTTTAGCTATTTCTTCATCTGGGTTTAAATAATTTAGAATTTCACTAAGTTTAAAATTTTTGAATTCAATAGCAGCGTGATCTTTGGATATATTTGGAAACTTATCGGTCAATTCTACTACTTCTTCATTTCGGGAAAAGCGAAAATTATTGAAAGTGATTTTATTTTTAGAAATGAGAAGTTCATTGTTTTCAGGGGTTTCCCAAATATTTCTGTCCAATATCAAATCCTCTGGCACAATATGGAATCTCAACTCTTCCTCTGTTCCTGTAATCTGTGAATTTATATTTATCAAGATACTATCCTTGTAAACTGCGGTAAATGCCAAGTTGAGCTCATTATCCTGTTGCTTACCCGTAACCTTTGTCTTCGGAATATTTATTGGCCCAGCTTTTACATTGTTGAAGCCCAAATCAAAGGCAAACTTCTCCCTGTCGGTATCCATAGTAAATGCCAAGCTGTCGATGGTGTTATCGTTATAATTAATATGAGGTGCGTAAATGGCAGCTTTCAATCTGCGCGCTTTCTCATCGAAGTCCACAGCCAAGTTTATGGTGTCCAAATCCTTGACATTTACCAAAAAGACTTTATTTAGCACTGGAGCTTGAGCAATTCGCCCTTTTACATTGAGCTTTACGGGACGTATTATACTATCAGGCAATTTTATTTTCTTGGAAAAATAACTTGCAATATGTCGGTTTACGGCCTTTGCAAAAGTTTCTGGATCGGTATTGCTCTCCAAGCTTAATTGAAGAATTTTATTGTCGATCCAAATGGAAGTAGTATCGCTTTTTACGTGAGCGGTAGCCAATACATCGCCCAGCAGATAAGTTCTGTTGTCATAAACCACTACGCCTTCCCCAATTGTAGAGATTAGATTAAACCCCTCTTTTGATCCCTCGAAATCTGCATTAAACTTCATCCCTATGCGAACATCGCGATCCATAAGACCTAAGGATTGAAGATTGGCGCCGATTAAATGAAGATAAGCGCTCATTCTTGGAGAAACGGAATCAAGGACCACGTCGGCAGTGAGGTCCAACTCTATGTTTTGATCTTTATATCTGGAAACTACGTCGCCTTGTCCATCTTTTATCTTTCCATTTATGGTTAAATCTTTTATAGCATATTCATTAAACTGGAAACTGGAGATATTGGCATCCAAAATAGCATTCAGATTGTTGATGTTATCTCCCGAACCTGAGGTTTTTAATGTCAGACTTATGGCGCCTAATTGAGGATTACCCAAAAGTTCTCCCAACTTGTATTCATCAATTTGCACATCGGCTTCAAAGGCTATTTCACTTTCATTTTTAAAGTGCCCGTCAATGGTGGCAATGCCCTGAGTGGTTGTAAGATTTGCGTTGGCATAAATGTCTTGAAGATTGCCTTTTGTATTTCCTTGAAGTGAAACATCCTCTGGCAGGGTGAACCCTAAATCTTTTTCGCTCACGAATTGGGTCAAGTCATCTCGGATTGTTTGTGCTGAAAATTTCGGAATATCGAATTCGAGCTTATTTGGTTCAGTTACGTTTTTGACAAGTCCATTGGCAGAGATTTGTGTAGTACTTCCCCATCTAAGTTTCAAATCTGGGATTGAAATTGCCGAAAGATATCCTGAAGCAGATACATTTCCAGCTAGACGCTTTTTACTGAGTTTGTAGAAATATTCATTTTTTCGAAGTTCGGGTTGAAAGCGAAATACATCATTTAAATCGACTAAATAAGATGGAATATGGAGTTTGATCTTCGACTTGTCAGGCTTTTCGATCAACTGGGCGAGAGCATTATACTGTACTTCTACCCTTCCTCTTAAGCTGTTATTGTTCAATTTAAGCACTAGGTCGCTAGCTTTTAAATTTTGGTCGCTTAGTTGAAGATTTAAAGCCATTTCTTTCAAATTCAATCCTGAACCTTCAAGAAAGCTTAGAGCGTTTAGTTGTAGCCCAGCTTTTTTCTCCCTTAAAAATATATCGTTGGCATTTAACTTTATATTTTCAAGGACTATAGCGTTAGGATTGAAAGTGTTTTTCTTTACAGTACTGTTTCCAACCACATAGCTGAATTTATTTCCTTCCAAATCTATGTTGGAAACCGCTATTTTAAAATCCGGCCATTCAAATTTCTGAATATCTTCTTTCACTTCGTCCTTGACTTGTTTAGCTTTTTGGACAATGGCGTTGTTTTCAGTCTCAGTATTTAGGAAGATTATGGAATTCTTCAATCGGAAATCCCCTATTTCAATTTCGTTATTAGCTAGGTCGGCTTTGTGCAATTCCAGAAATAAATCGGGAAGTTCAAGATTTGCGGCAATCCTATCTCCCAGAGATTGGTAATCTACAAACACATTTTTAAGAGTGAATTTATCCAATTCCAGAAACGGTAAAGGGGAAGCTTCGGGAATGGGATCAGGAGGTACGGGCGATTGAATGAACTTTATTCTAGAATTGGTTATGGCAGCTTTAGAGGCTCGGAAATCCATGTTCTCCAAATCGGTTTTTTTCATCTGCAAATCCA
>Ga0079223_10002956_pt1 | contig 10648 bp, 7 predicted proteins | sample Stecom2011_FD_75072 | JGI IMG/M metagenome (GOLD analysis project Ga0079223, IMG submission 75072) | Agricultural soil microbial communities from Utah to study Nitrogen management - Steer compost 2011 | ecosystem: Environmental > Terrestrial > Soil > Agricultural land | place: USA: Utah...
GATCTTGATGATGAAAACGTGGTAAAAAAAATGGAAAGTGCAGCCAGTATCTGCACACATCTGGCTTTACCATCAGAATTAGCTCTCTATTTCACCTCTTCCGATGAATCTGAACTTAAATTACTCAAACAACTGCTTAATACAACTCAAATTCCGGTTCGCCGTTTTCTTATTTACAGAAAAGGTTTTCCCGTAACTCCCGCAGAAACAATTATCAATGCAGCTACTATATTGAAATCACACTCTCCTGTTTCAATGATCTGCTCAGGTACAGATCATTATTTTGTAGAGATTAACAGAAATCATCCTCCATCCAGTCTGCTTGATATGATCTGCTTTTCAGCCACACCGCAGGTACACACATTTGATAATGCTGCATTAATGGAAAATTTACCCGGTTTTTCTGAAACACTTAAGTCGTTGGCACTATTTCAAGATAAAGCTCTTTGTGCCATCACACCTGTTACGTTACGTCCAAGAAAACGTCCTGATAAACCTCAAAAATTTAATGGTTACGATCCAAGGCAAAAAGGTTTGTTCTGCGCTGCATGGACCCTGGGATGCCTTATATACTGTATCAAGGGAGGTGTTTCGAGCCTTACGTTTTTTGAAACCACAGGAGACGGTGGCCTTATGCCTGCTGATGGGAAATCTGTTTTTCCGGTTTATCATGTCCTGGCAAATTTTCGTGAGATGAACAATGCATTCGCTCAAATCTGCATCTCTTCAGATCCATCCCGGCTTGCCTGTGTAGTGCTTTACAAAGGCATTTCAATGCTTATGCTGCTGGCTAATCTCACAGATACACCTCAACATGTAACCATTTTCAATTTACCAGGATCAATCAACATTGTCAATCTTGATGAAAACAGTTTTGATGAAGCCGTCGAATTTCCTCTACAGTGGAGATGTAAAAAGGGTGAAACACGTAATGTTAACGGTCCGTTTCATGTCATAGACATATTGCCATACGGAATTACCCGGATTGAAGCCTTTACAACCGAACAGTGATTTCCTGTTGTTATTACGTTTCATAAAAAACTGCGGCCAAATGCATTTTTTCAAAACTTGTGAAATACCAAAACCAAAAAACGCGCTCAACGGCGATCTTTGCCGAAACTCATTTGGCAAGCATCTTTCAATTGACTGATTTGCAGCCTCTAAGTAGTTTTATGTTTACAACTACCAAGCTTTAACCGGGCATAAAACATATCAATCAATTAACAACCTGCATTCTGGCTCAAATCATGAATTGATTAACAGTATTATTATCTGTAATCAGGTTTCGCACTTGACTCGGTATAACATGAGTTATGTCAAATAGAAAATGTTTCTGTTTTTAAATTCTCAAGGTCTGAACCACTTGGGATTTGAAATGCCTGTAATCCAAATTCAGGTAAAATTGCCAGAAGGTGATCAAAAATATCTGCCTGAATCCCTTCGTATACCGCCCACCTTACATCATTTGTAAATACATAGATTTCCAGTGGAAGCCCATTGGTAGATGGATCCAACTGCCTGATCAGAAAAGTAAGTTCCTGATGAATTCCGGAATGATTATGTAAATATGATTCGCAATAAGCCCTGAATGTACCCACATTTGTCAGATGACGTCCATTCACAGGTATACTTAGTTCCGAGCTGCTGTACAATGAAGAGTTTGTTTTATTGATCTCTTCCTGTTTTCTTTTCAAATAATCCTTAAGAAGCCTGATTTTCATCAGTCTTTCAATCTCGTCCGGTTTTAAAAACCGGATAGTTCTGATATCAATCAAAATCGACCTCTTGATTCGTCGTCCACCTGTCTCACTCATTCCTCTCCAGTTTTTAATGAAGAAGAAACCAGTTCGTATGCTGGAATGGAAGTAATGGTTTTGTCCCAGTTCCGAACCCTTACAGTTGTCAAGGAAAGGTCTATCACATCACCATCCGCTGCATGTTTCGGAATTTCTACCCAATCGCCTTTTCTGACAAGATCCATTGTCGTTAACTGTACGCCGGCTACAAAACCAAGAATCGAATCTTTGAATACAAGCATCAAAATTGCTGTAAATGCTCCCAAACCAGAGATAAAAACAAGCGGGCTCTTTCCTGCTATCTGACTGATTACCAATATCAAGGATAGCAATAATACGGTTATCTTGATTGCCTGAACAAAGCCTCTGATACTTATCCTTTTCGAAATCTCATTTTCTTCAAAAACATCCTGAACCACATTCAGCAATGCTGCAAATACAGAATAACCGGTAACTATATAATAGATATTTACGGCTTTTGACAATATCATAAACAGCTCGGTATCAGCATCCAGAATTACTGGTATTCCCAAACTTATCACTGAAGCAGGCAAAAGGTGAAAAACACGACTGATTACCTTCCTTTGTATCAGATAATCATCCCATGTAAATCTGGTTTTCTTACTGACCTTTGTAAACAGAGGAAGAAAGATCCTGTAAGTAATCTGATGAAGCAGCATAGCTGCTCCAACTAACAACAAAAGTTTAATTACATATTGTGGTACCGGAATTAATTCCAGATTAAACATTGGTAAACCTGCCAGCTTCCAGAGTTAAAAAAATGTGTAAATATCCTTACAAACAACACACCCGTATTGCATCAGAATCCTTGCAGAAATGACATGCGGCTAATATCTTAAACCGGTTTTGCAGAAATAAAACCAGCCTATAAATTCAACTTCTGACTGATTATTTGTCAATATCAGACCATCTGATCTTACGGTGCCTGACAGGTCCACAATCGGGAACATTATTTGGCCAATTTGTGAATCTGGTCTTCTGTGAAATATTCATATATTCCAAAACACCTATAAGCGCATACATTCTGTTTTACCGAACACTACTTTAATACTAAAATAATTAATTATAAAAAAACTATCCAGTTTCAAACCAGTCCGTATAAATCTATGATTTTACAATTAACCTGGTAATAGACTGAAAATCATCAAAACACCATTGCACAGGTCAGATACAGGAATTGTAATCGGGGCCTCAGGTAAAAATAACAAAAATGCCGGATGTTTAAAATCCGGCATTAGACTTATCTACGAGACTGTTCATCTTAAGTAAATATTAAACAACTCCTTGTGCGATCATGGAATCTGCTACTTTGATGAAACCACCAACATTGGCTCCATTTACATAATTTATAAAACCAGATGAATCTTTTCCATAAGTAACGCATGTTTCATGAATATTTTTCATGATTGATTTCAATCTGTTGTCAACTTCTTCACGACTCCAGGGCAACCGCATTGAATTTTGAGTCATTTCAAGCCCGGAAACAGCTACACCACCTGCATTGGCAGCTTTACCTGGCCCATATAAAACCTTATTATTAATAAATACTTCAACAGCTTCAGGTGTAGAAGGCATGTTTGCTCCCTCACCAATTGCCATACACCCGTTTTTAACAAGACACCCGGCATCTTCTTTGTTTATCTCATTTTGTGTTGCACATGGAAGGGCAATATCACATGGAACTTCCCACGGTCGTCTGCCTTCATGGTATTCAGCCTTAAATTTTTCTGCATACTCGTGGATACGTCCACGTTTTTGATTTTTTAATTTCATTATGAAATCAAGCTTTTCTTCGCCAATACCATCTTTATCATAAATGTATCCTGTTGAATCCGAAACGGTTACAACTCTTCCACCCAACTGGATTACTTTCTGCACTGCAAACTGAGCAACATTGCCTGAACCAGATATTGCAACACTTTTACCTTCAAAATTAACTTTACGGGTTGAAAGCATCTGTTCAGTAAAATAAGCTACCCCGTAACCAGTCGCTTCAGGACGAATCAGGCTTCCTCCCCACTCTATCCCTTTTCCAGTCAAAACTCCTGTAAACTCATTTTTAATCCTTTTGTACTGGCCGAACAAGTAACCGATTTCTCTTCCACCAACACCTATATCACCTGCCGGGACATCTGTTTGCGGCCCGATGTGTCGATACAATTCTGTCATGAAACTCTGACAAAACCGCATGACTTCATTATCAGATTTGCCTTTTGGATCAAAATCTGCCCCACCTTTTCCACCCCCCATCGGAAGTGTAGTCAAACAGTTCTTAAAAACCTGTTCAAAAGCCAGAAATTTAAGAATACCGAGGTTAACTGAAGGATGAAAACGGAGTCCTCCTTTATACGGACCTATTGCACTGTTCATCTCAATACGAAATCCCCGATTAACCTGGATTTCACCTTTATCATCAAACCAGGGAACCCTGAACATGATAACCCTTTCGGGTTCAACAATTCTTTCGAGTATTTTGGCACTTTTATACTTGGGATTTTCCTCAATAAACGGAATCAATGATTCTGCTACTTCCTGAACAGCCTGATGAAACTCCGGTTCTCCAGGATTACGTGAAATTACTTTATTCATAAAATCATTAATTTGAATATCAAAAACATTAGCCATTTAAAAACTCCATTAACAATAACAAATTGACAATTTTCAGATAACTTGAAACCGAAACAAGCATTTCATCAAAACTGCAACCAATATAATAGATCAAAATTCGATATAACTGATTTTGGTGAAAAATACGTGAAACACTTATAAATTTTTGTTGTTACCTGGATTTTATCAGCAATTTTAAATCTCAATTATATTGTTTCGAATGGCAAATTTTACCATATCAACTGTTGTTTTCAGATTAAGTTTCTGCATAATATGATTTTTATGACTCTCCACAGTCCGAACACTTATAAAGAGTTCGTCTGCAATCTCTTTATTCGTATACCCCAGAGCCCAAAATGTAAGCACTTCCCTTTCCCGCTTACTTAACTCATTAACCAGGAATCTTTTCTTTTCATCACCCTTTTTTATACTATCGATGTAATCGTATATAAGAAGTTCCGTGATTGGCTTGCTAAAATAGTCATATCCGTTTCTTATGGTAAAAAGTGCCTGAATCAAATCACATTCTGTACTGTCTGAAGATAAAAGTCCTTTTGTGCCAGACTTGATTGCCCTGAAAACAGTTTCACGTTTTATGTGCTGTGTTATTGCAAGAATTGTAATTTCCGGAGAAAACTGTCTTACCCTGTTCAGTAAATTAACCGACGCATTTTCATTATCCTGCATCGTAAATATAAGAATCTGTGGTTTATTTCTACCCAAAAAATCGATTAGTTCGGCTTCTGTTTTGCAATCTGCTACTAAATCAAATTCACTTCTTTTTTTAACAACAGTTTTTACCCCTTCCAGAAGAAGCGTTTCAAGCGGATCGTAAACTACAATTTGACAACTTATCATTTAACCCTGGAAGTAAATAATACCAACACGTTTTCTACCATACATCTGAACACATATCGGCTGAGCTGCTCTCACATGCACAAAACAACTTATTTTCTCGATACATGGTAAACCATTGAATATGATACGGCTTTGAATACTGTGAAAGCGGTAGTTAGGTAATGGTTTTTTATTAATAGTAGACAAAACACATCATATACTTCTTTTTAATATCCATTTTTTTCAACTTGTTAGATTATTAATTGTGTTTAAACGTCATCCTTTGGACATCAATACCCTTGACAGCTTTAAGTTCCTCAACAAACTCTGTAAGCTTTTGTTCATTTCCAATAAATTCAACAATTAACAACCCATTGGGAGAGCATGTCTCATCTGATAATTCGTGGAGGCCGATTCTTGTTTTAATAAAACAACCAAACTCGGTTAATACACTTTGTACCTGAGGTACATGTGTAACACGATTAGTAATATGAACACCAACAATAAAATGAACACTGCTGTTTTCCATAGTATCTCCTTACAACTAAATTACCTGAACCCTTGCACAAACAGATCAAGGGCTTTCGGGAACATTTGCGAGGTACTGGTTCCAGACCTGCTCGGCACGTTGGGTATCACCTTTTTCCTGCAAAGCTTTATGAAGATTTGTTGATATATATTTCTGTTCTTCTTTTTTTGAAGGGTCAAGATTGTAAAGTGCCCGACGGAACATTTCAACGGCCCTGTTATATCTTTTTTGCTGCAGATATATAACACCAACACGATTTTGTAATTCGGAAATCCGTGGGTGATGTGGAAATTTTTCGAAATATTTGAGATAATATTGAATTGAATTTTCTGGCGAATTAAGAAATTCCAATTCTGCCAATCTCAACCAGCTTTCTCCAGAATAAGAACCATCAGGAAAAATCGCCAGATAATTTAAAAACACCTTTTGAGCATCAATAATATTTGTTCCATTATCAGCCTTTAATCTTCCAATTGAAAACAATGCATCTTCACGACGTAACTTTGAAGCAGTCTGATTATCAAATATCTGTTTATAAAATTTTATGGCTTTTTGCCATTTTCCATTTTTTTCAAATTTCTGGGCTTTAAGATAAATTTCCTCGGTTTCATCATTTTCAGGTAAAGTCCCTTCACGAATATTTTTAGCTACGATTTCTGGAACAATTTGTACCTTTTTATCTCCTTTATCTCCTTTATATTCTTTTTCTTTTTTATTCGTTTTTACATTCTCCTGCCTGGCAATTGCAGGTTTCTCAGTTTCGATATTTACCCTTCTTTTGCTCCCGGGTTTTCTTGCGACTTTTATTTTTTCAGTTTTTTCCAATCCAAACTCTATTAGCTGAACAGGCTCATTTTGAATAATGTTGACCGTTGTATCAATTGATGAAAAACCGCTTTTGGCTACATTAATATGATACAACCCGGTTGGCTGACGAATCACCAGAGGTGAAAATCCAACAAATTTTCCATTAATTTTAATTTCTGCTCCAGATATATTTGACGTTATCCTGAGCACCTGATATCCAAGCAGTTGATCAATAGATGGCGTCTGCATCACCTCTTCTCTGCTGATAACTGTACCACCATCCCGAACTCTGTACTTGTTTGACACATGATCAAAAAAGATACTTTGCCCCGCCTTTAGAATTGTATCTCCAAATACTGTCGATTCGATTTTTACGGATCCTTCAAAAACTTTCGTTGAAATTTTTCCCATTTCATCAGGTTCAACCCTGAAATATGTCCCCTTGACAACGACTTCATAATCAGGAGTACACACCCTGAAATCCTGTTTTTCTGTACGTTGGTTAACAATAAAACTTGCTTTGCCGCTTTTTTCATTTCGATTTCTGTCGAAATTCACTTTATAGTGTGCACAATTCTCAGTAACATTAGACAAGAGCAAATCTGTTTGATCTTCCAATTCAATTATTCCATGGTCGTTTACAAGCGTTGCCCTGCCATTCTTGACTGAATTAAATTTTCTATTCAATAATTTTGCTGAATTATTGTGAACAGCCATTTCACCCTGTACCTGGTAAACAATCGTAGGAATAGAATCACCTTCAAAACTGTTTATTCTGTATCCATTTAAACCAATTATAGCAAGTACCGATCCGGCAACAACAATAGCACCTTTTTTAAATAATGAAACATAATTGGCTATTATATGCCAGAAAGGCTGTTTTTCCAGATCCAGATTTTCCTTTTCAGCTTCAATCGTTTTTAATAGATTATCTTCAATTTTTTCCCATTTACCCTGTGGAAGTATCTGATCCTTAAGTAGAACCTGGTCAATAAAATCCAGCTTTAATGATTTTTTCAGATTATAATTCATGTGCTCTTCAGAATTTTCAAACTGCACAGGAACTGGTATATTTTCTTCTTTTAATACAGGTACCCAGCTATCACCCGTCTCAACATCATAAATTTTTAAAAAAAGCATTTTTTCGAGCTTTTCCCATTCACCGGGCAAAAATTCCTGCTCAGAACTTTTTAATATCTGTTCCCATTCAGGAATTGATGAGATTTCGTTGATGCTCCGTTCCAGTTTTGATTCCAATAAATCCCATCTTATTCTTTGCGGATCCTGCTCGGTTTTAATACAATCATTAATCGGCTCTTCATATTCTTTAAACTGGGTAATATATGAAAACAGATCTCTACTCAATTGATCAAGTTTTTCCAGCGAGACTATCTCATCCATTTTGAGAACAGAAAGACCTCCAAGCTTTTCTGCTTCAAAAATGCGACTAAAGAGTCTGGATTCTACTAATTTGTAATCAACAGCAGAATCACTCAGCTCCCTTCGCAGTTCCTGCGCAAACCAGAAAAGTTTGTTCTTTCTATTTTCCATTTTTAGTCCAGATTATCCAGAAATTCTCTTATATGTTTACGAGCTGTAAACAATCTCGATTTAACAGTTCCTTCAGGAATTGCCATAATCGAAGCTATTTCAGCAAGATCCATTTCTCCATAAATATTCAATATTAGTGGAATTTTAAGTTTAAAATCAATTGTTTCCAAAGCCTGCTCCACAAGATCCTTCAATTCAAGATGTTTAAGGCAACCCATTTCTCTCGATTGTACCATGTTTTCAACAGCATCAAGATTAATTGTGTCTTTAGGAGAAATCCTTTTTTCTGCTTTCTGATATCTCCATCTTCTGGTGCATACATGTATAACCACTCTGTGAAACCATGTCTTAAATGATGAATCTCCATGAAATGTTTTCAAAGATAGATATATCTGAAAAAAAACCTCCTGTATCAAATCCTCATGATCTCCGTGCGGTCCTGTTATTTTGTAGATCAAGTTGTATGCATAGGATCGATACATGTAAAAGATCTCTTTAAATGCAACCTGATTACCAGATTTGCATTCATTCAACAATTCCTGTGTCGGTTCCAGGAGTGTCTTATTCATATGCTTTACCTGTCCTTAGAAATTCGTGATACCCCTCTGGCCAAAACATATACGTAATCCACACAAATTAGTAGTATTCAATATTTCAATGGTTCGATTCTTGATGTGGAACGAAAAATTCCACACTTTAACGAGGGATATACAAATTTCTGACTTTTATTTCAAAATCTCATTAATGATTATCTTTATTATATCATCCGTGCCGACACTGTCAACTTCTGCATGAAAAGACCTGACAATTCTATGGCGCAGAACCGGGTAAGAAGCTTTTTTCAAATCAGAAATATCCGGAGAGGGTCTGTTATCAATAAGAGCGTACGCTTTTGAAGCAAGTATTAAATTTTGTGAAGCTCGGGGACCAGCTCCCCATGTAATCAATTTTTTCACTTTTTCAGGACATTCAACCGATGAAGGACGCGTAGCGCGCGCAAGTTTCACTGCTGCATTAACCAGAGAATCTGTAACCGGAACTCTCCATACAAGATTTTTAAATTTCTGGATTTCATCCAAAGAAACTACAGGTTCAATTTCTTCTTCTGAAACAGATGTTGTTGAACGAACTATCTGCAGCTCTGATTCAAAATCCGGATAATCGATAAGAACCGAAAACATGAATCTATCCTGTTGCGCTTCTGGCAACGGATATGTGCCCTCCTGCTCAATGGGATTTTGTGTTGCCAATACCCAAAATGGTTTAGGCAGCGGATATGTTTTTCCTGAAGAAGTAATTTCCTGTTCCTGCATTGCTTGCAACAATGCTGATTGTGTTTTTGGCGGTGTCCGGTTAATTTCATCTGCCAGTACAATATTACTGAATATTGGTCCATGTACGAATTTCAAACTACGCCCACCCGTTGAACGATCTTCAAAAAGTATTTCCGAACCGGTAATATCAGAGGGCATAAGATCAGGAGTAAACTGAATCCTGTTGAAATCAAGATCAAGGCATTTTGCAAGGCTTTGAACCAGCATTGTTTTTGCAAGACCTGGTACACCAATTATAAGGCAATGTCCACCTGTTAAAAAACCCGCAATCAGATCGTTTATTATATTCTGTTGGCCAATTATCTTTTTTTTCAGTTCTCCTTTAATTTTTTCGACAGTTTGTGCAAACTGCTCTAATATCTCATTTTCATCTTTTATGGAATGCTTCATCTTTTACCCTTCCTGTAATGCCCCTCGTTCAAGTTTTTCCCTGACACTACTCAACTCTTCAATATTTATTTTTGTACAGAAAAAATAGTAAAGGCCAATTGCTGTTACTGTAAAATAACCAATAGCATGATACAGAATTGCAATTGCACCAGCCTTCTCAAGTTCCATTCCCAGAAAGGACAATCCCTGAAGAAGGACTGCGTGAAGTGTACCAATATATCCAGGTGATAACGGAATAACTGCACCAAAAGCTGCAAACGCAACCCCAAACATACTTCCAAGGATACCGAAAGCAGCTTCTCCATTTGCAAGTAACAGCATGATCAATACCTGGCAAAGTACTACTGATAATGATAAAACGCAAACTGAAAACACTTTTCTGCCCGAAAATACCCATTCCAGATTGGATATCAACTCTTTGCTCACCTTTTGAACTCTGACACGCAACTTAACAGGCAATATCTTTGTCATGCTGGTCATAACCCTCATACCAAAACCAGGATATATAGAATAAAATATAAAAACCAGGATGATACCACAGAATAATCCTGATGCAATTAATGCATACCCTACCAGGCGATTCAAATCGCTTCTTGAAAATACAGGAATAAAAAAGAATGCTAAAAAAACAAGTGCATCCAGAACACGTTCTATAATTAAAGATCCTGCACTTTGAGCGAATGTAAATCCGTCACGCTTCCATAACAACACCGCCCTGGCTGCTTCTCCAAGACGTGCGGGAAATATGTTGTTAATCATAAACCCAATCATTACGA
>Ga0079223_10002958_pt1 | contig 10646 bp, 13 predicted proteins | sample Stecom2011_FD_75072 | JGI IMG/M metagenome (GOLD analysis project Ga0079223, IMG submission 75072) | Agricultural soil microbial communities from Utah to study Nitrogen management - Steer compost 2011 | ecosystem: Environmental > Terrestrial > Soil > Agricultural land | place: USA: Utah...
AGGGATAGACTTCCAGTTACGTACACAACCTCTAAGCTTCTCAGGTATATCAATCATGCTTAGTATCTTACTCAGTTTGTTTATAATAGAACCATCCTCTCTACTGATAGGGTGAACTCCATTTGAACTAATACCATCATAACCATCAATACTATCTCTTATCCCTTGCTTCATACTATCTATTTAACATTATAATATTATAGTAAGTCCTATCCACTTCCTTTATATAATCCATATTACCAAGAAAGTCATCCAGTTCTTTCATCTCTTGCAAAGTACCATGTTCCCATATCAAGTGGCAACTGTTACAGTGAAAAGTAATATTGTCTGCCTCTGTAATAAGATCTCTCCTCTTACTCCTAGGGATTAGATGTGAGTGTTCTAGATTACTTGAAGTGCCACAGCCAGTACAAACACCATCTCTACTCTCCATCTCTTTATATACAGAAGATAGTTTAGTTGAGATCTTACTCTGCTTACTTGAAACCATCTTAATACTACCACCTGCAGATAGAGAGTTGCCTGAACTTCTTAGGCCCCCACTACTCTTAAGTCCTTTACCTTGTCCTAGAGACTTACTCCCTTGACTCAGTCTTTTTAAACTCTTAAGACTACTTCTTTTCATATCTCTAAAAATCTTCATTCACTATTCTCAAGTCATAGTCAGTGAAATTTGAGAAGTCTACCATATCAGTAGCTAATCTTCTTTCTGTAGTATCACCTGGCATCACTCTTGAATCTAACCTACTTCTTCTTATTTCCTCTGGGATATCAAGATAGATTACAAAACTCCTAGCTCTGTCCCCTTTACTTAACTGACTTAATCCTGAAGGTGTCATAGTAAACACATCACACTCCTCAAAAGTAGCTACTGAAGTCCCATAGTACCACCCATTGTGGATATTATACTCAATAAGCTGACCTTCTAAAATCATTTCAGTAAATTCATCTTTCGAGACAAAGTGGCAGTCAATACCATTCTCTTCTGTAGGTCTAATTGGTCTTGTTACATGTGTAACTGCAAACTTAAACCCTCTATCTTGGAATCTCTTTCTTAGAAAGTCCTTCCCTGAAGCTCCTGCTCCTACAAGTATAATCTTACTATCTATCATTTATCTATAACTTTATTACTTTTCTTTTAAGTGCAAGATCTGGACTCTTTATAGTCAACTCTTTCTTACACTCATCTGCAAATCTACAACTCTCACACCACTTACTCTTATTACTATACAGTGAAGTTTCAAGGAGACAGTTGATAAACCCTTCTGCTAAATTATGGAATCGACCCCTCTCATACTCCTCTGAGATACTTTCACTATATGTATTATTAACACTTAGTAAGTCAGTGAGAGTTGGAATGTTTGAGTGCTTAAGTAACCCTTCCTCATAAGAGTACTTAAACTGCTCTATTCTTCTATCCCATCTTCCCATCTGAGGTTCTCCAAGAATCCAGTTTAGAGGAACAGTCTTAAGGTCTCTACCACCGTCTGTCCAAAAGTTGTAAGAATCACAAAAATAGCTGTACAAGAATCTAATCCCTAGACTCTCTTTCATTATACCCCTCTTCTCCCATCTATCTAGAAATCTCTGAATAGTTTTATCATCTGTCTTGTTTGGAGTATATGTATACTCCTTATCAATCCCACTTGAAAATACTTGGTATAATAGTAATATAGATTCTTTAATATACATATCTTCTCTAAAGGGATAAATATATATATAATATCTTAAATATAAAACTTAAATTGGAGATATATTTCTAGTCCCATTCAAATACCACACTTACAGAACCTTCTGTCTGTGGTTTTATACGTGGGTTTGCAATGAAATTCTGGTACATTACATCTGGGTTATAGATATCTTTATCAGAGTCTGTAAGAACTCTTCTCAACCAGATCCCAATATATGAACCAGCTTCAAAGTTTGGTAGTATCAACTGCTTATTAGCCTTACCATCTGCTTCAACAAACACACCAGAATAAGGAGTTGCTCTAATACTCCCTATTGACTCCATAGATACTTCTCCATCAGAATCAGGTGTTAGAGCTACAGCTGCAACCTCATATCTACCTACACTCTGCAGAAGCTTCTCAAACCATAAGTACAGATTTAGTTTATCAGTAGCAGAATCATTATGTATTATGATTGCTCGTGTTTCTCTGAGGTTTTTATCAAGAGAATACATAGATACTGAACCAAATAAGTTCCCTACTATATCATTAGGGACAAGTGAGGAGGACTTATACCCTCCTATACTTAAGTCTTTATCAAGTTGTTGTGTATTATACTCTACTGAACCTGTGTAATAAATCTTCATATCTATAGTTGTTTAATTCTCTGGATAAACCCAATTACAATATATGGGGGTCTATTTTCATGGGACTCACTAGCATTCTGTAGTGCTGAGTAGTTGATACTCCCTCCAACAGTATGGGTATGTGCCCCAGCTACCCCTGAGTTACCAGAGAAGGAAGAGTTCGGATGGGTGTGGGCTGAGCCATTAGTTGAGGTCTGTGAAGTACCACTCCTCTGACCACCACCTGCTCTGTCTATATCAAAACTACTACCATTAGAGGTTGACTGACCTATGTGGTGTCTGTGTCCTCCAGAAGCTGATATAGAATAGGTCCCTTTATCATGACTGTGGTCCCCTGCAGTCCCTACACTTATATTGTGGTTATGACCGTGAGGCTTTACTCCTGACTGATGCCCAGTAAGTGTAACTCTCTCTTCTCCACCAGTATTCCCAATCTTACCGTAGTTCTGTGGGACTGACTGTGAGGCTGACTTAGTTTTATTAAACCCAAGTATGAATCTATCTCTTAAGTCAAGAGTTCCGTTAGTACCTTCACATAAAGCCCAACCTTGGTACTTAGAACCTATAGAAGCTCTACCCCCTGGAAAGTCTGAGGTTTGTATCTCTGAAACCATCTTAATATCACCAATCTTAGAACTATCCTCTTGGACAACATGTACTACCCAGTCTACACCATTATAAGTAAATCTAAGGATTACACTGCAGTCTTCAAGAGCTGGATAATCAAAGTGTTCCTCCTTTAACTCAAAGATCTTACTTCCCATATTTGTTGAACTAACATAGTTACTGTAGAAGCTAACCTTCTGTCCACCACTCTTTATTCCTGTGTCAAATATAAGTGTAAAGGAGTTACCTAGATTTGCGTTTGGCTTAAATCCAATAGTGTGGGCTGTGTTAAGACCACCACCACCATATACACCCTTACACCTCTGTACTGAGTAGTTGATACCAGACTCAAAGATCTTTTCTGGCTGTCCGTTATCTAACTCAAACTCTCCATACCCATATCTATCTCCAGTACTAAGTGAATTTATTACCTCTATATAAGAACTTGGTGCCCTAACCACCTCAATAAATCCAGAGACTTGGCTGGTGGTATAAGTCTTCCTACTATTTGTAGGGAGGAGTTGTCCATCTGAACCAAAAGATTGCTCATCATAGTATCCATTTATGGTATCACTAGGGATAGCTGTCCATTCAGTTGAACTCCCTGCCTTCAAGTATCTATACTCTATAATATACTTATAAGTACTCTGTGGTACTGGTACTCTTAATATGCCATACCCATCTTGGACTTCAAATCTCTGTACTGTGTCAAGTATAGGCAAATCACCATTGTCTGAGATAGCCCTAATCTCTACACCATCTACTGATGGTACACAAACCAACTCATCTCCAACTGCTAATCTCTTAGGGTTAACACTCTTTACTGTACACTTTATTGATGTCCCCTGTTTCTCTGAGGTGTGTATTTCTAGAAAAGAACCATCTTTTAGATATATTCTCCAGCCATCTAACTCTCCATCCGAGAATTGAGAGGTTGACTTATATTTACCAGCATCTAGTGAACCTGTAGAAAATGTTACTGTTCTATCTTGTGGGTTTAAGGTCCATGAAGTTGTTCTTATCCCAAACCCTACTGTTATTAAGTTTCTATCTCTTGCTGTTGAATCATGGTCAAACTTTACTGACTCCACACCAATCAGTGGATTCTGAGTTCTATTAATATGTGATAGTGAGAACTTTGAGTTTGCTGAATAGATCTCCTCTCTCTTATCTTCTATCTTAACTACACCACCTGAGTTTCTTACTCTAGCTAGATAGAATTCAACCCCATCAGTTTTTGCTGGTGGAGTATCACTTACTATCTCTTGTACTAGTTCAATCTTACAAGAATCATACTGGAAAGGGTACTTATCAGTTGCAGATGGCACATGCCCTGGAGTGAATGTACCAACTACACTATACTTAAGGTTTGACTCTGCCTTAAAAGTTGAAGTCACCCCTGCAAGAAGGATAGTTGTATCATTAATCACCTCCACTACTTCATATTCAAGAAGGTTTAGTGAACTATTCAGGAATTTAATCTTACTTGGGAAGTCACTTGACATCCCTCTTATAACTTCAGTAAATCTAGTATTTACTCCAGTTAAGTTCCCATTGGTATCTAAACTAACTGTTCCTGTCTCCTCTGTACTATACTGGTGTGAGATCTTTACCCAATACCATGAACTGTTATCCTGTACTGGTATATCAGTAGTTGGTTTAAGTCTTATTAATCTACCAGCACTGTCAATTGCTGTTGAATTATAGTCTATCTTAATAGTTCCAGGAGAGCTTGAGCTGTCCTCTACTCTAAAGGATGTAAACTCAGTATCAAGCTCACCTTTGATAACTCCAAAAGTTGCAGTCCCTTCAAGAAGGATTTTCTTAAACCCATCTTCTGTGAAGAACTTTGACATTCTGTCCAACTCTGCTACTCCTAGGAATAAATCTGTCTTATGTTTTAAATAACTCATCTTTTAATTTTTTAAACTAAATAACCATGTCCCACTCTCATACTTATAAGTACACTTATTTGACTCAATATACACCACACTACCTTGTGAGTTATCTGAACTAGCTGTCCAGTACCCTGCAGAGAACTCATATAGTAACATCATACCACTATCATAGACAAGATATCTATCTCCTTCTTTTACATTTGAAGTCTGTACTCCAGGAGAAGTCCATCTTACATCTTGTTTAGTAATAATACTGTGTACATTTTTGATATTGGTTACCTCTGGTGTACTGACAAAGTCTAGTAGTAGTTCAGAGTTGTATGGTATTAAGAATTCCCTAACTAATGCTCTTGCCCTTATGTTTGTATACTTAAGATTGAAGTTCTCAACACTTGACTTAATTAGTGAAGAAGATTCTTCAAACCCTGTAGAATAATCTGTACTTAGGTGCCTTACTTTTATATCATATAGCTTCATTTCATCTGAAACCACTGAACCTTCAGAGTTATCTAGAATTATATTTGGCTGGATATAACATACCTTATCACTTAATGTAAGTGTCATATTAGCTGACTCCATTACCTCAAGTTTATCCTCAAGGTCATATGGTATAGTAGTACTATTATAGTGACCAAGAGGTAGACCTGCATTTACTCCTGACAAGAGATAGTCTTCAAACAACTCACCAGGCAGTACTTTCTTTCTCTGTCTATACAAGATACACCTAACTTTGTACCACTTATCCTCTCTACAAGTTTTTACTTTATCAATGAATAGACTTTTACTTGTATCAAAATAAGTACTCTTTGTAGGTGGTGGATTATAGAGATTTTTATCTTTGTTGTATAAATCAAGTGATACTGTAAGTGCAGTATTCTCATTCATCTTTACCCAGAAAGATATCTCATAACTAAACTTACTACCTACCTTAATTAACTTATCAGTGTTAAGACCACCTATCCCTGAAACTTCACCTGCTGGTACTCCTTTAATAGAGGCTACTGTAATAAATTCTCCTTCATTTGTCAGATCACTCTGTATCCCTATATACTCCTCCTTCTCTAGAGGGTAGCTTAGTAAGTCAACTACATCTCTACTATTCTCATATGCCTTAGTTAACCCCCTATCAGAATAGTTCCCTTTATATAGAGGTGAAGCACTGTCTATAACCCATCCCACTTTGTAGTTATCAGTACTTGTAAAGTACCAGTCTGTACATTTGTTAAGATGGCAGAAGAGTCTGTGAAACTCTCCATCTACACTCACATTAGGTCCTTTGATATCTAGTATCTTATTGGTCCCTCTGTGTCTCATTTCATCATAGGTGTTGTTCATTATATAGAGTAGATCTTCAACTGCCTCTCCTCCACAGAGAATAAATGTCTGATTCTGTAGATACTCCTGCAGCAAACCATAGTTCCCTGTTACACTTGACAACTCCCACTTCCTTGCATAGCAAACAATGTAGGCAAAGTACTGTGTAATAGATCTCCATAAGTCTAAGAAGTCTCTATCTTCACTGAACTGATTGTTCCCTTTATCCCTAATGATGTACTCTGGGAGGATACCTTTCTTATAGAGCTTCTCAAGAACATTAATCATCCAACTCAATACACATACATCTGTACATGTAAGGAATTGTGAGAAGATTGAGTTCTTAAAAGCATCACCACACTCAACAGTAGAGTACTCCCCAGTAATCTCTACTTGGTTAAATTCAAGTGGTGGGTTGCTGCTGTCTAGCCCTACCCTACGATATCTGTACTCTATGTAGAATATGTCAGTAGAGACAAGTTGGATACTTGCAATGTTCGGATTTGTAAGCTCTATCCAAGTTGTGTAGTTGATACCATCAAGTGAATATCTAAACTCCTTCTTAAAGAATTTAGTTTGAGTCTCATTTACAGTAGAGTCAACAAAGGAAGATAATAGTACAAGCCCTACTATTGGCACCTGTGCCTTAATAAGAATGATATCACCAAGCTCTGTTGCTCTATTCTCTACTATTGACATGTTGTTATCCTAAGTTTGTCAAAACACCAATCTCTTCAAGGAAGTTTATTTCACCTGACCCAAAGTAGTCAGATAGAGTCTCCACAAGAGGTACAGATTTCCCTTCAGTATTCTTAGCTCTTCTGTTTAAGCAGTCAACACCTTTAAGATTTAGATCTACTACCTCTTCAAGTAGCTTAGATATCTCTTCTCTAAACTCTTTCTCTCTACCTTCCTCTACTTCATATGAAAAGACAGTAGGTACTGCTTCAATACCCTCTCTCTTAGCCTTTTCAAGAGCCTCAACTGTATCTTTTGTTAAGGTATAGTTGCCTTCACTATCCCTCACTAAGTACTGTGACATTATCTCAAGCTTCCTTTCTTCAAGTTTGGTATTAATTTCTTGAAGTCTCTTAATAGCTCTACTTATCTCAAAAGCAACTACTGTCTTCTCTTCTAGGCCTAGTAGCTTCCCTAGTACAATCCTAGCTTCTCCATTCTGTATTTTCATCTTCTAATTATTAGATTTAAAGCTTAAATATAATAATAAATCTTACTATTAGATACTGTTTTAAAATTCTTTTAGTAAACAGTAGGAGATTCTCTTCTGGTTCTTTGTCAAGTTGATAATCTCACGATACTTCTCAGGTGCATTACTCACCTGACATCCGGCAGACCAACCTCCTACAAGCCAGTTAACTGTATTACTTAGGGTATTGTAGGAGTTTAGATGGAAGTTGATACCAAAGTACCCTCTAACTTCTTCTCCACACTCTTCTGGGGTAGTATTATTGTTTTTGTCTCTATAACCTACTACCTCACCACCCTGTTGTACTAAAGCATCCATTCTCCCTCTGTGCTTACCTGGTATCCAGATTGAGTTATGCCAGAAGTCTGACTTTAATACAAAGGCTCCTTTATCATTAATACTCTTCCAGCCATCTCTAAGAATATCCCTCCCAGGATTTGTTGTCCCAGTAGTAACTAAGATGAACTTTTCACCTTTGAAAAGATAGAATTTATCTGAATAGTAGGCAGAGTTTGCCTCCTTAGCTCTAACCCCTAAAATCCAATATCCAAGAGGGATAGCCTTGAATCCCTCTGTCTTCTTAGCTCTCTCAAGAAGCTGCCTATCTGTATAGTTTTTTACTTTTGTATACTTACTCATTATCTTGTGTATTTTCCTTTGTACTTACTAGAGACTCAGCTGTCTCCTTTGTTGGGTTCTCATAGAACCCTCTTATCTTATCAAGTAACCTTTTTGATGGAAATCTCTTCCCTGAGAGTATCCAGATACTTTCAAGTGCTGAGAGTGCTGGATATAAGAATACTGTAACCCTTGCAATAATCTCAAGCCACTGTCCAATAGCTGGGAAGTTGATGAAGAACATATTTAGTGCCTCAAATAATACTCCCCCTAGTACTACAAGAAAGACTTTAAGTAGAAGACCACCTATATTTTTCTTAATAGAGAAAGTGCCTAGCCAGACATGTTTGGTTACCCCAAGCAGCCAGTCAGCAAAAATAGCATATAGGACTGAAATTATATAGTCATCATTTGTAAGTGACCAGGTGGTTATCTTTTCCATAATACTGTTAAAGAGCCAAAGAAAGGGTGCTAGTATAAAACTTATCTTTGTAACTGGTTCAAGCCCATCTACAACATCTTTCATGTAACTTCCAGAGCTTGGTTTAGTTACAGCTTTGCTTAGTAACTCTAATATAAGTGCTAGGAACTGTCTTAGTATCATCTTTGTAATTCTTGTCTGTTATCTCAATCTTATTAGTAGCTTGCCTCCAATAAACCAACTGTCTTGTTCATCTTTATCAAAAATATAACCACCTCCCAACCCATACCCAAATCCCTTTCTTGTATATACAAGTCCTGCTTGTGGGAAGAGTGAATATTCTGGTGAGTAGTTGATACCTAAGTCTACATATAAACTATTCTTTTCAATTGTGTTTGTGACTGTGTTTGTAATGGTTTTTGTGATAGTGTTCTCTTTAACTATCCCATCCACTTCCACACTGTCAACAAAACCACCATAAGTACTTACTGTCCAATCATCTTCTTTGAACTTCAGATTATAGTAGTTATCCTTATGTACTATAGTATCATAAGACTTAACTGTATCTACTTCAATATAGACTGGGTACTCTATCTTAACTTCTACTATCTTCTCAATCTCTACTGTATCAACCCTAACTGTAGTAATTGTATCAGTAGTTACTACATCATATGGTATCTCTATCACTCTTGAGTTGCAGTAACCAAGAAAGAAAGCTAGTCCTATTGTAATGACTAGAAGTATTAGTTCAAATCTCTTCATCTTTACTACTCTTAATATTACCAATTTTAAAAGATACTCTTATACTCAAGCCACCTAAATACTACTTCAAATACTATCTTCCCTACTATGAAGAAGAACAGAAGTAACCATATACTGCTGCAAAGAAACGAACCTAATACTGCGGCAGTAATCCCTATTGCCTTAAATAGATGCCAACCATCTGTAAATACTACAAAGATTGTGGTTGAACCAAAGAATCTAGGTCCTTGTTTAGAGTCTGAACCCTTATACTTATTACTTGATGAGAGTGACACATCAAGGAACTCTCTATACTTTAGTGGTAGATTCTTAAATCTACTGGTACTATAGTGGAATAGTAAAGTGTCAGCAATAGCTGTACAAATACCAAACACTAAAAATAAAATAGATACTGCTAGATAAATCATCTCTTCCATGTTTTAATTACGTGGACAATATTGAGCACAAACATGCCAATTGCTGCTATTCCCGATAAGGTTATAGCTGCAATAGCCTCTGCCTTACTTAGGTTCTCTCTGAACTCTGGTAGATACCACAGCCACAAACTAAATAGCGTTGTGGTAAATATTAACGAAAGTACTTTAAGCTTATTCTTCTTCATAATCCTCTTGCTCTTCTAACCAGTCTAAATATTCCTGTGGTGGGTTATCGTGCCATTCCCAGCCGTAACTGTTTTCGGTGTTGTTTTCGGTTAGTTCTTCGCCATTAGGTAATGATACCCTTGTAGCTGTGAACCAATAATCATCTATTTTTTTGTAAAACATATTTTTTAGCTTATTACTGTCCAGTTGTTATTTGTTTGTAAAAGGTAATCTGCTATGTCTGCGTAGCCTAATCCTTGTACGTGAGTTTCAAAATCAGTGTAAACAGAGGTAAAAACTTTCAGAGTTCCAAAATAAGATTTATCTACACTATCAATAAATTCTTGAACACCTCCACCTGTTAAGTATGGAAATCTGCAATTATTTGCAGTTTGAGAAGATAAATCAATATCCCTATCTAAGTCATGTAGAACGAAAACCTGAGTGTTTAAAGCAGTCCCCCCACTTTGCCACCCATTAGCCCATGTTAGATTTTTAGCTCCGTAAAATTCTATATCAAGAACTTCAGTGTTATTGAATGGATAAGCACCTAACGTTAATGACTTATCATGCCAATCTAATATAAGCCTTTGTCCTGCATTTTTAAATGACGATGCGCCTACAATAAAATTTGTCGCATTATTTATATTTGTCAAATCAACATTAGATATATCTTGATTAAACTCAGTATTACCTTGCATAAAACCATTTATATTTGAGAAGTTAACCCAAGCCCATTGCTTTATAGTTGCAGGATTAACCTTAGTTCCTAAGAAGGCTAAATAAAAACTGCAATTAGGCTGTATATTAGGAATATCAGTAGCACTCCAAGTAAGATTTGAAGCCCCATAAAAAGATCTTTCTAAGCTTTTCCATTCAATGTCACCACATTGCATAACCTCTAAAAACTTATCTTTTTCTG
>Ga0079223_10002959_pt1 | contig 10643 bp, 3 predicted proteins | sample Stecom2011_FD_75072 | JGI IMG/M metagenome (GOLD analysis project Ga0079223, IMG submission 75072) | Agricultural soil microbial communities from Utah to study Nitrogen management - Steer compost 2011 | ecosystem: Environmental > Terrestrial > Soil > Agricultural land | place: USA: Utah...
AAAAAAGGGTTCGAAATGTCTTCCATCACCAAGCCGAGGATTTTGGTCTTCCCGGTTCGTAAACTTTTAGCGAGTTCATTAGGTCTATAACCAACCTCAGCCACATAATCGAGGACTCTTTGGGTCAATGCCGCACTCAATCGCTTCTCTTTCGCCTTCCCATTAAGCACAAAGGACACCGTAGTCGTAGACACCCCAAGTTCACGTGCAATATCACTGATGGAAATTTTCTTTTTTTGGCCCAATGTCATACTTGCAAAGAAATGAAAAATCCAGCATTAAACCTTATAAATAAGGGGTAGTGCTGGATCTATAATTGACTAATTGAAGCAGAAAGCTGCCTCGGGTAAACCCAAAATTAGTTCCGCTCCGGTTTTGGGAGCAATACCTTACGGGACAACTTCAGTTTACCTTGCTTATCGATATCCAATAATTGAACACGTACGATCTCACCGACTTCAAATATGCCGTCCATGGTTTCATGCCTGCTCCAATCAATCTCTGAAATATGTAAAAGACCATCTTTACCCGGAATCACCTCAATAAAGGCACCAAAAGGCATAATGGACTTCACTTTTCCTTCATAGATTTCACCAATTTCTGGTTTTGCAGCAATGGCTTTGATCCGGCCTACGGCATCATCAATCGCAGCTTTGTTATCCGCAAAAACTTGGACAACACCCTTATTGTCCACTTCTTCAATGGAAATCGTAGCACCGGTTTCACGCTGCATTTCTTGAATGATCTTTCCACCAGGTCCAATCACCGCACCAATAAATTCCTTATCAATACTGAAACTTACTATTCTAGGCGCATGTGGCTTGTAGTCTTCACGTGGCTGAGCTAGGGTTTTCTTCATTTCATCCAAGATGTGCAATCGGGCTTCACGCGCTTGGTCTAAAGCCTGGGTCAATACCTCCCACTTAAGACCATTGATCTTCAAATCCATCTGACAAGACACGATACCCTTCTCGGTGCCGGTCACTTTAAAGTCCATATCACCCAAATGATCCTCATCACCTAAAATATCGCTTAGAATGGCGTAACGATTGGTTTTCTCATCAGAAATCAAACCCATGGCTATTCCAGAAACCGGAGCTTTGATTTTGATACCGGCATCCATCAGCGCCAAGGTTCCGGCACAAACTGTCGCCATGGAAGAAGAACCATTGGATTCCAAAATATCCGATACCACACGAATCGTATAGGGATTATCATCCCCCTGAGGCAATACTTTTTTCAATGAGCGCATAGCCAAGTTTCCATGACCTACTTCTCGTCGACCAGGTCCACGGTTCGGACGAACTTCACCTGTTGAGAAGCCTGGGAAGTTATAGTGCAAAAGGAATTTATTATATCCATGGATAAAGGCGCCGTCGATCATCTGCTCATCATCTTTCGCCCCTAAAGTGACCGAAGTCAACGCCTGGGTTTCACCGCGTGTAAATACAGCAGACCCATGAGCGGCAGGCAAATAATCCACCTCACTCCAAATTGGACGTACCGTGCGTGGATCACGACCATCTAATCTTTTACCTTCATCTAACACTAAATTTCTTACCGCGTCGCTCTGCACATCGTGAAAGTACTTCTTAAATAGAAAAGCAGTGTCTTCATCGATCTCCTCTCCCAAAGTCGCAGCGAATTCTTCACCAATCTGGGCAAATTGCTCACTACGTTCATGCTTCGGTAAGGCAGATTGAGCCATCGCATACACTTTATCGTAAGTAGCAGCGAAAATCTGTTCTCTAAGCTCTGGGTTGGAAGGTTCATGACTATATTCCCGTTTCGTGGTACTGCCAACCAATTGGGCCAATTCCACTTGAGCGGCTACTTGTTTCTTAATGGCTTCATGCGCAAATGCTATGGCTTTCACCATTTCAGCCTCAGAAATTTCATTCGCCTCTCCTTCGACCATTCCGATATCACTAGCTGTACCCGCTACAATAAACTCTAAGCTAGCTTTCTCCAACTCGCTTTTCAATGGATTGATGATCAATTGACCATCGACCTTCGCCACGCGAACTTCTGAAGTAGGTCCATTAAATGGAATATCTGAAACCGCAATCGCCGCAGAAGCAGCCAGACCCGCTAAAGCATCCGGCATAATGTCTTTATCGGCAGACACCAAACTAATCATCACTTGCGTATCAGCATGGTAATCTTCCGGGAACAGCGGCCGTAATGCACGGTCTACCAAACGAGAGATCAAAATCTCATAATCTGACAAACGAGCCTCTCTACGTAAAAAGCCACCAGGGATACGGCCAGTTGCCGCATATTTTTCTTGATAATCCACTGATAAAGGAAGAAAATCCACCCCTGCTTTCGCTTCTGGTGCCGAAACTACCGTAGCCAATAACATGGTTGCACCTTGTTTCACCACTACAGAACCATCAGCCTGTTTGGCTAATTTACCAGTAGAAATCTCGATCTCGCGGCCACCGCCTAGATCGATTGTTGTTTTGAATTCTTTATAACTCATACTGTTACATTATTGGAGCTTGGCATCTTAAGAAAGCTCCGCTTTTATCTATAAAACTTAATTTCGTGTAAAATAAAAAGCCATCTCCACATTTTGAGATGGCTTTTTGAATAACATTCTGATGCTTATTTGATAATATCACGTAAGCCCAGCGCTTTGATAATCGCACGATAACGCTCGATATCTTTCTTGTACAGATAAGCCAACAGGGCACGACGCTTACCTACAAGCATTTGCAAGGAACGTTGTGTTGAAAAATCTTTTCTGTTTTTTTTAAGGTGCTCCGTTAAATGAGCAATCCTTTTGGTGAATAAAGCAATCTGCCCTTCTGCAGATCCTGTGTTAGTAGCTCCGCCACCGAATTCAGCGAAAATGTCCGCTTTGTACTCTTTACTTAAATACATTACTTGAATAATATTAAAGCTTTAAAAAAAATATATATCGGGTGCAAAGATAAGGATTTGATTGTTAGTAAACAATAAGCCGGTGGTTTTTTAAACCTTGATATAGATTTTGTTTTTGTCCAACACATAGACAATGCTCCAACATAGGGTTAAAAAACACAGGGCATAGACAAAAGATCCGTATTCGGGCGGTCCCGGAACTTTGGCGCAGACTTCTGCGTAAAACCAGCGAAGTGGGGACGTGTAAATAGGATATCCATCGGCATTGGTCCCAGCCTGCCAACGTACAAGCGCGAGTGTCTTTGGCAACAATCCACTGAGGACAAAGATGAATAATGGATTTTTACCGAACACATCGAAGAACCGCGTGAACCAATTTTTGATCCCAAGCACTTCAATGTACCAGATCATCACACCTATGCTAAGCATGGCTAACCCTGTGGTGTAGAATACATAGGAGCTGGTCCAAATCTTTTTATTAATCGGAAAGACCAATCCCCAGGCCAACCCGATCAGGGTGGTTAGTATGCCGATGACCAAAAAACCACTGAGCATGCGAAGCGTACGCTGTTGCTTGACCTGGTCGGAGGCTGAAGTTTCTGAGCCTGATGCTGAACCAACGGCTGTATTTATTGAATTTAAAGCCCTATTAAATCGAGTCCATATCCAATCAACCACCCCGGCTGCTCGAATATAATGGCCCGCCAAATATCCAAATACAACTTGAATGACAGAGGGCATAGCACTCATAATGCCTTCAGGATCAAAAGGAACACCCTCACCCTTATACATATGGGCGACACCGATAATTTGCTTATCGATTTCGGTTCCAAACCAACCCGATAGGCTATAGGGGTCTCCAGGAGCTCCAAAAGCGTAACATAAAGCCCAATAGAGGGTCAATATCCCCATGGAGGACCAAATCAATTTCTTGCCCTTTACATAATACACCAAGATACTGGCGAAGAAATACGCTACAGCGATGCGCTGTAATACCCCAAAAATCCGCACTCCACGGTCGGGATTATCAGGATTTACCCAATGACGAAAGACCAATTCCTCTCCACGCCATTGCACAAAAGGCCACCAATTCAAGGCCAGACCAATTAAAAATATCAGTAAAGATCGTTTAATTACCTTGCGCCAAAAAACGACCTGACCGGCAGCTTCTAGACGAGGCATAACAAAAGCCATTGCATTTCCCACGGCAAATAAAAAGAAAGGAAACACTAAATCGGTGGGCGTCACTCCATGCCAAGGCGCATGTTTTAATGGGCCAAACATATGGGACCAGGTACCGGGGTTATTCACTAGTATCATCAGAGCGACAGTGGCTCCGCGAAAAACGTCTAGTGAGTAATAACGTTGATTCATAATTTAATGAAGTTTATAGGAGCCTAAACTAATAAATTATTGCAACATTACGCGCAGGGTGAAGCCGAAATTCGTATAAGAAGTGGCAAAAGTTTGAGATGTGTATGGTCTAACGGAATTCGTATCGTAAAACAACCGGACGTTAAAGCGTTGATTCAGGACATAATCCACGGATGGACGGAAAGACACGCTTTTGTTACCTGCAGAGACTTCCGCCGCGTCTACATCTTCGCGATATACCACTGTTTTTAGATCATTAATCGCCATTTCTAAACGGAAATTCAAGTCGTTACTTAAGTTTGCCCATTCAAACCAACCAAAGGGAAAGCGGAAACCTGCGGATCGATAACCCAGGCCCATCACAAAGGCACGGTCACTTAACATGGATAATTGACTATTCTGCAGACTTAAATGAAGGGTTCTGGCTCTGCGGTATTCCGCATTCGTGGTGAGCCCATTGCGGAAACGCATGTCTACCCCGATCAGAGGCGCGAATTGTTCAAATAAAGAGATCTGTTGGAATTGATACTGAGGTAAAAAGTTTCCATTTGCGTCCAGTTTGGATGGGAAATTATTCGTCTCTTCGAACAGGGCTGAAGATTGAAATCCAGATATGGTATATTGATTATGATAGCCATGAGAAATCGTCATGGAAGTAATCAGGTCACTCAAGAATGGCAGGTCACTCAGGCCAGAATACGATAGTCTCCAGTTTGGCAGCGGAACACGCGGAAATGTGGAGCTGGAAGATCCATTTTCACCTTGACCCGAAAAGACTTGAAGAAATGCTTCGACCAAAACATCTTGCGCGTTTTTACCATATCCGACCGCATAGCCATCCACCAGCCCGACTGAATTCGGATTTTGGGCACCTAATGCTGTGGAAATTTCTTGTTTCACCGCTTCAAACTGCTTGTACAAAACATCATGATCTTTAAAGGCCGTCCCCACACTGACCGTCGAAATACTGAACATGCCATTGGTAAACGGTGTCGTGCTCACGAATCGACCGGATTGTGCATCATATTTAAAACTTGTCGAATAATTCTCGCTATATAAACGTGTGCCAGAAAGGTCAATCATCAGCCCTCGCACGGGTTCTACCATAGCGCGCAGTGAAAGGTCTTCCGTTTGAGCGGTTAAATATAATTGATTCTGCAAGGTGTCCTGAGTAATCCAACCATGTGCAGCTGCGGCTTGGCGAATATCCCTTTGAGACCCTAAAAGGAACCGCCAGCCCGGCGCACGATGATCGAAATCATACCCTAACATATTGGTTTCAGGCAAATATCCCGGTAATAGCGTGCTTTCGGTTCGGGTATACGCTCCATTAATATCCTTAACACTTGTCAATAATCCAACCACAAAGGAAGTCAATCCATTGGACGCCGCCGGACCGGTATTGTTCCGAATAAATCCAAACTTTTGGTACAAACTCATCAAACTGAGTCGAGGGTTTATCTGTATGGTTCTCGCATTTTGAATGCTATTACCTAAGCTCATATCGGGAGTTAACTGGGAGAAACGCGGTTCGGTCTGCCAATTAAACTGTGCGCCATAGCGCGTATCGACCTGTACCCAATCTAAACCTGGAATGCGATTGGTGGGCAAAGTGTAGGTCAGATTTAGTTGGTGATTATAGTCTGTAGTACGGCCCAATCTCCAAAAATTCTCCCATAACGTGTCACGTTGCAAGCCGTTTAATCGACCTTCTGGTTCATCCACAATGGCATAATTGGTCGCGTTAAAGTCCATCTTTAAATTTCGGGTCAAATTCCAGCTAATGCCGTAAATTCTATTGAAATTAAAGTTTTTATGATAGAGTGACCCCATCATTGGGAGGTAATTATCCGGAGAATTCTGCCTTAGGGTGTTTTCATTATAAATCCGATTCACATCCACCCTAAAATGCAGTAGTGAAGGCATCAGATTGAAATTAAAATCCCTTAGCAATGCTAGGTAATCCGTTTTAATCCAGTTTTTAAATGGTTCAATATAATTCTGATTCATCCCGGAAAAGGAATAATCCAGGGCAGCTCGATAATGCTGCTGCAAGGCCACCTCAGTCAAGTGATCCCGATGATAATGTTCTGAGAAGGAATAGGTCGCGCTCCAATTTTCCACATCCCAAGGACGCACTGGCTTTTCCATATTGGTCCGAATTTTCCGGACATTATTAAAGCTGTAACTCTTCCGGGTGGTATAGTCTTGGGTTACCCGCAAAAGGGAATCCTGTTGATTTCTACTCAAGTTTGCCAATGCACTATTCATTTCCATATCAGGCATCAGCGGATTGTACTCGGGGGTATGTCTTTGATTGGTGTAACTATAATAGAAGGGTATGCGAATTCCCACGTCTGAACGGAAGAATTTACCAAATTCAGCATTGGTCACAATGTCAAAATACAGATCTTCACTTCGATCCAAGGCGCCAATTCGTTGATCCAAGGAACCAAATCCTACCGTGCTTTTTCGCCCAGAAACAGCAATATTAGCAAAGTCTGCCAATTTAGCCTCCAATCGTGCAGTAGCGGCCCACCCCCCCTTCCTATCAAATTCGGTTAATCGAAGTTCATTGAACCAAACCGTAGCTGACTTCGGATTTCCATCCTCATCGCGCGGACTACCTGATGTTTTCATCGGGTTCAATACACCAAGCATGTAGAAACGCACCTTACTGATATCGGGCTGTCCCACGATTATGACACGGCCACGACCTTGTGGATCCCCGAATGTGAAAGGCTCGTCCAATGGCCAAGGCATGCCGTCTTTGCGTGCATTATTCCGCGCTACCTTCGCCGCCTGAAATAGGCCCAACTCCACAGCCAGCCGGTTTTCTTCCGGCCAGATTAATTCGGGATCATTCGTTCCCGGCAAGGTGACTTTTAATGGAATCTCATACTGGTAATAGTTAAACTGATCATCCGTCCCCACCCGTACAAAAGCCCAAATATCGTCGTCTCGCAGATCTGTATATCCTGTCGCTGCAGGAGGGAGCGCCTCGGCATGTACAAACATCTCCAATTTACCATAGGCCCTAAAATCATTCATTGCCGTACGATAAGCAGCCTGTCCGTATCCATCTCCCAAATTCTTCACCTCTAAGGATAGGGATTGCTCGTTTAGCTGAATGTTGTAATTCATATTCCCATAATCCAATTGCCGCTCGATACCCGGTGGCACCACGTAAGGGATAGGTTGACGGTTACCATTTTGTTCAATATTAACGGCGGAAACCATTAACGTAGATTGATCCGGACCGACCAGCCCCATTTGCGGGTCTGTTATGATTTTCGCAACGTTATTTTCGGGATTATACCTTCTCCACTCGCCCCTGACGAGCTGCAATTGAGCCATACGTAACACCGTCGTATCCGTGAATCCAGTCATGAACATGCGCATGAAACTAATGTATTTAAAATCCTGGATATTCCCTATTGATTCCCCATCGACTAATGGGATCCGCATTTGATACCACTTGACTTTTTCCCGGCGACCATTCGGCAAGTCCACCTCTGCCTCGTGAATATCAGAAATATAGTTTTTCCCAATAGTCATTTGATCTGGCCTGAGACTGAGCCTATATTGAAAATATTCTTCGGCCTCATTCATGGTGTTATCGCGATTGATATCCTCGCCATCAGGTACCAATGTCGTAGCCGAGGTTTCGATCGCCAGCTCATCCTGAGACTGTTCAGGTGTGCGTGCATTGCCCTCTAAACCATTTATTCGCTCGTAACGTTTTAGAATTCCGGCGCGTGCAGCGTCTAACTGTGACCCCCTGTAAAACACAAAATTATCGCCCGATGGATCATTGGCCAATTCCTGATAGGTGGTGGGATTCAGAACACCACGTATTTGATCTAAAAAAGTGCTGAAGAAAGAACGTTCATCCTGATCACCCAGGCCATCTATTCCAATATCCTGTAAAGCTCGGGCGGCCGGATCATTGTCAAACGCTTGCACTACGGGCTGCCGGCGCGGCACCCGCCCCCAAGCAGTTTCATCAATATTGGACAGATCTCCTGTAGGTGACATCCCATTTTCCAGTGATTTGCGCCCATCTTTTAGAATATCTTCCGAAATATTCCCTAAATTGAAATATAAATCACCCCCATCGGATCCCGGATTTGTCAAGAAAGGATCCATCATCCAAATTTCGATAAACTCTACGTTTTGGGATTCAAAATCCTGGGTTTCGATCGGGCGAAAAATACCACCCCATCGATCCTCGGGCCGACTCAGCGTACCGTCCGGATTCACCCCGGTCGTCGTATAATTGTATGGCCCTCTCTGCGTAGGATAATAAGCGAGATCCAAGGTCGACAAATACATGGGTAGTCCGGTTGGAGGCTCTTTGAAAGGAAAAACCTCTTGTTCCAACACCTCCCGTACCCGATGCTGGGACAATTCCTGATTATCTATATGAGAAGGCCTTAACCTGGAATTCGGTCTGTAAAAAAGCGGGTCAATATTATAAAAAGCCAATAAGGCTCGGTTATATCCGTACGCTAAATCATTGACTAAATCGTGTTCAGGGAATAGCTGAGGCGTTCCTGAAATCTGCCAACCATGCGCACCCTTTAAATCAATATACGAGCGACTATTCTCAAAATCGTCAATATACGACGTTCCGTGCCGACTTCCCGCAAAATTCAGCGCACTTGCAGCTCCCGGATTGAGCTGGGCAAATTCTCCATAAAATGAAAAATAGGAATCCTCCTTCGTGTCTATAAAAGGAATCTTGTCGACCATCCGTGTTAACCAGCGAGAGGGCGTATTGTAGTTTACATCAAAACCCCACATGGTGTTGGAAACCGGCTCTTCCCCAATGATTACTTTTTGGCTCAAAGGACGTTCAGATAAACGCATCAAAGTTCCCCCAATCTGCAGACGGTCATTGGCCAAGAAATCTAATCGACCACCCATCACCGTCCTTTGTTGCAAACCAAAAAGGTTACTGTTTTCCATTTTGATCCGAATGGGTTGTCCTGAATGTAACAAAGCCTGATTCAAAATTCGAACACGTCCGATATAATAATCGACCATGTAATCCACACCTTCCTGCAACACCATATTCCCAGCCAATACCTGTACGGACCCATGAGGCACGTTGATAGCACCAAGTTGAAACTCGGTGCCGGCATCAGACTGATAGGAGCCTTTAAATAGGTAGCGGTTCTTATTTGGGTAAAGCTGTTGCGCTAAAGTTTTTGTGGTGTCGTAAAGTGCCTGAAACGTATATTTTTCCTTTAATGCATCCTCAGTGGGTAAAAACTGAGCGGCCAAATCTTTTCCAAATGGCTCAATAACCGGAAACATGATTCTCCCGAGCTCCGGATCAATGGTCAAACCGGGCAGAAAGTCAAAGAAACCATCAGGTTGCTGCGCTTGTTGAGGATTCAACCGATCCAAACCGGTTAATTGCAACCATAATTTATTTTGAGTTTGCTCACCCTCCACCATGACTGGTCGCTCTACACCACTTTCATCCTCCACGCGATAAATCTGAAATTTGAAATTATGAGCGCCGACATTATATGCGCCGATCGAATAGATGTTCTTCATCATGAGGTCCCAAGTCGGCAACTGGGTTTTCAAGATCTCATTCTTCAGCAACTTGGCGTACAACATCTGGGGATTGGAAGGCGTTACCGGCACGTCGGTCGATAGCTCTCCTACTTGATATTCGCGACCATTCGCCGTATAACGGTAGGCTACAGCCAACACCTGATCCCCCCTTAACGGCATTCGTAATGAAATAAAACCCAATTTCCTATCCACCGTAAAATCAGTGCCTTCGTTTAGTTTTCGGGCATAGACCATTTTGGCGAAATTATCCGTAGCGGTAATGCCAGGGTTGTCCGAGAAAAATTCCCGGGCGCCATCCGAATGGGTGGCACGCGCATCAGCGGGAAGTCTCTGCAATAAATCATTCGAATAAAGTGGAGCTCCTTCCCCAGGCAATCCGGTGGACGGCAAGGACGAGGTTCCAGCATTGATCAATAGATCATTATAGGGGCTTTGTTCGGCTAAATCCAATAAGGCTAACACGTCCCTGGAGCCATCCACCGCATTCGAGCGATTGCTCACCCAAACCTCGATCTGAGTAATATTGATGTCTGATCTAATAAGCGGAGCCATGGACATGGCGTCATTAAAACGTTCTCTAAAATATTGGCCCAGAAAGTAGTGTTGGTTATCTTCGTAATCGTCAGCACCCAAAGCGAACTCACTTTCCTGAGCCCCATTTCGTATGACGATTTCACGTTGCTGAGAGCGCTGCTGAGAAAAAATACCGGTAAAGTGAAGTTTCCCAAATTGCATTTGCGTCTTTACGCCAAACAGGGACTCCGTACCGGTGATGAGCATGGTATTGA
>Ga0079223_10002961_pt1 | contig 10643 bp, 7 predicted proteins | sample Stecom2011_FD_75072 | JGI IMG/M metagenome (GOLD analysis project Ga0079223, IMG submission 75072) | Agricultural soil microbial communities from Utah to study Nitrogen management - Steer compost 2011 | ecosystem: Environmental > Terrestrial > Soil > Agricultural land | place: USA: Utah...
CCGCTGATCAAACAGACGAACGAAGGGAACTCTTCGATCTCCTACGTGCTGTCGGCGCGACACTCCTACTTGGACGAAACATCCAAAATGCTTTACGGGTACGTGGATGAAGACGGACTGCCCTTCGCGTTTACCGATCTCTACGGCAAAATATCCTTCGCCACGACCACGGGAAGTAAATTCAACGTTTTCGGCTTCAACTTCCAAGACCGCGTGAACTTCCAAAGCAATTCACAGCTCGAGTGGAATTCCTTCGGTACCGGACTGAACTTCGTTCTGACCCCCGAAAATTCGTCCGCACTCATGGAAGGGGGGTTCAACCTAAGCAATTACGACATCACTCTTCTGGAAGAATCATCGGCGGGTCCTACAGCATCCGATGCGGGTGAAGAAACCGTAAATCTCCAACCTCGGACGAGCGGTGTAAACAGCTTCAACATTTTCATGAATTTCAAGTACTTCTTCGGCGAAAACGAATTGAAGTACGGCATCGACATCACGAATTTCCGAACCGAATTGTCGTTTTTCAACCCTATCGGGCTTCAGATCGACAACAGCGGTACAAACACCGAGCTGGTGGGATTCGGTACGTACAAGTGGAAACTCAACGACCTCATTCTCGACATGGGCCTGCGATTGCAGTACTACGGTTCCATCCGCACCCTGCAACCCGAGCCGCGCATCGCTGCGAAATACAACCTCACCGAAACCCTGCGTTTTAAATTTGCGGGTGGCTTGTATTCCCAAAACCTCATTTCAGCCAATTCCGATCGGGACGTGGTCAATCTGTTCTACGGATTTTTGGTGGGACCCGAGGATTTGCAGAACACCTTCGTGAATGGCCGGGGGAAGACCCGAACCGTGGATGACCCACTCCAAAAAGCGGGACACCTGATCGTGGGAACCGAATACGATTTCAACGAATACCTGTCTTTCAACGTGGAAGCCTATTACAAGCGGTTCTTCCAATTGACCAATATGAACCGCAACAAGCTGTACCGTTCGGACAATCGCGACCCCAACATTTCCCCCATGCTCAAAAACGACTTCATCGTCGAAGACGGCGAGGCCATGGGGCTGGACTTCACGGCGAGCTACGAATCGCGGAAAGTGTATATCTGGGCCGTGTACTCCTTGTCGAAAGTGGATCGATGGGACGGACTACGCACCTACTACCCCATCTTCGACCGCCGCCACAACGTAAACCTCTTGGCGTCGTACCGCTTCGGCAAGAACCTCGACTGGGAGGTGAACGGCCGGTGGAATTACGGGAGCGGATTCCCCTTCACCCAGTCCCAAGGGTACTACCTCGGCGAAAACCTCAGCGACGGTTTCAACACCGACATCACGGAAACCAACGCCTCGGAACCCGACGTGCAGTACGGCCCCCTCAATGAAGGCCGATTGCCCGACTACCACCGTTTCGACCTGACGGTAAAGCGCACTTTCCGATTCAGCGAGCATTCCTCCTTGGAGGCGAGCGTGAGCGTAACCAACTTGTACGACCGACAAAACATCTTCTACCTCGATCGACTGACGGGCAATCGCGTGGACCAATTGCCGATCTTGCCCAGTGCGGGATTGATATTCAAATTTTAAGCACCGGCGATTGAAGTCACACCCACAAAGTCCAAAATCAAAAATCCTATATTTGTGACCCGGGGGCCTGAGGCAACCGAAGTTGCGCACCGACTTGATCGAAGTCACCCAACCCTACCGTCCCCCGGATGATCTGACCAAACACAATCCTATGAAATTGACATACAACAGCACCCGACCGGATTTGATTATTCCGGAATACGGCCGCAGCATACATCAAATGATCGAGCATTGCGTGGGCATCGAAGACCGCGAGGAAAGAAACCGATGCGCCCGCGCGATCATCAAAATCATGGCCAACCTCTTTCCTCAGTTGCGCGACGTGGAAGATTACAACCACAAATTGTGGGATCAGCTCCACGTGATGTCGGACTTCAAACTCGACGTGGATTCACCCTACGAAAAACCCACAGAGGAGAGTTTTCAAACCAAACCGCGCCGCATGGACTATCCGAAGAACAATATCACCTTCGGGCATTACGGGCGCATTATCGAGCGCGTGGTGGAGGAAGCCGCCGCCATCGAAGATGAAGAAGAGCGCAAAAAAGCCGCGGTGAGCGTGGCCAACCTCATGAAACGCACCTACGTGGTGTGGGCGCAAAACACGGTCAAAGACGAGGTAATCGCGGCCGATTTGAAAAAGCTGTCCAAAGGTGCCCTCCAAATCGAAAATCCGGAAGAAGACCTGGACGATACGCGGGAAGTGGTAAGGCAAATGGGTGTGAACCAGGCATACAAAAATCAAAACAAAAACCGCTCGAGAAAGAAAACCGGACGCAAGCGCAAAAAGAAATTCTGATGGGTTCATTCGAAATCGTCGGGGGCAAAAAGTTGAAAGGCGACTTGCACCCCCAAGGGGCCAAGAACGAAATACTGCAAATCCTTTGCGCCACACTGCTCACCGAAGAGCGCGTGGAAGTGGACAATGTGCCAGACATCATCGACGTCAACAAATTGATCGATTTGTTGAAATCGCTCGGTGTGGAAGTGGAAAAACTCGGCCCGGAACGCTACGCGTTCACCGCAAAAAACATCGACGTAGAATTTCTCCTCACCGACGAATTCAAACGCAAAGGCAGCGCTTTGCGGGGATCGGTCATGATCGTGGGCCCCTTGCTCGCGCGCTTCGGAAAAGGGTACATCCCCAAACCGGGCGGCGACAAAATAGGCCGCCGGCGACTCGACACCCACTTCATCGGATTCCAAAAGCTCGGCGCCATTTTCGACTACCGCGCCGAAGACAACTTCTACACCGTGGAAGCCGGAAACCTCCGCGGAACCTACATGCACCTCGACGAACCGTCGGTGACCGGTACCGCCAACATCATCATGGCCGCCACCATGGCCAAAGGCGAAACCACCATCTACAATGCCGCCTGCGAACCGTACATCACCCAACTGTGCAAAATGCTCAACTCCATGGGCGCCAAAATTTCCGGTGCGGGCAGCAACCTCATCAAAATTACCGGCGTCGATCGCCTCGGAGGCTGCAAGCACCGTGTACTTCCCGACATGATCGAGGTGGGCAGCTTCATCGGCATGGCCGCCATGACCCAGTCGGATATCACCATCCGAAACGTGGGTTACGACATGCTGGGCATCATCCCCGACACCTTCCGCCGCCTCGGCATTCACATGGAAAGAAAGGGCGACGACATCCACATCCCCGCCCAAGATCGATACACCATCGACAGCTACATCGACGGCTCCATCATGACCATTTCCGACCATCCGTGGCCCGGATTCACCCCCGACTTGCTGAGCATCATTCTCGTGGTGGCCACCCAAGCCAAAGGCGCGGTATTGGTTCACCAAAAAATGTTCGAAAGCCGATTGTTTTTCGTCGATAAACTCATCGACATGGGCGCGCAGATCATCCTCTGCGATCCGCACCGCGCCACCGTCATCGGGCTCGATCGCCAAGTGCCGTTGCGCGGTATTTCCATGACATCGCCCGACATTCGCGCCGGTGTATCCCTGCTCATCGCCGCCCTCAGCGCCGAAGGAGTCAGCACCATCCACAACATCGAGCAAATCGACCGAGGCTACCAAAACATCGATACCAGACTGAACGCCATCGGCGCCGAAATCAAGCGCATACCGTAAGAAACACGCCGAATCGTTCGGTTCGTCCCGTATTAAATCACCTCGGCAAATGGCGGAAAACATCGCACCCAAAGATTGCGGAAACTCGCCCAAGAAGCTGTTTTTGAAAGACTTTATAGCCGCCATCGCAAACGATGATCGGGAGTTCGCATCCCGGTCCATTTACGACAAAACCACGTGGCGACTGGTGGAAGGGCAAGAAGAGTTCGGCGGTTCGGAAATCATGGAGGGCCTACGGGAACACCCCATCCGCAACGCCGCCCGAATCGAAATCGAAAGCATCATCACCCACGGCACCGACGCGGCCGTGCACGGCCTCATCACCACCACAAGCGGCGCGAAATTCGCGTTCTGCGACGTGTACAAATTCAAGGGCCACAAAGGCTTCGAAATAAGAACAGTCAAAAGTTTTCTCCACCCCGTCAAGGCGTAAGGGGTTGGTTTTTGGGTTTTTGTGGGTGTGGCGTCCATCGGCGAGTTCACGGGCCAATCCCGGGGCCCGATTCCTTGGGGACATTCACCGGGAGCCCTCGCCCTCATCGGTACTCCATTGCCGTGAATCCGATATCTTTGGAAATTCGGATTGGGGGGAGAATCACCCCGACCACCGCGGGGAAAGCCCACTACCACTAAGCAGAACGCATGCACAAATCGGGAGAACTACAAAACGGTCCTGAGGCCCCTCGCACGGTCATCCACGTCGGGATGGCCCGCGCGGCGAGTACTTTCCTACAGCAACGCGTTTTTCCCCGCATCCGAGGCTTCCGTTTTTTCGGTGTCGAAACCACGCAATACTCCACCGCTTTCCAGAACCTCCTCTACCTAGACGACACGCTCTACGGTCAGGGCGAGCCCCCGTCGTTGCCCCAACCCGAAAAAGAAGGGAATATCCTCCTGTCCAACGAACTGTTCACGGGCCAATCCCTCTACCTCAGCTCGGGAAACCGCACGCGCAATGCCCGGAGGTTGAAACACGCCTATCCCGACGCGGAAATCATGTTGGTTTTGCGAAATCAGGTGCACCTGTTGGAATCGCTATACACCTTGGCGGTATACGCCGGACACACGGTAAAGCCCGAAGCTTTCATCCGATTCGGCAAAGAGAGCACCGTGGAAAATTCCATGTTCCCCAGTTTCGAAACCGCCGAGTACCTTCCCATATACCGCTATACCCCTCTGATCAAGTTGTACAAATCGCTTTTCGAAAAGGTGCACGTGTACCTCTACGAAGATTTCCGCACCGACGCCGAGGGAGCTCTCAAGCAATGGCTGGACGGGATGAACCTCGAAGTGGAGGGAGAAGTGGATTTCGGCGAGCGTGTGAACCCGAGCATCTCCAAAGGGAAGTTGGGATACATCCGGAAATCCAACCTTTTAAAACCCCTGCTCACTTCCACCCCTGCGGGTACGCGAATTTACAGGCAAAACGTCCGCTTGGCGGAACACGGTTTTCCTAAAGGCAAAAAATTCCACTTCGCGCCGGCTTTGGCGGAACGCATTCGCCACGAGTTCGCGGAAGACAACCACCAATTGCGTGAATTTCTGCCCGAATCGGCACACCGTACTTTGGAAACTTACTACGGACTCCAATCCGGGTAATCACTCACCTGTTCCAAATGCCGCGCGCCGTTCCCGCAATCAAGCGGTACGTTTGATAGGGTTGGAAAAACACGCGAAAAGAAGCGCCAAGAATGGTGGCCAAGATCACGCCGGCGCTACCGAGCGCGGGAAAACCCGCCAAATAAATCGAAAGGGGGATATTGACGATCATGACGAACACCGCGTGATAGAGGGAAACCCGCAGCTTCCCCACGCCGCTCAAAAAAGTGCCGTAGATGCTCAATCCCGACGACACCACCACCCACAACCCCATGCAAAGGCTCAAGGTCTTGGGAATGTCCACCGTATCGCCGATCCATACGTCGTACACCCAGGGCGACAAGAAAAACATGACCACCACCCCGGCCGACATCAACAGCCAAATCCGAATCAAACGACGGAGCATCCGCCGTATCCACCCGAAATCCTTCTTGACGTAAGCCTCCGTAAAAGCCGACCAAAATGACGTGGTCACCATGGCGAACAACACAGTTCCGATGTTGAAATAACGGTAAGCGATGTTGTACGCCGGCACCTCGTCCGGTCCGAGCACACGGCTGATAATGAGGTTGTCGGTCATGAAAACCACCAGCGCGGCCAATTGCAGGATCAGAAATACCGTTCCCAAACCCAAAAGGGCCTTCGAATGCGCAAAATCCACGGATTCACGACGGGGTGCGAAATCGCGGTAGCGGCCCGCGAATAGCACGATGTGGGCCACGATGGGAACGAGGAGGTTGGCGGATCCCATGAGTAGCGCCAACACGACCAATGAAGCCACTTCGAGCCAAACCAACACTGAAATACCGGCAAGTTGAAGGACGTTCACCACGGTGTTCATGGCGTTGGCCAAGGCGGGCCGCTGGTCGGCGGTTACGACCATCTTGATCGGTTGAAAAATGAATTGTGGCACGAACAGAAGACCGAGAACCAGCACCATGCGATTGACTTCCCGCGCCATGCCGTCCGGTGCGGCGAACACATCAGACCAATCCACCCAAATGAAGGATAGGGAAAACAAGGCCAGCACCCCCGCGGCGATCAAAGTGAGAAGCGCATAGGTAGTACTCACGTAAACCCGCGCGAGTGAGGTGTCATTGGCGGCCAACGCTTCCGAGAGCTTATTGCGCAATCCATTTCCCAAGCCGAGGTCGAAGAAATTCAGCCATTGCACCACGGCGCTGACCGTCAGCCACACCCCGAAGGAAGTTTCCGTGAGCAGGCTCAGGTAGAGAGGAACCACGACAAAGCTCACGGCGAGGTTCACCGCCTTCAGCCCCATGGACCATAGGATGTTTCGCGCGATCTTGGCTCCCCGGCCTTGCCCGCCCGAATAAATGCTGCGCCAAGCGGAAATCATGATTTCTTGTTCCGACGGAATCGGTTAAACCAGCCCTTCTTGTCGTCCTCTTCGAAATAGTTTCCGTAATCGTTACCGTAGCCGTAGCCATAACCGTAGCCGTACGACCCCGCGTAGCCGTATGCCCTGCCCGTTTGTCGCATGGCGTTGAAAACGATGGCGAGGCTTTTCAGATGTCCTTTTTTGCGGAGCTCTTCCACGTGTTCCAAGTGCCCTTTTCTGGTCACTCCCTCGCGCACCACGTAAAGCAATACGTCGGCGTATTGGGCCAGGACGAACCCGTCGGAAACCAATCCGATGGGCGGTGTATCGATTACGATGTTCTCGTACCTCTCCGACAATTCGCGGATCATCATCGACATGCGATCCGAAAGGATCAACTCCGATGGATTGGGCGGTGGCGTGCCGGCCGGCAGCACATCCGGGAAGCCTTCCCTGTCGGCGACGTGCACGGCTTCGTCGAGGGATGAGTTGGAGCTGAGATAGGTGCTGCAACCCGTGGTGTTGTCGATGCCGAAGTCTTCGACGATCCGGGGCTTCCTCAGGTCGAGACCGACGAGAATGGTTTTGGCACCGGAAGCGGCCAACACGGCCGACAGGTTTTTGGCGGTAAAGGTTTTCCCTTCCGCTCCGATGGACGAGGTGACCATGTAGATCCGCGCTTTGCCTTCCGTTCCGAAGAATCGCAAATTGGTGCGGATGTTCCTGTATTCTTCGGCGATACCCGATCGGGGTTTTACCGCAGCCACCAAGGGTGTGGTGTCCTTGCTGTACCTCACGGTGCCGATGATGGGAATATCCGTGATGCGCTTCACCATTCCCGGCGTCATGATGCGGTCGTTGAGTTTCTCCACCAAGAAAATGCCCAACACCGGGATGAACAATCCCAGCAAAATGGCGATGGAATAGGCGCGCTGCGGAACCGGTGCGATGGGGCCGGGCAACACGTAGGGCTTGTCCACTACGCGGGTATCGCTTTCCGTGGCGGCGAGGGAAATTGACAACTCGGCGCGCTTCTCGAGAAGGAACACGTACAAACTTTCCTGAATGCGAAACCGACGTTCGATTTCGAGCAACTCCCTCTCCGTGGTGGGAATGCGCCGGATGCGACCTTCGAATCCGGCCAGGGAAGCGTCGATCTCAGCGGCTTTTCGCAGCAATCCCCTCTCGATGTTGCGGATGTTCTCCAGCAAGGAAGTGCGGGTCAATTGGATTTCCGCATTGATCGAAACCAATTTGGGGTTATTGACCGTGCTGCTGTTGATCAGGATTTCGCGTTCGCTCTGAAGTTCCGACAGCTTGTTGATCAGTTTCAACAACAGCGGATCCGTGATGTCCATTGCCGCCGGCGCCAACTCATTGAGTTCTTGATTCTCGACGATGTAGCTTTGCAACTGGCGGATCAAACTCAATCGGGTTTCGTTCAAAGCCTTCCTCTCGTCGAGTTCGCGGATGCCTTCCAACACGGTTTTCGACTCCGATTCCAAATCGACGATTCCCTTGGAGACTTTGTACTGCTCCCGACTCGTCTCGATGCTTTCCAGATCGGTGGTGATGGCTTTTAGTTGTTCGTCGAGAAAAGTCGCCGTGGCTCCCGCAGCTTTGTTTTTTACGTCGATGTCGTTTTCCAGATAAACGTCTATGAGCGCATTCACGAAGTCGAGCGCCTTCTGCGGCACTTCGTCTTCGATGTAGATTTGGAGGATGGTGCTTTGAGGTCGGGAAAGTCCGACGTTCAATTTTGTGAGGTACCGGCTTTGATTGCGGGATATGGTGTTGAACGCCAGTCTGTATTTGCGTTTGTCGAAGTTCGGGCTGCCGATGTTCGTCGGGAAATTCGGTCGTTTGTACAGCGTGACCGAGCCGAGGCTCATCTCCAGGGTTTCGCCGTACGCCGCGCGGTGAGTGTGCCGCTTTCCATCGGATTCGAATGTCCACACGTATTGGGAATCGTCGATCAATTCCACGAAAAATTCGGTGGCGTAAGCCTCGTAATCGAGCGTATGGATTTCGGCCTCGAAGGGAGCGTCTTTGTACACTTCCGAGACTTTGAGGTCGCCGATCAAAAAATACGACACGTCGAAATCCAATTCTCCCAAAGCTTTCGCCAACAAATCGTGGGAGCGCAAGATTTCTATTTCGTTCTCGATGTTTTTGGTCCTGGTTTCGATGTCCAGTTGATTCAGGAACAATTCCTTCCCGACTTTGTCGTCTTTGACCATCAACTTGGCGGTCACGGCGAAAACCGGATTCTTGTACCAGTTGTAGTACTTCGCGAAACCCAGCGCCAGCGCCATGGAAATCACGAACAGGTACCAATATCGGAGGTACCTGAAAAGAAACTGTTTCAAGTCAAAGTTCCGCTCTTCCCTCCGCGGTGTTTCCGTTGCATTGTCTACCATTTTCTATCTCACTAATCCAATAACTACTGCCACGAAGGTCAGACTGCTCAACGCCAAAGGCAATATGCGGTAGATATTGTCGTCCGCGGAAGTGCGGCCTTTGGTCGGTTCCACGTAAATGACATCGCCGGTTTGGAGGTGGTATTCGGGTCGGGTCAACGCCGAAGTGTCGTTGAGATTGACCCTGAAAAACCTTTTCGAATCGCCGGCGTCGCGGATCACGAGCACATTGCTACGTTTTCCGTACAGCGTCAAATCGCCGGCCAGCCCCAAGGCTTCCGGAAGGGTTGCTCGGGAGGAAGGTATTCGATACAACCCGGGTTTATTGACTTCGCCCAAAACCGTGACTCGGAAATTGACCAAGCGCATGTTTACGGAGGGATCCCTCAAGTATTTGCTCAATTCCTCTTTCAGCCGGTTTTCCGCGTCTTCAAGGGTGAGGTCGGCGAGAACTATTTCCCCGATCAACGGAAGATCGATGGTTCCCGACTTGGATATGCGGTACACGTTACCGCGGTAATCCGCGTCGGATTGAGAGCCGGTTCTGATGAAGTACTTGTTGGCTTCTTCCGAGGTGCTGCTGATGTCGATTTCCACCAAATCGTCGCTCCCGAGGATTTGATCGGGCGCCTCGGGAATATCGAGCACCCCTTCTTCACGGTCCCGAATATCGTTGAAGTAGGTCACGTCCTTGTGTGCCACACATGCGCCGAGAACGCAAGCAAACGCAATCAAAATCCACCGATTCATTCTTTTACCACCAGCGCCTCCACACGCATATTTTTCTCGAATTCCTCAAAAGTCTTGGCGTCGGGGATGCGTTTTCGCGTGTCGCCATACCCTTTCGCCGTAATGCGTTTCTTCGAAATTCCCTTGCTTATCAAATAATCTCTGACGGCCCTGGCTCGCATCTCGCTCAACTCAAAAGCCGACCCTTTAAAATTCCACTCCTTTCCTTGGCCTTTGAAATTGGGATCGGGCCGGATGTCTTCCGTATTGTTGGCCGAATGCCCCTGAATTTCCACTTCCAACGTAGAGTTGAAGCGGAGGAACTCCACCAGTTGGTCGAGCTCCACTTCGGCGCCGGGCTTGAATGCGTACGTGTTGTTGTAAAAATACACTTCGTTCAGGATCAGCCTGTCGCCCACGCTCACCATGCTCTCGTTCTCGCTCTCGACCTCGATGGAAGTAATGGCCGAATAGCCCGATTTGTCTTCCTCTTCGGTCGGGCCCGGCTTCTCGATCACCTCGTCCAGGGCCGCGAATTCTTCGATTCCCGACAATTCCAGTGATACGTCGGTCAAAGGAATTTTGGCTTGGGTGTAATCGGGAGCTTCGAGGTAGACGAAATTGTAGCAAGGCTGGTGAACGGCGTGCATGGTAAGAGAGTAGTCCCCCGACTCGGTGTGGAAGAGGTGACCGCAATCGCCGGCGTTCAATCCCAATACGGATACGTAGAAGGTATCGCCCGGTGCGGCGTCTATGGTGTTGACGTATGTGACGTGGCCGTCTTCACCGAAGATCGGTGCGCGTTGGAGTTCCAAAGGGTCGATGGTCCGGTTGACGTATTGGTCGCA
>Ga0079223_10002962_pt1 | contig 10641 bp, 4 predicted proteins | sample Stecom2011_FD_75072 | JGI IMG/M metagenome (GOLD analysis project Ga0079223, IMG submission 75072) | Agricultural soil microbial communities from Utah to study Nitrogen management - Steer compost 2011 | ecosystem: Environmental > Terrestrial > Soil > Agricultural land | place: USA: Utah...
AGGATTGTGCAGCAATGCTGAGTCCTTCAGCGAACCTGATGATTGAGGAGCCGGGTGCGTTAATTGCGCACGCCCGGATCTGAGGGGGGCCGGGACGAGCAATCGCCCGGTCTACCCGACTAGTTTTTTTATTAGTAGAGCGTTATGCAATCTCAGTAACCAAGCCGGTACCTACTAGCGCGTGCAAATGATCGGAAAGCTGTTGAGGCAGTAATCCTCCTGTCAAAAGGACACCTGCTTCCATGTTTTTTTCCATGGCATGTCCAGTCAGGTTGGCACTCGTAATAAAGCACACTTGACCATCTGCCACGGCGACTTTGGCATGGACGCGGCCTTCAGAAAATGAGTCAGTCTTGTCACGCCAGGCATAGATCCTAGCGGTAGGGACCAGTGTTTTCATTTTGCCTAACGAGTCGTATGTGATGCTGCCACCGTCTTCCTGAGACAATTCGAGCAGCATAGAGATGACCACTCCGCGATCATTTGCCGCATTCAGCGCCTTGACGATGGTCGAGACGTCATAAGCCACGAAGCTGGTGATGAATAGCGTCTGCTCAGCGGCGTTGATGACCTGCAGTAGCGCCTGCTCGGTTCGTCGTGCCGAGACGAAGGGTGTCGTCGGCCCCGTCCACACGAGTTCGGTGGATTGTTGTTTGGTGGCCTTGGTGAAGACATGGCCGGCAGCGAGCAGCATCGATGCCAGTTCCTCGGCGTGTACAGTGGTGCTTCGCCAGGCATCGATGAGCTGATCCACAACCTCAGCAGCAACGGGGGTGCTTACTGCGCCCGACAGCGCACTGGCTGCTTTGCTGGCATCGGTGCGACGAATCCGGCTGGCTATGGCCTGGACCTTCTCTGGAGAGACCAAACAGACCACGGCTGCGACGGCATCCAATAGCTTCTCCATGTCACAAGCCTTTGAAGAAAGCTGCATCGATGCGTTCCAGGGTCGGAACCAGCAATGACCGATCCAGGTAGCGATTGCCGCGCTCGCAGGAGGTCTCCGCCACCAAGCTGCAAGCGTGGCACGCCGCCGCATGAAGTGAGCGGTCCTTCTCGGGATCGTGCTCGGAGCAAAGCGGGTCAGAGGAGCAGATCTTTGAGCGATTCAAGGCTTGCTCAAATAGGCGCCCCAAATTCTCCGGCTTGCCGAGATCGACGAGACCGCCCAGGGTTCCATCGGAATCCGCTGCTGCCGTGTAGATGAGGATGCCGGCCTGCGGACTCTCGCCCGAGGTGTCGGCATAGATTCGTTCGCGGATACTCGCGGCGTTGTATCCGCACTCCAGCGCCAGCTCCCTAATCAGCAAGTGCGAAAGCGTGTGGAGCATGGCGTAGCGAATGCCTGGGTAGCCCTCGTCAGGATCGAGATGGCGTGAATTGCGCCATCCCCTGTGGCCGCCCCGGAGCATCTTGTCGACCTGCGCGACGGCAGGTAGTGTTTCCCAAGCGACGAGCGCCTGCTCGTCGAACTGGATGAAGATACCTTCATCATGCACTTGGTTCGCAGGCACCCAGTCCGGCTTGCTTCGCGAGAGATTGGCCATCTGAGGTCGTTCGTTCGGGTCACCCGTTTCTTCGGGCGCCTCCACGCGAGTGAAGCCGAGTAAGGCATTGACCTCTCGCAGTCTCTCCAGAAGCAGCACTCTGCTGATGTGCTTCGCAAAGGCCGGTGGCGTGCCGACCTTCTTGCTCATGAAGTGCGGGTAGTCCGTGGGCGGATTCGCCTCTGTCAGCACGTCCCACTCGGGGCCCTTGATGTCGGCCTCACCCACGACCTCTTGTCCGCCACCAGTACGGTGCGCCTCGATGGCCGACCAGATCGCCGCAGCTGGATATTTGTCGATCCCTGGCAGCGCTCCGGTCTTCTTCAAGGTCTTCACCGTCACCGATACTTCGGCTTCAGAATCCAGATCTTCGAAGAACTCCCAGCCATCCTGAACCAGCTGACTGAGCGGGTCCTTGGTCTGGGGAATCGCGAGCGCCGAGAGCGTGATCGGGAACCAACTGTTCGTGGCACCCAATAGAACCGCGCGCGCTTCCTCGTCACATTCGTTATCGAAATGGTCGAGGTGGGGATGTCGTCCTCGACAACTCGGTAGATTCTCTTTTCCAGCCTTGCCAAAGGCATGCGCCATGCTCCTTGAGGCACCGCAGGCATCACACTTGACCCAGAGATTTTCAGTCTGCAGCGAGGCGCCGCTCTCGAAGAAGCGCAGCGTGCCCTTGCAGGAACTGTTGCCACCATGGACGAAGTAGTGCCAGGGGAAGTCGTCGAGATGCCCGTCGCGGCAGGCCAACAGGAAACGTGCCGGTACGGCATCGGCATCTTTGGCGGGTTGGTCGCCCTTCGAACCCCGACATCCTTTGTGAACAAACCGGGTGCGCTCGGGTCTGAAGCGGTTTTCCTTGATCTCGAACAGACCGGCATCAAAGGGCGACAGCAGGCCGCATTTCACACAGCGCATCCAGCGTGGGAATGGCCGAACAGGCACACCAATGTTGGCCTCGGCCGACCAGACATCGACAAGCTCGCTTTTCTGAAACGGCGGCATTCGCAGGTTCTCGACCTGTGCTCCAAGAACCTTCCGAACGGCGGCCAGCAGTCTGGCTTCCTGGATCGGCTGGCAGCGATCCTTTTCCCATCGGTCGATGCCGAGCGTCACCACGGAGAGGCTCGGCAAATCGATCAACGCTCCTGGGCCATAGGTCCAGAGCAGTTGGCTGGGCCGTACTTCTCCGACTGGAGTCTTGTCATTGATGATCATATTCAGTCCTCATCCTTCGTCGCAGGACGAGGCTTCCAGTCGTGGTCGTCCGTGATGTGGCTAGTATTCATGATCAGGCGCACACCGGGCTCCACCTCGCGCATAGACATGGGTACAGTCCAGTTGTCCCAGGCCTGGATGCCCGGGGATCTGACCAGTGCAACGGTCTTATCCTTCTCTGGGCCTCGCTTCTCATAGGCAAGGATGCGACCGCCTTTGCCCACCTCCTTGGCCCACTCATCTGCGCGCTCCTTGAGCTCCTGCTCGGCAAGGCTTTTGGTACTGGATAGCTCGCTGACGTTCCAGGCTCGCCTGACTAGCACATCAATGGCATCCATGATCTCGCTCTGGTCTGACTTGTCCAACTTGCCTGCGCCCTCGTTGGGGCTGAAAGCATCGTTCTCCAGACGCATCAGGCTCAGCAGCGAACCGGTCAGACCACGGTCCATCGCGCGTGGTGAGAAGGGCGTGACCGACTGCGCTTCGACGTGCTTGTAGAAAGTGGCGTGGTAATGCTCGAAGGTCTCGTAGTGCGAGAGATCACGTGGCCGTGCCCAGGTGAGCACGGTGCAGACCAGGCCGGGGAAGGAACGACCGACCCGGCTGGTGGCCTGGATGTACTCCGCCGTGCCCTTGGGCTGGCCGTTGACCGCCATCAGTCCCAGCCGATTGACGTCGACTCCCACCGACAGCATGTTGGTGGCCAGTACGACATCAATCGCCCGGGTGTCGCCCTCTTGCCACTTGGTCACGTACTTGCCGGCTGCGGCATCGAACTCGGACTTGAACTTCACCTCGAGGTTGTCGAGGTACTTCGGGATATCCTGGCTGGAGACCCGTGAGGTCAGCTCGCGAATGTTGCTGACGCTGCGTTGCGCCAGCGCGGGCCGCTCGACCATGCTCATCTGCACCCGGTAGGAACGCGTCTGCACGTCGTCCTCGGCCAAGCGCTTCATGCCCCCCAGCTCTCGCAACGAGTTGAAATAGCCGACCATGGTCATGTATGGGTCTGCGGGCTCGCCGAAGCGATCGAACAGCGCTTGAGCAGCGGTCAGGAATGCCGTGTAGACGCGGATCAGCATCGCAGGACGTGAACTACCGGGAGAGCAGACCCCGAGGTAGCGTCGTCCCGGCTTGTCCTCAATGGGGCGTTGGACAGAGAAGTAGTTGTCCTCCACGTCCAGCCCATGCGGCGGGAACACCGACACTTGGCGCATGAAGACGTTGTTCACCTGCTCGCGGGCCTTACGCACCGTGGCGGTCGACGCGATGATCTTCGGCTTGACCATATGTTCGCCAAACTTCCAGCCGCACAGCTCGTCCACGGCCGTCTCGTACAGACCAACCATGGTGCCGAGCGGACCACTGATCAGGTGGAATTCGTCCTGGATGATCAGATCCGGCGGTCGGATCGGGCTGATGCTCTTGACCTTGGTGGCAGCGAGCCCCTTACCGGCCTGATGGTTGCCATTGCAGTCCGCGCCTTGCCATAGCAGGCCGTGCCGCTCGCATTCCTGGCCGACCCGGCCGAATAGCGTGCGCACCTGGCCCCGCCACGCCATCATGGCGAACTTGTCCACGGTGGCGATCATCATCGTCGGGGGACGGTGATAGATCTCCTCGTCCACGACGAGCACCGGGATGCCCGGGTGAGGGAGCCTGCTGGACTTGCCCTTTGAGAAATCGCAGCGACCCCTCTTGTCGCCGCAGTAGACGAAGGTGCGTCCACGCCTTTTGTCGACCTCCACGTCGCGCCCAGGGGCGACTTCCGAACCACACCAGGGGCAACTGGTCAGTTGCGCGGGAGACGTCGCCCCTGCGTTGTACTTGCCGGGGTTGCGGATGTCCTCGATGGCCCGATGACTGTCCTCGGTCGTTCCGGGCGTCACTTTGTTTCCGACCCACAGTCCGATGGTGAAGGGTTCTGTGCCCAGCGATTCGTCACCCTTATCCAGGGCCTCTCGTCGCAGCATCTCCATTGCACAGATCAGAGCAGTGGCACGCTGGAACTGCTGAAGCGTCAGGAGTCGCAAGGTGTACCGCATGATCACAGCTAGACCGCGCGAGCCGTCGTAGCCACCCAGGTTGCCCTGCATGCGCCTTATAGCCATGGTGAAGGCGGCCACACCCAAGTACGCCTCGGTCTTGCCACCGCCGGTGGGGAACCACAGCAGGTCGGCATAGGCTTCGACCGGTTGCGCGCGATCAGGGTGCGTGGGGTCGGACAGCGAAGGGATCGATAGCAGCAGGAAGGCCAACTGGAACGGTCGCCAGCTGCGGTTCTTCAGCACGTCGAACTGGTCGACGGTGACGTCCTTGCCGCGCCGGATTTCGAGAGCGTATTGGCTGCGGACGCGCTGCGTTGCCATCGCCCGGTTGGCGAAACGGAAGGCTGCCAGCGCTTTCTCATTGCCTTTCAGCGTGTCGATACCCTGCTGTAGGCGTGCGTGGATCGCCTGGCAGCGGTCCATCGCTTGTTGCGACTGGGTGTCGTAGCCGGTGACTTCGGACCCGACTCGAGCGCGCTGCTCATCAATCCACGCGACGTAGTCCTTGGTCAGCATGCTCAGGGCTTCGACCAGCGGGTCGATCTCCAAAGTCGCCAACCGCTGCATATCAAGCAGGCCGCTGCTGACCATCTCGCGCATCGCCGGGCGATCACTCGGATCAAGCCCGGGCGTCTCCGTGACCTGCACTTCGTACTGCGGCATGACAGTGGTACGCACCTCGGTGGCCAGCGTCACATCATCCGCGGTTTCGGCATGGACAGCGACACCATGGCCGACCGCGAATTCCACCCGGTTGCGGTAGATCATCTCCAGCGATTCACGCTCCGGGTCCGTACCGTCTGCATCCAGAACGGGGCGGCGACGGAAGATGGCGCGTGTGGATGCTTCCTCTACCGAACGAACGATCAACTCAGGCTGGAATACCCAGGCCGTATCGCGATTGGTCTCGGGTTCATCTTGCGCATTGACCAGAAACAGCGTCACCAAACGGTCGCCATTCGCGTTCTTGGCGCGCACTGAGCCTTGCACCCTCACTTCGGGATAGTTCTTGTCTGGGGCCTGATGGGGAATCACGCCTTCGGTGAGTTGCAGTACCACCTTTCCGCCACAAGGAATGCGCTGCCAGACCTTGGCCTTATCTCCATTGGGCCTAGTCAGCTCGTGCTCATCGTTAGGTAGCCGTTCATACCGACCCCAGCCGACCTCGACCTCAATGCGTTCGAGGTCACCATCCACGCAAAAGGTCATGCCGAAGCTGCTCGGAACCAGCGATTGATTGCTGGCCGCGTCGATCTCATCCGCAGTGTCGGATTCAGGCTCAATACGGCCAGTCGCCGTGCCGAACTCAGCCCCGGGCTCATGCTGGCCAGGCGCTTTAGGGTCAGTGGGCTCTTCGGCCTCGTCGATAGCGAGTGGCCCATCAAGCCCCTCAATGCCTCCTTGCGCCGCCTCTCGCGGAGCGAGCTTGCCAACCAGATAGCGATCTCGCACGCCCATGTCGACAATTCGCTCATTGGGACCACCAGCCGGGCCGAGCAAGTCGTCTATAACAGCCAGTTGCAGCAATTCACGGATGTAGGCGAGTTCCTGCTGATGCTGGGGTGATCGGGCGTCAGACCCGATGGTCGGCACGTCGGCGATGGTCTTGTGCAGCGCCTTGGGGAGGGCTTCGATGAAATCAGTCCATTGGACGCGACCAATACTGCCCGAGGAAGGCGGTGTGAGTGCGGTCAGGCCGATCGAGACGGGGTCGGTGACCGACAACAGTCGGTCGAAATAGAGCGTAGTAATCTCAAACTCGGCACGAGCCCTCAACACACGTCCGACACGCATGATGCCGCCGGCGGGGTTCAGGACCAGAACCCAGTCGTTCTCTTCAATGGCCTGGTAAAGAGAACGCTCACCCTTCAGAACCAAGATGTAAGGGGCGAGCCTGCGGTCAGCGCTATGACCATGGTCGGTGGCGATCCATGCGTTGGAAGTTTTCGTCATACGTTGGCCACCTCAAATCCTGTCCACGATCTTTTCGAGCTTGTCGAGAGACTTGCTCTTTTCGATGTATGCTGAATACGCCTCTTGAGCGCCCCGAATCAAGGTGTCGTAATGGACGATGCGGCTGCCCGGCGATATCGACGTCATTGATGACTTGAGGCGTTCGGGGTTCGAACTCTCTTCGTCGACTGTCTTGCCAAGGACGAATATCACCTCAATGTCGGCGTTCGTCTGGTTCTGCTCACGCAGAATCTTCGTGAGCTTATCGACGTAGGTCTGACCTTGTTCCACCAGTTCGAGCAATCCCATCTTGCGGCCAACCTTCTTCAGCTCGACGATGACATGCCGGCCAGCATTGGTGCGGTAGGCAATGTCCACACGGCCGAGACGCTCCTTCTCGGTCATGTCTTCGATCAGCACGCCTGCAGTCGTCAGTCGCGACTCCATGATTGGACTGCCCGTGGCGCGCTCCCACGCCGGGTCCAGCAACCAGAGATGATCAAACAGGTACTTCTGAAGCACCCGTTCCTTCGCGTCCTCATCAATGATGCTCTGGAAATCCCGAATCGCGTCCAGGCGGGACTTCACGATGTCCCGGTAGAGAGACGCCTCGAGAGAATCCCTATCCGCGAGCACTGCCAAAAGCCTGTCGGCACTCTCGATGCTCGTCACGAATTCTTCTGTCGATCCGCGCAACTTCATGCGCTCGAAAGCCAAGATGCCGTGCCGATACATCAGCTTCCTGTCCTCTTCCTCATCGACCGGCAGTGCACTGAGTTTGGCGATCAGCGTCTCCGCGCTCTTCTTGTATCCTTCGGGCAGCGTGTCGAGCCATTCGGCTAGGGCCGGAGAAGTTTCCTTCGCTTTCTCTACCTCGTGCTTCTTTCGCCATTCTGTCCAACGCTTCTCGACCTGCGTCAGGCGTGACTTCAGGAAGGCGATCAATTGCCCATATCGGGGATCATCTTCTTGGACGCGCTGTCGGTCGCTGGTAGCAATGTCAGGCTCGTCGTCGGCATCAAGGAAATCGGCCTCGATCTGTCCCGTGATGTACTTCGTGTAGAGCCGCCCGTCATTGAGCTTGTCGAGGATGTTCTCGTGAAACAGGCGGCCACGGGCGAACACGACTATGCCATTGAGGTTGCCGGCATCCTCGCTGTCGAGCTGTTTAGGGAACCTGGCAGTGCCGATCCACCCGCTAACCTTCCAACCGGGATCCCACGCATCGAAGCGGTTCGGCAGCGCTTCCTGTTCCAGGAGCTGGGTGGCGGGAGCAAGGTCGAGCGCCTCACCACCGAATTGCCACAGGAACTGCACCATCGGTAGGTCGCCACGATCTGAGGAAGTAATAGGCCGACTGTCGAGATCAATTTTGAACCCGTGTGCCTCGCCGAGCACAGAGAAGCGTCTGGCCAAGCGCTTGCGCAGCGCTGAAACTCCACGACCAAGGCGCTGCCGCTTGATGTCGCGCAGGACGATGCGAGTGCCCTTAGTCACCGTGATTCGATCGTTAGGCAGGGACTCTGGGCTGTAGAAGGGCTCTTTCTTGCGAACAGACTCTTGGATTCCGTCCACGGTCATCCGAAGGCCATGAGCCAAGCCGTTCTTGGCCGACTCTACCTCGATTACGTTGGCAATCGAGAACAGCGAAAGTTTGCCCAGGCCTTTGCGGCCCATCACCGGACGCCCCTTAGCGGTCTTCTTGCCGTTCTCGACATCCTCAACTCGCCGCCGATAGCCGACACGCAGGTACTTACCGTTCATGTCGTCGATCGACATACCTATGCCATCATCGGTGATCTCGATCCAGTCGCCGTCCGGATCGATCTTGATGTCGACGGTCTCCGCGTCGGCATCCCAAGCATTCGCTACGGCCTCAGTCAGAACTGCAGCGATGTTGCTGTAGAGGTTGATGCCGAGATGGTCGAGCACATTCAGGTCGACCGTCATCTTGTATATGTCCGTCATATGCTCCCGCCTAGTCATCAAATGCGCCGATGCCGTCCGGGTTCTCGCCAGACTGGAGCATCTCGAACTCTGTCAGGTACTGCGATACGGCTTCCCGCGCGCCGTCAGGCACTTTGTCCTCGCGCTGCAAGCACTGAAGTCGAGCCGCAGTGGCAGTGGTGTCGACGTAACTCTCCAGCCAGATCGGATTGAGGCGAGGTTGAAGACGAACTGCCCAATCGCCCATCGTCTGGGAACGCGTGTGCTGCAGAAACTTCTGCAGCAGATTCAGCAGCCCCTCGTCGGGCGTCGTTACGCGGTCGCACCATGCTCGTGCTTCAGTGTCGTCTCCCCAGTGTTTCCAGGTGGCGAGTAGTCTCGGCAATTCCGGGTGGGCCATGAAGCTGGACTCACCTGCAAGAACCCGTATTCGTTCCAGCCATACGGACTTCAGTCGTGTGACTTCATCGGCCGTCAGCAGCGTGGCTTCTTGTGCCTTCGTGACTTCTTCGTCCAATGCCTTCAAAAGCCACGACTGGACTGCGACAGCACTACCGGCCCGTATCGCTGCCTCCAGCACATCAGCGCGTCGATCGGCCGACAGCCGCTTCAGAAGGTGATAGATGGGGCGCGAAGCGCGTGAGACGTTGCCGAAATCGAACATGCCACGTTCGTCGGCAGGATCAATCAACGCGTCGCCTGCGTCGAAAAGCGCTTGGATGACCCCTGGGATATGCGCATCCGGAATGTCCTTCTCGACATGGTCCATCAGTCGTTCGAGCAGTGCCCGCGCCTTTGACATGCCATCAGGCCGCCGTTCTTCCTTGGCTTGAACGAGTGCATTGCCGAAGTCAGCTGGCGACGCCGCCAGACTCAGCAGCGCCACCATCTCGCCACGGCGTATGGCTCCGGTAGGAACGGTGAGCCGGAAATAGATCGGGAATACATCGAGATGGCAGGCCCGCAGGTTTCTCCGCCATTCCCCCAACCAGTCCGAGCCGTAGCCCATGCGACCAGTTTTCGGGAAGATACGTTCGATCAGTGCCTTGGAACTCTCTTGCAACTGGTCTGGCAGGGCTTGTGCCCATCCAGTGTGAAAGACTTCCTTGGTTTGCTCATCGGCGTCGTAGCGTGAGTCGCGACTGTGGCCCGAGAATTTGTCTGGATTGCTACGAATCACGTCGTACAAGCCGGGCAAAAACACCCGAAGTGCTTCGAGAGCGATGAAATCCACGGCATTCACTTCGCCACGGACCGCTGGATAGGTGACGGCCAAGGTGTTCGTGAATCGAACCACGTCACGAGGTACCTGAATCAGTGCGTCGATCCCGTCGTGATAGACGTTCGTCCAGTACGACTGATCGAACGACCCTTCTGGGACGTCACCCAGTATCTCTTCGAGACGCTTGAAAAGGGCCGCACGCAGAGCCACGCGATCGACGGGCGGCAATTCGAAAGGCACCTGAATGATCTTTTCCAGGTACCGCTCGCCGGGTAAGCCGCTCTGTTGTTCGATCGCTTGTGCAGCGACGTCGCGATCGAAGGCCAACAAGTAAACGACATTCGGGAAATCCGCCAGCGCCTTGATGACGGTGAACAACTGGCGGGTCTCCTCCGGCGTCAGTCGATCGATGTCGTCGATGATCACCAGGATGCGTTTACCGGCCTTTTGCAAGATACCCGTGATCGAATCCTTGAGTGCCGGCACATCCTTGGGCTTGCGCTTCGCTTGCCCCAGCAGCTTGCCGATGAGTCCACCGGCGCCGCCCGAAACTCCGGTCAGGTCGATCAGGCCGCCAACGCCCTCGGCGAAGTCGGCCAACAGGTCTCCGAGTTGCTTGAACTTCTCGCTCTTGGCGGGCAAGACGGCCTGCAACTGGCCGAGAAACGCACGCGCCAGGTTTTCTTGCCCGGAAAACCACCAT
>Ga0079223_10002963_pt1 | contig 10641 bp, 10 predicted proteins | sample Stecom2011_FD_75072 | JGI IMG/M metagenome (GOLD analysis project Ga0079223, IMG submission 75072) | Agricultural soil microbial communities from Utah to study Nitrogen management - Steer compost 2011 | ecosystem: Environmental > Terrestrial > Soil > Agricultural land | place: USA: Utah...
CCCTGTCAACTGTTATTTCGAAGAATCTTAAAAGCTTTTTCTTCAACACTTTCAAACAGTTAACTCTCTCAAAGACACCCGTTGTTCCGGTGTGTCCCTCAAGCGAGATGCGCATTCTACAGAGCTGGCCGAAGGTGTCAACTGTGTCACGAAAATATTTTCAAATACTTGTCGTACACCTCTCCATAGCTAATGCGCTACCTTCTCATAACAGCAGTAATCACCGGCTGAAGCAAGCCTTTTACAACATAACCTCTATCGCTTTTGCAGCTGCCAGCGCCTTAGCTTTCGCGTCGCCGATAGAATCTCCCTTGGCTAGCGCAACTCCCATTCTACGGCGACCTGAAAGCTCAGGCTTACCAAACAACCTTAGTTGCACATCTTTTTCGGAAAGGGATACATCTAATCCCGAGTAGGCGACCTCTTTGGAATCCCCTTCCGGTAGAATAACGGCTGAAGCAGAAGGCCCTTGCTGGCGAATCACCGGAACTGGCAAGCCAAGTACCGCTCGCGCATGGAGAGCAAATTCGGATAAGTCCTGTGACACTAATGTCACGAGCCCTGTGTCGTGAGGCCTAGGTGAGACCTCAGAGAAGTAGACATCATCCCCATGAACAAATAGTTCCACCCCATAAACTCCATAACCGCCAAGATTTTCGGTGACTTTCAAAGCCACTTCTTGAGATCGCTCCAGTGCTTTCGCGCTCATGGGTTGCGGTTGCCAAGATTCCCTATAGTCGCCGTCCTCCTGTCGGTGCCCTATGGGGTCGCAAAAGCTCACCCCGCCCGAATGTCTTACGGTGAGTAGGGTTATTTCATAATCGAATGTCACAAAGCCTTCAACGATAATGCGCCCCTTGCCTGCACGCCCCCCTGTTTGTGCATAATTCCAGGCGGCATCAATTTGGCTATTTTTAGTGACTGTGCTTTGTCCCTTGCCAGATGAACTCATAACAGGCTTAACAACAACCGGAAGACCTATGGCAGATACTGCTTTTATAAAATCTTCCTTTGTATCAACGAATCGATATGGGGATGTACTCAACCCCAACTCTTCTGCCGCAAGACGACGGATGCCTTCTCTATTCATTGTGAGGTTGGCAGCCCTTGCCGATGGGATTACGTTGTAGCCCTCACTCTCAAGTTTAAGTAGTTCGCCTGTCGCAATCGCTTCGATTTCCGGAACGATGAGATCAGGCTTTTCAACATCGACAACATTACGTAGCGCTTCGCCATCTAACATATCGATTACATGGCTTCGGTGAGCTACCTGCATCGCAGGTGCATTCGGATAACGGTCTATTGCTATGACTTCGACCCCAAACCTTTGCAACTCGATTGCAACCTCTTTGCCTAGCTCCCCAGAGCCACACAACAACACTCTATAAGCGTTTGGTTTTAGCGGCGTACCCAGCGTTACCTTACTAACATGGTTCAAAGCCAATCCTCCAGAGAACACCTCAATCCGTTTAGCCATCTTCGTGTTCAGTTAAAGACTTATTTCCTGCTCCCGTTCAGCGACTTTCAAAAGCACTGCTTTACGCTCACAATTAGTCATTGAGGACCAGCGCAAAATTTCGTCACCAGTGCGCTGGCACCCTATACATATATCGCGCTCATCTAAAGCGCATATGCTCACGCAAGGCGAGCGGACCTTCTCTTTCCGTTCCATAAAAATTTAACTCAATCGCTCTTGGGCTTTAGGCCACTCACATAGCGGCTTGCATTGTGTACGTAATGGGCGGCGCTAAGTTCAAGCATTTTCTTTTGCTGCTCTGTGAGCTCCCGCTTAACCTTGCCCGGCGCACCAATTACTAGTGAACCGTCAGGAACAACCATGCCTTCGGGAATCAGCGTGTTTGCGCCAATGAGGCAGTGTTTGCCAATTTTTGCACCATTCAAAACAACGGCGTTAATACCGATCAATGAATAGTCCCCAACTTCACACCCATGGAGCATGGCCTTATGCCCAACCGTCACACCTTTGCCTAACGTCAACGGGATACCAGGATCGGTGTGCAAAACAGAGGCATCCTGAACATTCGTCTCCGGACCAATCGTAATGAGCTCATTGTCTCCCCGAATCACTACGTTGAACCAAATACTGCTCTTTTCGTGAAGGGCAACGTTGCCGATTACAGTTGCGTTACTAGCAATATATTGGCCATCGCCGTGCAGTTCCGGCGCACGTCCTTCGAGCTCATATAGCATTAGGTTTTCCTCATTAGGTTCGGGGTTCAAGTAAATCTATGCCTGTATCGTACACAGCATTCAAAAAATCGACCAGAACCACGGCGGACAACCCCCATATCTGATAACGCTCCCAACGGTAACAAGGCACGTGAATGGTGTGGTTTTGAAAGTGCAGCGCATCTGTGCGCTCGCGCCGGTCTTCGAGAAAAAAGGAAAGCGGCACACGAAAAACACTTTCAATCTCGTCCGGGTTTGGATCCAAAGGGTGGCTCTTGGGAACAACACCAACATAAGGAGAAACGAGAATTCCATAACGTGACATCACCTGGCTCAAGGGTGCAATAATTTCTACTTGGTCAGGCGGCAGCCCGATCTCTTCATGGGTCTCGCGTAACGCTGTGGCAGCGAGGGATGCGTCCTCTGGATCACGTTTACCGCCCGGATAGGCAACTTGCCCTCGATGAGTGCTCAAGTTTTCAGAGCGTAACGTAAATATCATTTCGGGGTTATCGGGGTCATCTGTAACCGGAACGAGTATGCCCGCCTCCGGGTAGTCCAGATCGAGTTTCCGAGGTGCATAATCTGTTAAACGCTGAACAAGTAAATCACGCAAATCGGAACTCCTGCGCAAATCTGGTGTTGGGTGAGACAGCGGCGATCAAGATCATTAAACTGAACGCTCTACCAATTTAAGTATACGGGGAAAAACATGAAGTACTGCAGCACATGCGGCCATCTGGTTAAACAAAGTATCCCTGAGGGCGACAACCGTTACCGCTACGTGTGCGTTAGCTGCAGCACCATTCACTATCAGAATCCCAAAATTGTCGCCGGCACCGTGGCCGTTTGGGAAGGGAAAATTCTACTTTGCCGCCGGGCAATCGAGCCTCGCTACGGTTACTGGACGCTGCCCGCTGGATATATGGAGAATGCCGAAACTACAGTAGAAGCAGCGGAGCGTGAAACATTAGAAGAAGCCCTTGCCGAGGTTCATATTGATGGGCTCTATTCCATTATTGATGTTCCCCATATAAATCAGGTTCACATGTTTTATCGTGCGACCCTCAAAAACGGGAGTTTCGGCGCGGGCGAAGAGTCTTTGGAAAGTCAGCTGTTTGCTGTTGATGAAATCCCATGGGAAGACATTTCATTCCCGACCGTTCGCAAAACGCTGGAACTGTTTCTGGAGGACCTAAAAAAAGATTCTTTTGGCGTTCACATACGTGACATTCGGCATCCGATGACCGCCACTCGCATCAAAGACGATTTATAACGTCTCCAGACGATAGACCTCATAAGCAGGCTCTTCATAAGGATGAGCCTGCTTGAGGGCGGCAAGCGCTTCTTTGATCAAGTCATCGCGGCAAACAAGCTCAACCTTGAACTCCCCCACAGTCTCCAGCGTCCCACTTGACCCTAAAAACGGATTGCTTCCCTGAAGGGGACGAAACTGGCCCTGCCCGTAGCATTGCCACGCACAAGAATCGTAATCCCCAATACGCCCAGCTCCCGCTTCAAAGAGCGCCTGCTTGGTTTTCTCCAGATGTGTTTCGGGTACGAAATAGCAAATTTTATACATGATACCGGCCCGCCTGAGGATATTTTTTGTACAGATTAATAGCTTAGCCACTTACCCACAGATTCTGTGGATAACTCTGGGGAAAGATATGGGGAACACCGCTATAAACCCCGTATTTACTGCACTTAGGTTAAATTGGTGACAATTTCACCCGATTAATTTAAGTCATATATTTCAATTAGTTACAAGATTTCAATTGAAAATGACGCTCTATCCGCCGCATTGCGCACAGAATGTACAGAGCGCCGCCCGCGATGTGCATAAAGATACTGAGTCAAGGGGTATTTTTCCAATATAGTGACTTTTTAAGCTTGAAAAACGATAAAACTACCGAATTCCAGACACAAAAAAACCGACTCCAGAAAGTTACCCTAACGGGGCTCACTAAAGTCGGCTTTTTGAAGTTTCACTCTCTATTTAACCAAACCAGCGCCTCGCATTCCGGAACATGCGAATCCAGGAGCCATCTTCCTGCCAGTCCTTGGGCCTCCACGAGTGTTGAACCGCACGGAATACACGCTCAGGGTGAGGCATCATAATGGTGATACGGCCGTCCCGGGTGGTAGCACCTGCAATGCCATCTTGTGATCCATTGGGATTGTAAGGGTAGCGCATTGTGGCCTGACCCCGGTTATCCACGAAGCGCAGTGCTACTCGTTCACTTTCCGCAAGATCTGCAGCAGATGCACTTCCTGAAAACTCTACTCTACCCTCGCCATGTGCAACCGCAATTGGCATGCGTGAACCAGCCATCCCTTCTAAAAAGGCAGAAGGTGACGGCATCACTTCAACCATCGCCAGCCGCGCCTCAAACTGCTCGGACTGGTTACGAACAAATCGAGGCCAGGCTTCACTGCCCGGAATCAGCTCATGCAAATTGGAAAGCATCTGGCAGCCATTGCATACACCAAGCGCGAGGGTGTCCTGCCGATTAAAGAATGCAGCAAACTGATCCCGAACGCGATCATTGAACAGGATGGACTTTGCCCAGCCTTCGCCAGCACCCAATACGTCTCCATACGAGAACCCACCACAAGCGACGAGACTGTTAAACGCCTCCAAATTCGAACGCCCGGAAAGAAGGTCGCTCATATGCACATCGACAGACTCGAAGCCAGCCCGATCAAATGCTGCCGCCATCTCGACCTGCCCGTTCACGCCCTGCTCTCGCAAAACGGCTACTTTGGGGCGAGCGCCTTTGTTGATGTAAGGCGCAGCTATATCTTCGTTCACATTGTATGTGAGCTCTACATGCAGCCCCGGGTCATCCGCATCCAAGAGATTATCAAACTCCTCCAGAGCGCAGTCCGCATTATCCCGCATGGACTGAATTCGGTAGCTTGTCTCAGACCACAGACGCTGCAGTTCTGTTCGTGAGTTATCAACAACCGCTGTGCCTTCAAACGTCAGGCGCAAACGGTCTTCATCATTCAATGTACCAATGACATTGATATGATCGCCCAGACCAGCTGCAGAAAACTGCTGTAAAACGAAGTCAGTGTCTTCCCTGCGCACCTGAATAACGGCACCCAGCTCCTCATTGAACAACTCTCGGGCAAACTGGCTGGGGTCATCTGCTAATCCATCCAGTTTTATATCTACACCGGTGCGGCCAGCAAAACACATCTCAGCAAGTGTCACAAACAAGCCGCCGTCAGAACGGTCGTGATAGGCGAGAAGCTTGCTGTCTGTGTTCAACCCCTGAATGACAGCAAAAAAGGCCTTGATGTCTTCTGGATCATCGAGATCGGGCGCCACCGCCCCGACATGTCGATAGACTTGAGCCAATGCCGACCCACCGAGACGGTTTTGCCCAGCGGCCAGATCAATAAGAATTAGATCGGTCTCACCCCCATCTTTTATCAATTGGGGCGTCAAAGTGCGCGAAACATCGGTGACAGGCGCAAAACCACTGACAATCAAAGACAGTGGCGCAGTCACGCTTTTATGTTCGCCGTTATCCTCTTCCCAAACCGTCTTCATGGACATGGAGTCTTTACCAACGGGAATGGTGATTCCCAGCTCCGGACATAATTCCATACCAACGGCACGAACTGTCTCGTAAAGGTTTTCGTCCTCTCCGGGGTGGCCGGCGGCTGACATCCAGTTCGCCGACAAACGAATATCCGAAAGCTTACCAATAGCAGCAGCCGCCATATTAGTAATGGTCTCACCTACAGCCATGCGGCCAGACGCAGGGGCATCAATGGTTGCTACCGGCGTGCGCTCACCCATCGCCATAGCTTCGCCAGTCGACACATCGAAGGAGCTTGCAGTAACCGCAACATCGCTAACGGGCACCTGCCAGGGGCCAACCATTTGATCTCGAGCAACCAGCCCGGTAATCGTGCGGTCGCCAATGGTGATCAGGAAATTTTTTGAGCCGACTGAGGGCAACCTCAACACTCTGCGTATCGCATCGTTCAGATCGACTTGTGTAGAGTCAAATATCGGTTTACTGAAAGATGTTCGCTTAATGCTGCGATGCATACGAGGCGGCTTGCCGAACAGCACATCCATCGGCAGATCAACCGGCTTGTCGTTAAAATAGGAGTCGCTGAGTTCTAGGTGGTGAGCTTCAGTTGCTTCACCAATCACTGCGTATGGGCAGCGCTCCCGACGGCACAGCGCGTCGAAAAGCTCCAAATTCTCAGGAGCAACTGCCATAACATAGCGCTCCTGCGACTCGTTGCACCAAATTTCCAACGGAGACATACCTGGCTCATCGCTGGGAATATCCCGCAGTTCGAACTTTCCACCGCGACCGCCGTCCTTGACCAATTCCGGCATAGCGTTAGATAGGCCGCCAGCGCCAACATCATGGATAAAGCACAAGGGGTTTTTCTCGCCCATCTGCCAGCAACGGTCAATCACTTCCTGACAGCGGCGCTCCATTTCAGGGTTATCACGCTGCACTGAGGCAAAGTCGAGATTTTCATTACTGGAGCCGGAATCCATGGAGGATGCAGCGCTGCCACCAAGACCGATAAGCATGGACGGGCCACCCAACACTATTAGCTTGGCCCCTACTGGTATCTCGCCTTTTTCCACATGCTCTGCGCGGATATTACCTAGCCCGCCAGCGATCATGATGGGTTTGTGGTAGCCGCGCACTTCATCGCCAGCCGGACCTGCAACTTTCTCTTCAAATGTCCGGAAATAGCCCGCAATGTTAGGACGGCCAAACTCGTTATTGAATGCAGCCCCGCCAATAGGGCCTTCAATCATGATATCCAGAGCCGATGCGATCCGGTCTGGCTTGCCGTAATTGATTTCCCATGGTTGAGGGTCGTCTGGCAAATTAAGATTGGAGACGGTAAACCCTGTAAGCCCGGCTTTCGGTTTAGAGCCACGGCCCGTTGCGCCTTCATCACGAATTTCACCACCGGAGCCTGTTGCCGAGCCTGCTGCCGGGGCAATAGCTGTCGGGTGGTTATGGGTTTCCACTTTCATAAGAATGTGGATGTCTTCTTGGTTATAGCTGTAAACACCGGTAACCGGATCGGGGTAGAAACGGCCACCTCTACTGCCCTGAATAACCGAAGCATTATCTTTATAAGCAGACAGTACGCCTTCGCTGTTCATTTCGAAGGTGTTACGGATCATGGCAAAGAGCGATTTTTCCTGCCCCTCTCCGTCAATATCCCAAGAAGCATTGAATATTTTATGGCGACAATGCTCGGAGTTTGCCTGCGCAAACATCATAAGCTCAACGTCGGTTGGGTCTCGTTCAAGACCAATAAATGACTTCATCAAATAATCAATTTCGTCATCTGCCAGCGCAAGCCCGAGACGCTTATTTGCCTCCACCAGTGCCGATCGACCTCCGGCCAATACTGATATACGTTCCAGCGGGCGCGGCTCTTCATGGCTGAACAATAATTGAGCGCCACCCATTTCATGGAAGACCTTTTGAGTCATGCGATCGTGCAACAGGGCTGCAACCTTCTCGCGTTGGTCTAAGCCCAACTTTTTGCTCGATTTAATATAAAAAGCCGTGCCGCGTTCGATACGCTGAATCTGGCGCAAACCGCAGTTGCGGGCAATATCGGTTGCTTTACTGGACCAGGGGGACAATGTTCCCGGGCGAGGCACAACGAGAAACAGCACGCCGTCTGGTTCTTCAACCGGTACACTGGGGCCGTATGTAAGCAACCTATCAAGGATGGCCTGCTCGGAATCAGAAAGCGTGCCCTCCAGATCTACGAAGTGCATGAATTCAGCATAAACATGCTTAACCTCGGGCACGATGGCCTGAATTCTGGCGTACAGTTTATGGGAGCGGAATGGCGAAAGCGCGGGAGCGCCGCGAAGTTCAAGCATGATATCAACCTGTATCGCGCGAAACGGGGAAGTCCGGGTGCATTCTGAGAAGGCGCATATGATACTTGAAAGCTTTGCCAGGATACAGCGCCTGAAAAGTTATTCCTCTAATGTGTATTTCACATTATTTTGCACGGTTTTTGATCAACTTCATTGACCGCTCTTCCCGCAGCAGGGATCATTAGGTTGTGGACATGGAGACCACACGCTAAAAGACACCGGATGCTGCCAAAACGTTTGCGCACATCCCGATGACCCAGCGGTAACGGAGAACAGGGACTTGGCAAGAATCCTAACTGCACGTAATGCGGCGGCATATAAACTACTCCTCGCCTGCACGCTAACGATGATCCTGCTCAGCCTCAACGGGTGCAGCCAGCCCAGCACGCTGCAGGAAATTCGCAACGAGGGCGTGCTGCACGTCATTACCCGGGTTGCACCTTCTATTTATTATGAAGGGCGCGGAGGGCCAACAGGCTACGATTACGAGTTGGCCAAACTCTTTGCTGAAGAGCTTGGTGTTGAACTTCGTCTCAGAGTTGCCGAAGACAACACCGAAGTGCTTTCCGTAATATCCAGAGACTTCGCACACATCGGTATGGCGGGCTTGTCTGCACAACCCTTGTTCGACAACCAATACAAATCGCTTCCTACCGGCATTGAAGCCCAGTCAATCGTTGTATACAACAGGGATGTCGAACGCCCCGAGTCTTTGGCAGACCTAAAGGGCGAGCGGCTCCACTTAGTATCCGATAGCAATCATGAGTATCAACTGCAAACGGTTGCGAACACTGCCTCCGGTGTTTCATGGCAAGTACACCCTGGACTAGATGCTGCAGGCATTCTGGCGCGCGTAGAAACTGGCGAACTCCCCTACGCTGTCGTTTCTTCCAATGAACTTGAGCTTAACCACGTTTTTTTCCCTCAGGTTAAACAGGCCTTCGCGCTCGGCGATGCAACGCAACTGGCATGGTTGTTTCCCATAAAACAGGACGACTCGCTGGTGAACGCAGCAAAAGCGTTTATGGAAAAAATGCAGGAAAACGGCACCATCGCCCAGCTTGCTGAACGCTTTTACGGGCATCTGGACCACCTGAACTACGTGGGTGCGCGCACATTCATGCACCACGTGGAAAACCGCCTGCCCAAATACGAAGCGCTGTTCAGAGAAAATGCTTCCATTTTCAATATGGACTGGCGCTTGCTTGCCGCCATTGGCTACCAAGAGTCGCACTGGCGACCCAACGCGGTTTCTCCTACAGGGGTCCGCGGGCTAATGATGTTGACACGGAACACGGCAAACTACATTGGTATCAACAACCGACTGGACGCTGAAGAAAGCATTCAAGGTGGCGCAAAATACTTCCGCATGGTGCACGAAAGAATTCCCGATCGCATAGCAGAGCCTGATCGCACATGGTTTGCCTTGGCGTCTTATAACGTAGGCTTCGGGCATCTGGAGGATGCACGCAGGCTTACCGCGGGTGCCGGAAAAAACCCGGACCGGTGGATGGATGTGAAAGAGTTTTTACCTTTGCTCGCGCAAAAAGAATGGTATAAAAAAACACGCTACGGCTATGCCCGTGGCCACGAGCCGGTTCTCTACGTTCAGAATATCCGCCGCTACTATGATGTGCTCGCAAGAATAATGAACCCCGCGGAGCGCGTAGCTGCTGCTCCCTCTCCGTTCGTTGGCTTGGAGCAGAGCACTGAGGGACTCTCCAACATGGAAAGCCCGGAGGAAGATGCGGAACACCGTGCGAGCCTGCCACCGGAACTCGGAATGGTCCCTCCGACGCTTTAGAGCCCAGGTTAGACGGCAGGATCGTCCGGCTTACTCACTTCAAGCACCCGTTCCACCTGATTGCCGGTGAATCCCCTACGAGAAAAAAAACGAGCCTGGCGCGCCTTTTCGTCCCACTCATTGCTCAAATCTGTTAAGCCGAAACGCTTTTCCCTTAACAAAAGTGCATTCCGAACCCAATCGGCATCAGCCAACTCCTCAACACAGTCCGGCAAAGAATGGATACCGCGCTGTTGTAACTCAGCCATCACTTTTAGCGGACCGTAGCCCAGATCAATTCGTTGGCGTGAGTAAACTTCGGCAAAGCGATTGTCGTTCAACCAGTCTTCATTTTCGTAATCATCCAGTACTTTGGAAATAACCGAGTGATCAAGCTGTCGCTGTCGCAACTTCAGTGTGAGTTCTTGGCGGCTATGTTCGCGGCGAGCAAGCAGTCTCAGGGCAACCGAGCGTGCTTTGTATTCTTGATCCTCGCTATTTTCCTGTTTTGCCATTCAGCCCTTCCCGCAAACGCTCACAAAACGCTAGACTAGCACCGATTTAATTCTGTCGGCGCTGATTCGGAACGCCGATACACAAATTTTTAACAGTAGTGACAACAATAGTGTCCGGCGCTCTGAGCTTGCATTGCAGAGAGCTGATGGCCGGTGCTGGCTTACTTTGCCCGACACCGCAGACTGGTTTCAATCCCTAAGGATATCTTCATGGCTGCATTTCTCCAGAAACTGTTCAAATCCCGTAA
>Ga0079223_10002965_pt1 | contig 10639 bp, 10 predicted proteins | sample Stecom2011_FD_75072 | JGI IMG/M metagenome (GOLD analysis project Ga0079223, IMG submission 75072) | Agricultural soil microbial communities from Utah to study Nitrogen management - Steer compost 2011 | ecosystem: Environmental > Terrestrial > Soil > Agricultural land | place: USA: Utah...
CGCTTCCTTGGGATGTTTGCACGCAATGCCCTGACCCGAACGCCACCAATTGGATTCTTCCGGAATTTTGTACTGGAAGAGGATGGCAAGCACCAAAGAACCTTCAATATCAAACGTCGGGGCACAGCACCTTTATCGGATCTGATCCGGCTTTACTCGCTTGCCTGTGGCTCGCACGCTCAGAATTCATTCGACAGACTCAGGCTGATTGGCAAAGCCAGGCTCATTGGCAGAGACGATTTGGGCAACCTTCGGGATGCCTTTGAGTTTATCTCCATTGTCCGGATCCGGCACCAGGCTACCGCCATTCAGGAAGGACGGGAACCCGATAACAACGTACGGCCAAAGGATCTCTCTCCCTTTGAGCGCAGCCATTTAAAGAACGCCTTTCAAATAGTAAGTAATGCGCAAAAGCTTCTGAGATTCCGCTATAGCGCGTCAGTAGGCCGGCACGTGTAATCACCAGCCTTTGGCGCTAAATATCGCCTTTCACCCTGTCGATATACTCGCCGTAGCCTTCCGCCTCCATGTTTTCCAGGGGAATAAACCTCAGGGCGGCCGAGTTCATGCAGTACCTCAACCCGGTTGGTGCCGGGCCATCATTAAATACGTGTCCCAGATGTGAGTCCGCATAGCGGCTGCGGATTTCAGTGCGGGTGTAAAAGAGGAAGTTGTCCTCTTTTTCAATCACCGCATCGGCGGCAACAGGTCGGGTAAAGCTGGGCCAGCCCGTACCGGATTTGAACTTGTCTCTGGATGAAAATAACGGTTCACCAGAGACAACGTCCACGTACAGCCCAGCCTGTTTGTTGTCCCAGTACTCATTATTGAAAGACGCCTCAGTGCCGTCTTTCTGAGTAACGTCGTATTGCTTGCTGCTCAGGAGCTTCTTCAGTGTCTGCTGATCCGGTTTTACAAAGTCTGCAGGGATGAACCCCCTGGCTGTCTGAGTGCCCTTCGTCGATTCAGAGTTACCCGTGGTTGTAACTGGTTTGAACTGCGAGAAATCCAGCTCGTAATTCTCACCATATACCTTTTCGATAAACTGAAAACGACCCGAATTAAAGGTGTAGATCTTGTAGCGAATCGGATTCTTCTTGTAATAATCCTGGTGATATTCCTCTGCCGGGTAAAAGTGCTTCAGCGGCACAATTTCGATTACTACGGGCTTATCGTAAATGCCGGAGGCCTGTAGTTTCGCCTTGGCCGCTTCAGCCAGGCGCTTCTGCTCACGGTTGTGATAAAAAATCGCCGGGCGATACTGATTTCCCCTGTCGACAAACTGCCCGTTTGCATCAGTAGGATCCATGATCCGCCACAGCCCCTGCAGCAGCCCTTCATAGGTAATCTGCTTTGGATCGTAATAAATCTGAACTGTCTCGGTATGTCCGGTTGAGCCAGACGATACCTGCTGATAGGTAGGGTTTTCGGTGTGCCCGCCGGCATAACCGGAAACAACCTCCACGACTCCGGGTATTTTCTCAAAGCCCGATTCCATACACCAGAAACAGCCACCGGCAAAGGTGGCTACCTCCAGATTGGGGTTATCTGGCGCAAATGGCTTATCTTTAGCAGTTTGCTTGTCGGCTGTTGCAAAAGCGGCGTAGAAAACAGCCGTGGCCACCAGAATCAAGGCCGCAATCACGGGGTTCAGTTTCCGGTTCATAAATCATCTCCTGTAGTAAAAGAAAGACAGGAGTTGGGCCAAAATGTTCATTCTCCTCCAGCATTTATTTGCTAACGAGCCTGATGACGCAAACTACTCAATATCAATCAACACCTCGCCAGGCACAACCCGGTCGCCCTTGGTGATAAAAACACCCTTCACCTTGCCGGAAACAATCGCCTTAATTTCTGTTTCCATTTTCATCGCCTCAATAATCAGCACAGGGTCACCCGCCTGAACCTCGTCACCTTCTTTCACCAGCACTTCAACAATATTACCCGGCATGCTGGTTGTCACATGCCCCTCTCTGGTAACACTGTCACGACTCCGACTGCGGCCAGCCTGATGACTGGTGTCTTCAGAATCCAGCTGAATTTCCTCTGGTATGCCGTCTACCGTCATATAAAAACGGCGCTGGTTCTCACTAACCGGGTTGGCACCGGTAAGCTGAATATCATAACTCTCGCCATGCACAGTGATTTTAAAGTGGGTTGATACACTGCCTGCGACCTTATCGGTTGGCAGTGGTTCCAAAGGCTCTGGTTGCAGGTTACCGTCCCGGCGCTGCTCAAGGTATATTCTGGCCTGATCAGGGAACATGGCGTAAGTCAGCACGTCTTCATCGCTTTCCGCCAGATTGCCGATTTCTTTACGCAGCTCATCCAGCTCACGGGGAATCAGATTGGCCGGGCGCTCCTCAATCAGTTCTTCATTACCAACTGCACGGCGCTGAAGCTCTTCATCTACAGCGGCGGGTGCCTTGCCATACCAGCCCTGAAGGTATCTCTTCACCTCGTTGGTAATGGTGTCATAACGCTTGCCACCCAGAACATTAATGACCGCCTGAGTACCAACGATTTGCGAAGTAGGCGTAACCAGCGGCGGATAGCCCAGGTCTTTACGCACTCGGGGGATTTCTTCAAACACTTCCTGAATGCGGTCGAGAGCACCCTGCTCCTTCAATTGATTAGCGAGATTCGACATCATGCCGCCTGGCACCTGGGACAGCAGTACCGAGGTGTCCACTCCGCTGTAGGAGCTTTCAAACTGGTGATATTTCTTGCGTACCTCACGAAAATAGTGGGTAGCTTTGTCCAGCAACGCCAGGTTCAGACCTGTGTCGCAGCCGGCATCGTGTAGCGCCGCTACCAGAGATTCTGTTGGTGGGTGACTGGTACCACCGGCAAAGGCCGACAATGCCGTATCAATATGATCGACACCGGCCTCCATGGCTGCCCACTGGCACATAGGCGCCATGCCGGAGGTGGCATGGGAGTGCAGGAACACGGGCAGGCTGAACGTCTGCTTGAGTTTGCCCACCAGATCAGCGGTAACTGCCGGGGTCAGCAGGCCCGCCATATCCTTGATGGCGATGCTGTCTACGCCCATATCGATCATGGCTTTGGCCTGCTCAAGATAAGCAGCAGTATCGTGTACCGGGCTAACGGTGTAACACAACGTGCCCTGCGCGTGCTTACCCGCTTTCTTTACTGCCTTAATACTGGCTTCCAGATTGCGAACATCATTCAGCGCATCAAAAATACGGAACACATCAATTCCGTTTGATGCAGCCTTGGCCACAAATCCCTCAACAACATCATCACCATAATGGCGATAACCTAGCAGGTTCTGCCCACGAAGCAGCATTTGCAACCGGGTGTTTGGCAGGGCTTTGCGAAGTACGCGCAGGCGCTCCCACGGGTCTTCCTTCAAAAAGCGCACGCACGCATCAAAAGTGGCACCACCCCAGCACTCAAGAGACCAGTAGCCGGCCTGATCAAGCCATTCGCACGCTGGCAGCATGTCGCTGGTGCGCATTCTTGTTGCAATCAATGACTGGTGTGCATCCCGCAGGATAACGTCAGTAATATGAATTTTACGCTTTGTCATTCTAAAACCTCTCCGGTATTCAATTACAGGCCGGCATGGGCAGCGATGGCTGCCGCAATGGCGGTGGCGACGGATTCAGGGCGGGTTTTGTTGCTGTATTCCAATAACTGAGGGTTACGTTCCACAAAGCCCGTGTTGAAGTTTCCGGATTGGAACTCATCGTTATTCAGAATCTGCTGATAATAGGGAATCGTGGTCTGCACACCGTAAATGGCCATATCACTCAGGGCCCGGCGTGAACGGGCAATCAGTTCTGGCCAGTCCGAGGCCCAGACCACCAGCTTTGCACACATGGAATCGTAATAGGGAGGGATATCATAACCGGTGTACATGTTGGCATCTGTGCGTACACCAGGGCCACCGGCAGAATAATAACGGCTGATTCTGCCAAAACTTGGCAGAAAACCATTTTTCAGATCTTCGGCATTAATCCGGAACTGTGCAGCAAAACCGCGGTAACTGATGTCTTCCTGCCGGAAGCCCAGTGGCTCACCCGCGGCTATCCGAATCTGTGCCTTGATAATATCAATGCCGGTAATTTCTTCAGTAATGGTGTGCTCTACCTGAACCCGGGTGTTCATTTCCATAAAGTAGAAGCTGCCATCGTCATCCAGCAGAAATTCCACTGTACCAGCGTTCTCGTAGCCACATTGCCTGGCGACACGTTTGGCCAGATCACCGATGTACTCTCGCTGGCTTTCTTCAAGCTGAGGCGACGGTGCCACCTCAATCAGCTTCTGATTACGGCGCTGGATGGAGCAGTCCCGCTCATACAGATGAACCACATTACCGTGGGAGTCTGCAAGAATCTGAACTTCAATATGCCGCGGGTCGATGACACACTTTTCCAGAAACACCTCGGCGTTACCAAAGGCCTTGGTGGCTTCGGATATCACCCGTTCGTAGTTCTGGCGCAGTTCTTTTTCACTGTCACAGCGGCGAATACCGCGACCACCACCACCAGATGTCGCCTTCAGCATGACCGGGTAGCCAAGCTTCTCTGCCTGGATAACCGCATCTTCAATATCGTCCAAATTGCCTTCAGAGCCTGGTGTTACCGGAACACCCGCAGCGACCGCAGTTTTCCGGGCGTGGGTTTTATCACCCATAGAAGAAATAGCCTCGGCAGATGGCCCTACAAAGGTTATTCCCCGTTGTTTACAAATAGCCGCAAACTCGGCATTTTCAGACAGGAACCCATAACCGGGATGCAAAGCATCGCAACCCGTTTCTACCGCCATATTCACAATATGGTGCGGATTCAGGTAACCGGACAAAGGATCTTTACTGATTTGGTAAGACTCATCCGCCTTCTTTACATGAAGGGAATATTCGTCTGCCTCTGAATAGATAGCCACCGAGCGTATACCCAGTTCGCGACAGGCCCGGGCAATTCTGACTGCGATCTCTCCACGGTTAGCAATCAGCAACTTCCTTATGGCCATGAATATTACCTCCGCCGTTGGTTTTTATTGAATTCGGCGGGCCGGGGCTCTCACACCCCGGCCCTTCAGGTTTTAGAAATTCCCCTGTACAACATTTACAATTTCAGAGAACGAAGAGGCACGGTGATCAAGGTCAATCGGCACACGCAGATGCTCGATAAGCTGAGCCGCCGGGATAATTCCACGCAGGTACTGTGCACCTGCATGATGCCGGTCATCGTCCACCACCAGAATATATTCATGATGGACCGCCTGGAACGTATTGATCAAATCGCCAGCCGTAGCATTACAAAGATCCTGATAACTCGTGGCCGGCAAATTGCTGAGCGGACACATCAGGTCTTTCACCTGAATTTCTCCTGCTGAAACACCACGGCGGTGAGCAAGACTTAATGGTTGCTCACCATTGATATCAGCAACCGTAATGATGCCCACACACTCTCCTGCAGCGTTTTCAACCAGTTTAAAAGCGGTATCTGCCATTTTCATCCACAGCCTGGCCTCTGTGACATTCATATCTGAACTGAGTGCCACTGGTTTATGCTGACAAAAATCTGTCAGCATGTGCACCGCAGAGTCATTTGGGCTGATGCAATAGGTTGGCTGTGCTGTGGCAAGGGAATACGTCCTTGCCAGATCCCGTACGGGTAAAGTGTGAAATTGCTTGTCCATAATAAACCTCGTTAACTTCTGATGTTGGCGGCAGCGCAGGTCCCGAACAACGGGCTGTCGGTGCGCTGTAAATCACGAATATCAGACGAGGGATGGTGGCCCCTGGGGCCAGCTTGGGAAACTCAGCAAACGAGCCGGGGGCTGAACAAAGCGCAGGTTCGACGAGAAAACAAGGTGCCCCGCAACCAGCAGAATAACGGGAAACACCGTATTCGGTGGCCCAAGCTCTGTTGAGGGCGAGTCTCCAAAAGAATTCAGTAAAGCAGTCTGGGACGAACCGGGCCCATCAATCTGTTGATCCAGCGCCGGGGCATTGACCCCGGCAGCTCCCCAGGCCAGAAACATCAATACCAGTGCCAGCGTCAGGCAAAGACGGCTTACGTTTTCTGATATTCGTGTTTCACTCATAGGCGTGCCTTTGAGGATCGCGTTTTTGAAATCAAGACTACATTTCTAACACAATCAACATTAGCTTAAAAAGCTAATTTTTAATAATAATCAATTCAGAATCACCCTATGCCGCCTCTGGCGAATCAGCTAATCTTGAGTCTGACCCCGCGGAATCCTAGAGATACTGCCCGATTTGATGGACTAAGGAGCGTTCAATGTTCAGGAATCAAGTGATCAGCCAGTGTGTACTGGCCCTGTTAATGTCTCTGCTGGCTTTTACCGCACAGGCGGATAACCTGTCCGATAAAACCATACGTGCTTTTATTGCAAGCATGCAGGATGCACAGGCACTGCAGGACAAATATGAAGGTACGGATCAGTGGCCAGTCGAGACAGCGGATGACAGTGATTCAATGCCAGACATGTCCAGAATCTTTTCCGATGGAATTGAAGACATGAAAACCTATCCCGCCTATAACCAGTTTGAGAAAATAATTAAAAAGCACGGTTTCTCCAGCACTGAGCAGTGGGCGTCTGTTGGTGACCGGGTTTTTCACGCAATGATGGCTATAGAGATGCAAACTGAAAATCCTGCCATGAGGCAGGAAATGGCTGAGGCAATGGCTGAGCTCGACAACAATCCGCACATGACTGCCGAGCAGAAGGCACAAATGAAAGCCATGATGTCCGGTGCCATGAGCGTAGTCCAGAGTGCCAGTAACGCTCCAGCGGCCGATATCAAAGCGGTTCGCCCTCACATGGATACGCTTCGTACCTTCATGGATAGTGACTGAGGAATAACGGGGTCTGGTTAGAGCAGGAACACTAGCTCGCTCGCAGCAAGCGCGCCCGGGGATGAAAATGGGCGTTTACCCAAAGTGAGAATGCAATCACGACACCACCGATAAACAGCCGTGTCAAATCGGCATCCCGGCTCCAGATCAGTAAATTAACCAGCAGGCCTGCGGGCACCAGGGCATTATTCATAATGGCCAGGGTGCCTCCGTCAACACGGCAGGCACCCCGATTCCACAGGAAGAGCCCGAGGCCCGAAGCCGCCAAACCAAGCCATGTTAAAACGCCCCACTGCACAGCCGTGGTGGGCGTGCGGTCGGCATTGCCAAAAATCAGGAAGGATGGCAGGGCGATAATCAGGGCGCCAAAAAAGAAATAACCAAAGGTTCTGAAAGCCGGGATATCCAGCGGATAACGCTGCATTACATGCTTGTAGCCTATTTGCCCGGAGGCAAACGCGATATTGGCTACCTGCAACAACAAAAATCCGGTAATGAAGTCTTCACTCAAACCATCATAGCGGATAATTCCTGCACCCACCGTAGCAATAGCGGCGGCCACCAGCGCCACCGGCGAGAAGCGTCGAAACATCGCATCGTCAATCAGGGTGACATACAGTGGGGTAAAAATAGTAAACAGAAGAACTTCCGGTACCGTAAGGTAATTAAACGACCGATAAAGACAAAGATAAGTAATACCAAACTGCAGTATACCCGTGGCCAGAATACCCAGCTTCATGCCCGACGGCACACCCCGCCAGCGAGTAAATGGCAGAAACACCAGAGTGCCCAGCAGAACCCGGGTGAGCACAGCAAAATCGCTATCAACCTGGCCGGCCAAGAACTCACCGATAAGGCTGAATGAAAACGCCCACAGGACCGTAACAAAAACCAATAATCCCATTGTACCTGCCACCCACCAGAATCAAGGCGCGTACTTTAACGGATTTTCTCGAAATTTTCAGTGCCTGAAGGCCGCATAAATCCCGATGCCGACGCCTATATCAATCAGGTAAGATAGCCCTCCTACCTGTAACGCAGCTCAGCACTTGGCGTTATTCAATAATAGCCGGATCAATCAGATTTATGGATGAAACCCACCAGCCTATACCGGAGATACGCAGCTCACTGGTAGTCCGCACACTATCCGAATGGCGCACCCTGGCCATATTGGGGGGCCCAATCCTGATTGCTCAGGTTGCACAGATGGCCAACGGCGTGATCGACACGGTAATGGCAGGCCACGCCAGTGCCGAAGACCTCGCGGGCGTGGGCATTGGCAGCAGTTTGTGGATACCGTTGTTTCTGCTTTTTATGGGAATGCTGAGTGCACTCCAGCCAATTATTTCGGGTTATAACGGTGCCCGCTCTTTGGAAAAGATCATGCCCACCACCTGGCAGGGGCTGTATGTGGCGGTGGTCGGCTCCATTATCATGGTCCTGTTGTTAACCCATGTTCACCCAGTACTGACCCTATTGAATCTTGAGGCCAATACGGCTCGCATCACTCAGGGGTATCTGGATGCTTTCGTTTGGGGCGTTCCTGCCTTGTTGTTGATGGCAGCATTACGGGGCCTGACCGATGGTCTGGGTTACACCCGGGTTATTATGATGTTTTCGGTTCTGAGCACCCTGATTAACCTGCCCCTTAATTACATATTTATTTACGGCAAACTGGGCTTGCCTGCCATGGGCGGCATTGGTTGTGGGTGGGCAACATCCATATCAAACGGCACTGCAGCTCTCGCGCTTCTGGTTTACCTTAATCGCAGCCGGGCCTTTCAACAGTTCCGGTTACTGGCCGACTGGGCCGCGCCAGATATAAAAAACCTGCGTTATATTTTGTCTATCGGTGTTCCGATTGGTTTCACCATCTTTGTAGAAACCAGCATGTTCTCGGTTATTGCTCTGTTCCTGGCACCGTTGGGACCGATCGTGGTTGCCGGCCACCAGATAGCTCTGAACGTGGTGTCACTGTTGTTTATGCTGCCTCTCAGTATTGGCATGGCACTTACTTTGCGGGTCAGCTTCCTGCTGGGCGCCGGGGCACCTGATACAGCAAGGCTGATATCCCGCAGCTCTTTAGTTCTTGCGGCAGCTACAGCTCTGGCTTTTGCATCCTTGTTATGGATATTCTCGGCGGGAATTGCCGCACTCTATACCAGTGACAACGGAGTGCAGCAGGTTACTATCCACCTGCTCGCATTTGCTGCGGCTTTTCAGATAGTGGACGTTATTCAGGTGATTTGTATCAGCGCGCTCAGAGGCTACAAAGACACTGGAATTCCAATGTTTATTATGTTGTTTTCATTCTGGGGTCTCGGGCTACCACTAGGCTATCTGCTGGCATTCACCGACATTTTATGGCCGGCGATGGGCGCAGCGGGATTTTGGGTAGGACTTACCGGCGGCCTTACGTCTGCAAGTGTGCTTCTGGCGTGGCGGCTATTCAGTCATGCACCTGCGAGTCTGCATAAATAATACAGTCCCGACCCGATTCTTTGGCTTCATACAGAGCGCCGTCGGCTCTGGCCAGCCAGTCAGAAGCACTTTCACCTTGCCGTAACTGAGCGACACCAAAAGACACTGTTACCGGCCCACCCGGAGCTTTCAGGTGCTTCCGTAACACCTGTTGAAGATTATTCATAACCGCACTTAGTCCCGAACTATCAATACCGGACAACAGAATCACAAACTCCTCGCCGCCGTACCGGAATAACTGGTCGGCTTTTCGGGTATTTTGTTGGATCAGTCCAGCGAGACTGATCAGAACATCATCTCCGGCACTGTGGCCGTACTGATCGTTAACTTTCTTAAAGTGATCGATATCAAGAAGGGCTACGGCATAAGACAGATCAGTCCGCTCTGCATTAGCGATCGCGATATCCAGCTCTTCATCCATTGATCGGCGGTTGCGAACACCGGTCAACGGATCGATCGTAGCCAAATGTTCCAGCCGTTCACGCTGATTTTGATTGCGATAAGCAAAAACATAAGCACAGGCACTGACAACCACCGTTGTCGCGGCGAACGTCCACATCTGGATGTCTGACTCAAAAATACTCTGTTGGGCCAACAGCCCCGCAATCGCAAGGAGATTAAGGACGGTTGCGATCCGGGCCGACGTCAGAAAAAACGTTGTTACCAGGCAGGGATACAACCAGAACAGGCCTGGTTCACCCACCACTTTGCCAATAGTGACAGCTCCTCCACAGGCAACTATCGCCAGAAACAAACCACTTCGACCAGTGTCACCCGTCCACCAGGCATGGGCAACACCAATGGAAACGCCCAACAAAATACCCATATCAACAAACCCTGCGAGGATATTCCCTTGCAGGAAGCGCATCACCGCAAACGGTGTGATGCCCAACACGGCGCTCACACCCAACAAGGTAATGATCGACAGGCGAAAGTCTGTTCTAAGACGATAAAGTATCAATAAATCATCCTGATATAAGCGTTATTTCATGTACCAGAATAGCCCAGGGATTGTAATTAGTCGCTGGCAAGCAACTATTTCTTACAATTCTCATCCATAAACGCATAAATCATGAATGAACCCGTAATTTTTGCGCTATATCTACGAAATTTGGTATCAAATCGTGTAAAAACAGACACTCCAACTGGCTACTTACTTACTCAGAGCTGATACAGTAACAATCGAGCAATGAAGAACATACCAGCAGGATACCAACATTGAGCAATTTGATTCGGGTCCCGCCCGGCGCCCTCGAACTGGGCAGGCCACTACCGTGGAATGTGTACGATGCAGAAGGCAA
>Ga0079223_10002966_pt1 | contig 10638 bp, 9 predicted proteins | sample Stecom2011_FD_75072 | JGI IMG/M metagenome (GOLD analysis project Ga0079223, IMG submission 75072) | Agricultural soil microbial communities from Utah to study Nitrogen management - Steer compost 2011 | ecosystem: Environmental > Terrestrial > Soil > Agricultural land | place: USA: Utah...
CCTGTAATGAACAGGCTTCTTTCTGATAATAATGAATTTTGGAGTTTTAATCCCAAAAGAATTAAGTATCCGCTTAGCTAATATTTTACTCTGGCAGTTTGCAAGAGCCATAGCGGGCGCACCTGTAAACGGAAGCCTTAAAAGTTCAAACAGCGCTACAATGTTCATCTCCTGCCGGGAATCTTCTTTATATATTTCAACAAAATTAAAGATTACATCCGGCTTATTTTTCTTGATATCTTTAAGGATATTATGAATATCATCTTTAATATTAAGAGTATAGGCATTTATCCCCTCTTTTCTTAAAAGCTTAGCCATTTGCTCATACTCTTCCATCGGAGTGGTCTCTTCGACTTCAAAATAAGGCACAAAATCCAGTTTTTGATCCTCTGCTTTACTGGCTTTAATATAAAGCTCGGGATGAGGTTCGTTAAATACTATAGCTGTCTTAATTTTTTTTCTTTCCATACCTGCAAAATATACTGAATTTTATCATCTTAAGTAATATTTTTGTCGTTACTATATTTCATCAACTATTGCGGAACAAATTGTTTTAAATGAGCTTTTATCCCCAGCCTTATAAATATCAATGCGGACCCTTTGCACTGAAGTACGGGCTTGTTATGCTCGGGCGCTTTGAAAATGAAAAAGAAATCGGGAAAAAAGCAGGAAGTACATGGTGGTATGGCACCGATGAAATAGGTTTAGCCAAAGCTGCAAAGAGTTTTGATTGTAAGATGAGATATTTCAGGAGAGAAAATGCTAAAGATGCAATTAAAGTTTTAACCTCTCATTTAAAAAAAGGATACCCCTGTATTTTAAGTGTGGATAACTGGGAACACTGGATTACTGTTATAAATGAGCAGCGTGGAAAATTTATTGTTGTAGATAGTGCACTCGAAAAAGTAATTGTAATTTATTCTCATACCCAGCTTGCAAGACGCTGGAAATATATTGATGATGAAACAGGTGAAATAAGCTATGATGGTTATGCATTAATTTCTAATACAAAACCAGCTACCAAAGCGAAATTTTCTCTTGAGAAAGCTAAGTATGTAATGAGAGATAGAAATATTACTCTTGCAAGAAAATGGGATTCTTACTTCAATGATTTAATTGCAATCTGTCGTCCCAGGTTTCCTCATACCACCAAAACAATTTCCTTTACTGAATTTTTAAGAAGGCATGAAAAATTACTTGTAACACAAATTGCAAACTGGCATGGAAGTCCCTCCTACCGTGAACTAAAAAAGATACTGGATGATTTTCAATTTGTCGCGGAGGTTTACAACCTTGTAATCTATATTGAAGACCAGAAGAAAGCATTAATTGATCTTGCTTCAATCTTAATGATGTATGCCTGCGGAAGATACGGCATGGATCCTATTTATTAATTTTTTTTATCAGCATTTCAAATATCATGGAATTCATAAGACATCCTAAAATACTCACAACAGATTCAACAGCATTATTAATAATAGATATTCAGGAAAAGATTCTTAAAGTAATGCATAACCCGCAAATGGTTATTGATAATACTCTTAAACTTATTAAAGGTTTTAAGATTTTGAATCTTCCGATTTATTTTACAGAGCAGTACCCTAAAGGTCTTGGACCTACAACAGAGGTAATTGCAAATGAACTTGAAGAATTATCCCCGATTCAAAAAATGACTTTCAGCTGTTCGGGTGCTGAAAATTTATTTAAGGAGCTAAAAGATAAAAAAATTACAAGGGTTGTAGCTGCGGGAATTGAATCACACGTTTGTGTTCAGCAAACCGTACTTGATCTTCTTGCAAATAATTTTCAGGTTAATGTTTGTGCAGATGCTGTTTCATCAAGAAAAGAAATAGATTATCAAACAGCACTCAGCAGAATGAGAACTCACGGGGCAGAAATAACAACAGCAGAATCTGTTTTGTTCGAATTGCTTAATCTTTGCGGTACCGATGTTTTTAGAGCCGTATCAAAAATCGTTAAATAGAACAACAATTTTATCAATTCATTTTTTATATTTGATACAGATAACTCTTCGAGAAGAATGAAATATATTAATGGCATACATCATATAACAGCAATTGCAGGAAACCCGCAGAAGAATATTGATTTTTACTCAGGTATACTTGGCTTAAAATTTCTTAAGAAGACTGTTAATTTTGATGACTCAAGAACATATCATTTCTATTATGGAAATGAAACAGGTTCACCCGGAACTATATTAACTTTTTTCCCCTGGGATGATGGCGGTTTCAGAGGAAGAAGAGGTACCGGACAAATTGCTACAATTTCCTTTTCTGTTCCCCTTAACTCAATTGATTTCTGGATGGATCGACTTTCCAAAAATAATATTGAATTTGCCGGACCTCTTAAAAGATTTGATGAACAGGTTTTAATATTTGAAGATCATGATGAGTTTGAACTTGAAATAGTTGGAAGTGATATTGAAGAACGCAAAGGATATAAAACTGCAGATATACCCGAAGAACATTCAATAAGAGGATTTTGGGGTGCTGCTATATGGCATGAAAATACAGGTCCGACAGAAGGATTACTTACTCAATTATTAGAATACAGAATAATACAATCTACAAGTAACAGAATAAGGTTAGCAACTGGTGGTAACAAACCGGGCTCTTTTATTGATCTGCTCCAATTACCAAACCAGGACAGTGGGAAAATGGGAGTTGGAGCAATTCATCATATAGCATTCAGTACGGATAATGATTCAACTCAAAAAGAAATAAGAGAAATACTTGTTAAGAAAAATTTTAATGTAACTCCTGTAATTGATAGAAATTATTTTAAATCAATTTACTTCCGTGAACCGGGAAATGTATTATTTGAAATTGCAACAGATCCCCCGGGGTTTTTTGTCGATGAAGTTTCCGGTGAACTGGATTATTCATTAAAACTCCCTCCTTGGCTAGAGAAAAACAGGAAAGAAATTGAAGCTAGTCTTCCTAAGGTTACTATACCAGTAAATCATGATACCTGAAGACCCGCATCAAAATGAAGAATTAATTCTAAAAGGAAAAATTTCAGATGCTCAATCTGCTATGATATTAGTTCATGGCAGAGGCGCAGATGCAGAAAGTATTATTACCATAGCAAATGAATTTAACAATGATAAATATCTTTATGCAGCACCGCAGGCAAATGGAAATACATGGTATCCATACAGTTTTCTTTCACCAGTTGAAAGCAATGAACCTTATCTTACCTCTGCATTAAAAGCAATTGAAAGAACAATAAAAAAAATTAATGATATGGATATTCCCAATAACGAAATTATTTTATTGGGATTTTCGCAGGGTGCCTGTCTTGTTCTTGAATATGCAACCAGAAACGCCGGAAAATATAAAGGCATTATAGGTTTAAGCGGAGGTTTAATTGGAGATAAAATAATTAAGCCAAACTATAAAGGTTCATTTGATAATACCCCGGTTTTTTTAGGATGCAGTGATATAGATCCTCACATTCCCCTTTCAAGAGTTGAAGAAACAGCTTTTATAATGGAAGAATTAAATGCTTTTGTGACAAAAAGAATTTACAGCGGAATGGGTCATACAATAAATGAAGATGAAATAAATTTTATAAAATCTATACTTTAAAAATTAAAGTCATTTTTTTTTAATATCTTGAAAATGAAGGTTTAATCAATAATCTAAAATTAACTTATCATAAAAATTTATATCTAATAATATTGAAGAACAAAAGAATTATAATAGTTGAGGACCAGCCTATAGTAGCACTGGATTTCCAGACATACCTGAATGCCAACAATTATAAAAATGTAACTTACTTTATATCAGGAAAAGAAGCTCTGAATAATATTAAAAAAATAAGACCTGACCTGGTTCTTCTTGATATAAAATTAAAAGATAATGTTTCAGGACTTGATATTGCGGAATATCTTAATGAAGTAAATATTCCCTTTATTTTTGTTTCTGCTTTTTCCAATCCTGAAAATTACAGAAAAGCATTAAATCTTACTCCTGCAAAAATTCTTCATAAACCAATAGAACATAAATCTCTTCTTGAAGCTATTGATGAAATCCTTCACCTAAACTCTGCGGGTTAAATATTTCATTCCGGAACAAAATTTAATTTATCTCAAAAAGATTGTTTAATTATAAGTCATTCACTGAAAACTTTTCATTGTCTTATAACTACACACTCTTCTAAAACATAACAGTAAAACCTTCCAGGCTTAATTGTAATTCTTACAAAATATTATTTAAGTGAAAATTTTGAATGTAATTATTACTTAAGTGACCAATGGCATATTGGTTGGCTAAAGTGGTATAAGCAAAATCCAAAACAAAAAAAGAAAAATCATGAAACACAAACTTAAATTCCTTTTTGTTCTGTTGTTTTCCTTTATACTTTTTAGCTGTTCCGATTCTATATTAAATAATCCGGATAGTTTTCAAAGCGAAACTACCGTGTTATCAAAACAGCAATCAAGAGATTATACTGTAAGAGATAACCCTCCTGTTACTGTTACAAAAACAATTAATGGAAAACATGGTGGAGTAATAAACTTATCGGGAATTTATATTGGTTTGGATTTACGTATAATTACTGTTAGTGCAAAGTTAACAATACCTCCGGCTGCTTTCGAAGGAACAAAAGATATTACTTTAACTGTAGATTGGGATACCCCGGGAGTTATTTGCGAACCTGCAATGGAATTCGATACTCCGCTTACTCTCGATCTTAGATTTATCAACGTAGATATTCTTGGTCTCCTCTTCAATCACCACAATGTTAAGTTTGCTTACTTAGGTGATGACGGTACAGTAAAACCATGTGAACATGAAGGAATTGATCTTGATTTATTAACAGGATTACTTGGGGTTCATAAAGCTAAGATCGAACATTTTTCCAGATATGGGTTTTCAAGATAATATTATCTCAGCATGATTCCAGTTTATTACGGCGATTTTTATAACAAGGTTCAGTTTAAGTGCAGATTAAATTATAAACTAAAAGAAAGTTATAATGAGCACAATTGAACAAAATAAATTTACTCTGATTAAAGAGATAATTAAAAAATATTTCAGTACCGCAGAGATAAATGAATTTAATAAGAATTATCTCCCTGCATTTGGTACTGCTAAAAAAATATCGGGTAAGAAAAATGAAAATCATGCTGATCTTACTTTGCCCGAGGACCCTGCCCTAAGATTAGAAACTGACCTGCTGATTACATTTGCTGAACAGAAGTTAGATAAGAATAAATTTTTTGACCTGCTTCTTACTATCGGACAAATTTCTATTAATACCGGCGAGTTTCATTCAGCAATGGATATTTATAATAAAATAATTAATGAAACTAAGGATAATAAAAACTACAACAGCTTAACCGCATCAGCTTATCTTTCACTTGGTGATATTAACAGCAGGCAGGCTAAATGGCAGGTAAGTCTTAATTACGTTAAAAAAGCAGAAGAAATTTTTGAGAAAATAAAAAACACTACTGGTTTGGCAAAGTGTAATAACCTGCTGGGTACTATATATGGTGAAACAGGTGAACTAAAAAAATCAAAAAAATATTTTGAAAAGAGTCTGAAATTAGTTGAACATTCTGAGGATTCTTCATTAAAAGGTACAATTGAAATTAATCTCGGAATTATAAACTGCATCCAGGGCAAATATGATATTGCTCTCGCCTATTTTCAAAGATCTCTTTTAAATTTCAGAAGGATAAATAACCACAACAGAATTGCCGAAGTAAAACATAATGCAGGTATGGTTTATATAAAACTCGGCAATTACGACCAGGCATTAAATAATTTTGATGAAGCAGTTTCATCAGCACTTAAAGCAGGTTCATCTACTATATTGGGAATAATTTATGTGAGCAAAGCATATCTCTTTACATTAAGAAAAGATTTCTCATTAGCTGAAGCATTTGCAAATAAAGCCATTGATATCTGCCATAAAACAAATGACAGGCTTTCAATTGCAGAGATTTATAAGATTAAAGGCATCATTCATAAAAACAAAATGAATTACGAAACCTCAGAGAATTATTTCCTTACAAGCTTAAGAATTAACTCTGAACTTGATAATAAATTAAACTATGCAGAAACAAATTATGAACTTGCGTTGTTGTGCAAGGAGCTTGGCAAGAAACAGGAAAGCGTAAAATATTTTAATAATGCTCTAAAATATTTTAAAAATATAAATGCAGAAGAAGAAGTAAAAATGATTACTGAAAACATAGCATCCTTAAATTAATTTTCCCTTCATCTCTCTCTTAAAGGGCTGCACTGAATTATTTCATGCAGCTCTTTTTTTTATAACTCCCTTTTAAAATTTATTTTGAGATTGAAATATTAAGCACTATTTTTGTTTTGTCAATGTGTCCGGTCTTGTTGAATTCATAAAACATATAATAATAAAAGGTGGATTATGAAAAACATTTACAGAATTTTTATAACTCTTGTTCTTGCGGTAATTATATCTTTTCCTGTTTTCAGCCAGGTATCAACAGAAGGTATATCTGGTGGTATACAGGGTAATATTCTCTATCCAGCAAATGATTTCAGCCGCGAAGATTTAACCGGCTCGTATGAGCTTTCATACCTCGCAAGAGGATTTTTAAGATTTGGAATTATTGAAGGTTTTCAGCTTGAACTTGGCGGAGGCTATGGAATTTATGCAGGAAAAGATTTTGTCGAAGAAAAATATGAAACTGAGATTATTCCTGTAGATCTCAGATTAGTTTTTAGTCCGTTTAATACAAAAAACTGGAATCCGTTTTTCTACGGCGGAGTAGGATTAGTAAGTTATAAAGTTAAAGATTTCCCTGCATCAGTTAGTAAATATCCTGTTGAAGATGAAGATGTAAACGGAACTCTTTCACTTGGTGTTGGTGGTCAGTTTCCTTTATCAGATGTAGTTTTATTTGAAGTAAATTTAGGTGCAACCTATGCACAAACTGAAAATTTAAACTATTATAATAAACATGAATCTGCAGGTGATGCATATCTACATCTTGGAATAGGTTTAACATTCGGAGGAGAACCAAATCACGATAACGATATGGATGGTCTCCTGAGAAAAGATGAAGAAAGATTAGGCACAGATCCTCTTAATCCAGATACTGATGGTGATGGACTTAATGATGGTGATGAAGTAAATATTTATAAGACAGATCCTCTTAATCCTGATACTGATGGTGATGGCTTGAAGGATGGTGCTGAAGTTAATTCTCACAAAACTGATCCACTAAACCCCGATACAGATGGTGATAAACTTAATGACGGTGAAGAAGTTAATACTCATAAGACAAATCCCACAAAAGCAGATACAGATGATGATGGTCTTGATGATTCCTCTGAGATAATGACTCACAAAACAAATCCGCTTAAAGCTGATTCAGATGGTGATGGACTTAATGACGGACCTGAGGTTAACACATATAAAACCAACCCGATGAAAGCTGATACTGATGGTGATGGACTTAATGATGGTGAAGAGGTAAATACTTATAAGACAGATCCGCTTAATCCTGATACAGACGGCGGAACAGTGGATGATGGTATTGAGGTAAGAAGAGAGACTGATCCTCTTAATCCGGATGATGATGTAGTGAAGGTTGGTGTACCGATTATTCTTGAAGGAATAACCTTTGCAACAGGCAAAGCAGATATTACACCTGAATCTGAAGCAACACTGCAGAAAGCATTAAGAACATTAAGAACATATCCTGAGATTGAGGTTGAGATAAGCGGACATACTGATGATGTTGGAAGCAATGCATCAAACCAGAGATTATCACAACAGAGAGCAGAATCTGTTAAGAGATGGCTGGTTGAGAATGGTATTGAAGAGTCAAGACTAACTGCTGTAGGATATGGAGAAGAACAACCTGTTGTTCCTAATGATTCACCTGAAAACAGGCAGAAGAACAGAAGAATTGAGTTTAAGAGAATTAAATAATCATTCTTCTTATATTATTATTGAAACCCCTTCAGATGAAGGGGTTTCTTTTTTAACACCGACTAAAAGTAAGTGTTGCTTAATAATAAACCTTTCAACCAATTATCCTGTTTCTAAATTATTTTATCAACAAAAGTTTGTGAACTCTTGAAAATGACTTATTCCTTACAAGAGATTTGGCATCTATTTTTACAAGATATATTCCAGAAGCATAATCTGTTGCATTCCAGATTCTTTCATAATATCCTGCGGAACGAACATCATCTATTAATATTTCTACCAGTTCCCCCATTATATTATAGATGTTTATGCGTACTTCACTCTCTTCAGGAATTCCAAATGAGATTCTTGTTGAAGGATTAAAAGGATTAGGATAATTTCCTTTAAACTCAAAATCATCTGGTATCCCGCCAAGTACTATCTCATCAACCGAGGTTGTTTTTACTGTTAACTGAGCAGAATTAGAATAGACTTCACCAGCAGAATTAAACACTCTTGCTTTATACTCTCCTGCATCCCCGGGTTGTACATTTTCAAGTACGAGTGAATCAGTATTCTCCCATGGTAATGCCACATCATTTCTCATCCATTGAATTGACGGATAAGGGAAACCCTCCACTTCAACATAGAATACTGCTTTTTCTCCGATGTTTACCGATTGATTATCCGGATGTGTTAATATGACCGGCATTGTAGCCGGTTCATTAACCGTAATTTGAGCTATAGAGGTTTCACTGCTTTCATAGTTTGTTCTGAAAGCTTTTGCTTTAATAACATAATTGCCAGCCGTTAAAACAAACGGACCATTGTAGAGTGCAGAACTATCCGTAGGTTCACTTCCATCTAAAGTATATCTTATTGCTGCATTGTTTGTTACTGTAGATATTATAACAGAAACAGAATCATCAAATGAACCGCTGTCCGGTTCAATCTCCGGTTTACCGCATCGGAAAATAAACTCTGCTTCCGCAACATCGCTGTCCGAAAAAAATGTTCTCATTCCCTTTGCTTTTATTACAGATGATTGAGACAGGGAAAAAGGGACATTATAATTAAATGTAGGCGGCAATATCGGGAGATAACTATTTGGTTCACTTCCGTCTCTCGTATAAATAAGCTGAGCTGAAGGAGTTGATGTTTGAATTGTTACCTGGATATTGTTATGAAATACTCCCCCGTTTGGTATAATTTCAGGAGTTGCAACAACACCAAGCGGAGTAACCACTGATAACATACCTGTTTGTGTTATCTGGCTTGGAGCCAAACCATTTTTAAAAGCTCTTACTTTAATAAAAATGTTTTGTCCTGCTGATCCTATTAAAAAAGGTCCGTTATAAGTTATGGATCCTGCTCCTGTTTCTTCAGGATCAGGAGGCAGTTCATTAAAACCTACAGTATACCTGATTAATGCACCCTCAGTTGCACAGGTAATAGTAACTGGAATTGGATTAACAAATGTTTGTGTGCTGTGAGGAGTGATTTCAGGAGTTGCAACCTGAACAGCGGATTGTTCATAAACAATAAAGTTTGCTGTTGTAGTTGCACTAGGTAATAATGACTGATGAAAAGTTTTTGCTTTTATAATATGCTCTCCAACTCCAAGATTAATTGGTGATGTATAAATAGTTGAAAAGGATGTTGGCTCAGACCCATTTGTTGTATACCTTATTATCCCGTTAGGAGTAGTAGTACTTAAGCTAACAGAAACTGATCCTGTAAATTCTCCCCCGTTAGGATCAATTACAGGTGCTGTGGAATTAATATTAATATTATACCAACCAGAAAAAACTTCGCTGGTGTTTCCGTTAAGATATGTAATTGCTTTTAAAAGTGTTGTTTGAGAAATAATTATAGGAGCATTATAAAGATTAGACGAGATTGAAGGAATCGATCCATCCGTAGTATAATATATTTGTGCTCCTGCTGCCGTAGTTGATAAATGAACAAGGATTGGCTGTGAATAAACTCCCGGTTCCGGGAAAACAGAAGGTACGGGCAAAGTTGTATTTATATTATATCCCACAGATACAGTTTGGCTCGGTGTATAATTATCTCTGAATGCTTTTGCACGAACAATTGCAGAAGAATTAAGTGTAATCGGTGATGTATATGCAGTGGATGTCTGAGTAGGTTCCGTACCATCTAACGTATATCTTATTACAGCAAATTCTGTTGGGCAGCTTATTGATACCTGTACACTCTGGTTATAAGTCCCTCCCGAAGGAGATATCACCGGATTTTGAACAGTAGGGTTTGCCTGCTGTAAATTGTATGTGGCGGAAACAACCTCACTTGGCAAATGTCCTATCCTGAATGCCCTTGCTTTAATTGTATTTGAATATCTTTGAAAGATATAATCATCACCGGGAACAAACTCAAATGAATAAGGCGTAGGTTCACTGCCGTTAAGTGTATAATAAATTCTTGTATTCTGAAAATTTGAACCGGAGCCGTAATTTAACCGCACCTCAAGCGGAGAAGGATAAGTACCCGAAGGAGGATCAAATACAGGTGGTGAAGTTCTTGGAGTATTTCTAGAAGCATAAAGTGCTCTTATCCCATTAATATCATCCTGCCTCAAATCGGCAACAGGTTCATTATAAAACGCATACATTATTGCAGATGTATCATCAGAATGATTTAAACCAAGTGAGTGTCCGGCTTCATGTAGTGCAACAGTATAAA
>Ga0079223_10002967_pt1 | contig 10636 bp, 10 predicted proteins | sample Stecom2011_FD_75072 | JGI IMG/M metagenome (GOLD analysis project Ga0079223, IMG submission 75072) | Agricultural soil microbial communities from Utah to study Nitrogen management - Steer compost 2011 | ecosystem: Environmental > Terrestrial > Soil > Agricultural land | place: USA: Utah...
AACTTGAGAATTTGAAAGGTTAATCCACATGCGGTGTCTTTCGATAAGGGATTCAGTGCTTTTCCCGAGAGCTGAGAAATAGCAAAAACTAAGTATAAAAAATAGTTTTAACTTCATAGGGTGATTTTTGTTGGTACAAATATAAATATTTATTCGAAATGTTGTTAATTTCGGAGGGATAGTATTAAAATGTTTAATACGATTGTATTTGATAGGCTTATTAGTACATCAAAAATTAATTACATTTGCCACTGATGAAGGCAATCCTAAAGAACATACTCGGCTTTATACTTTATTTTATGGTTTGGGTAAAGCAAAGCGTTACGCCAAGACAGTTTTTGATTTTGGCTAGTGTGCTTGTAGGAATTTTTGCCGGCTTGGCCGTAGTAGCATTAAAAGGCTTCGCCCACTGGGTGTTTTTGTTTTCGCAATACATTGACCGAATCCTGAAACTCCCATTCAGTAACAGTATTTTGCCTGTTATCGGAATTTTCCTTACGGTTTTTGTTGTACAACGATTTTTAGGGGGGCAAATCGAGAAAGGCCTTTCGCAAATTATGTTTGCAGTAGCTCGAAAAAAGAGCATCCTCCCCAAAAGGCAAATGTATGTTCAGATTCTCACCAATTCCCTAACCGTAGGGTTTGGGGGGAGTGCTGGAGTAGAGTCTCCTGTAGCCATTACCGGAGCGGCTTTTGGCTCCAATCTGGCACAATATTTCAATCTGAGTTATAAAGAGCGAACCCTTCTTTTGGCTTGCGGAGTGGCTGCCGCCACGGCTGCCGCCTTTAATGCCCCTATTGCCGGAGTGCTGTTTGCCATAGAAGTGATTTTGGCCGATATGAGCATCACGGCCTTTATCCCGATTATGATTTCGGCAGCTACGGGCGCTATCGTTTCCTCTTTGTTTTTGAGCAAAGATGTAATCCTGAACTTTACCGGGAACCAAAGCTTTGAGTTTCATGAAATCATTTTCTATGTGATTCTCGGGCTTATCACCGGTTGGTTTTCGGTCTATTACTCTCGGAACTACCAAAGAATTACAGAATATTTCAACCGAATTAAAGGAGCTTATAAAAAAGCTGTTTACGGGGCGGTGTTTTTGGCACTATTGATTTTTGTGGTGCCAACGCTTTTCGGACAAGGATATGAGAGTATTAAAGTGCTTTCAGGAGACAATCCTAGCGAACTACTGGACGAAACACTGTTTGCCGGATACAAAGACAGCACTTGGGCTTTACTGCTGTTTGTCGGGTTAAGCGCTTTTTTTAAGGTTTTTGCAGTAGGTTTTACTTTGAATAGTGGTGGAAATGGAGGTAACTTTGCACCTTCGCTCTTTGCGGGCTCTTATCTAGGATTTTTGTTTGCCCATCTGGTCAATTGGTTAGATGTTATCAGAGTGCCCGTAGCGAGTTTTACATTAGTCGGAATGGCAGGAGTTTTCAGCAGTTTGTTTCATGCACCCCTTACGGCGATTTTCCTCATTGGCGAAATTACCGGAGGTTATTCGCTGATGGTTCCGCTATTGGTGGTGTCGTCAGTGAGTTTTGCCGTAGCTAAGCAGCATGAAACTTATTCGATGGACCTGAAAAAGCTGGCGAAAAAAGGAGATGTGTTTACTAGTAATAAAGACAGAAACATACTCTCGGCCATTTCGCTCGACGAAGTGTTGATAACAGACTATAAAACCCTGAGCCCTGGTGACGGATTGGAAAAAGTCGTAGACTATATTTCGAGATACAAACAAGACTATTTCCCGGTTTTGGATGCAGAAAACAAATTGGTCGGCGTAGTGGAATTCGACCATATAAGAGATGTGGTTTTCAATGCTTTCCGAGTTAAGTATACCAAAGTATCCGAAATTATGGAAAAGCCTGACACGGTTATACATTTCGAGAATACGTTGTATATCATGCTGGAAAAGCTCGAACAATCTCAAAAAGAGCTCTTGCCGATTATCAAAGATGGTAAATATTACGGGTTTGTTTCGAAAATAGCCATTCTTAAAAAATATAGAGAACGACTCAAATCTATGAGAGTAGAATAATTAGTAATAAAATAAAGGATTCAACGGTTCAACAAAACAACGACTCAACATATAAAATATGAGAAACAAATTCTATAACTATATCCAACAACTTCAAGACACGATTTGTTCCGGTTTAGAGCAAACCGACGGAAAGGCAGTTTTCAAGCAAGATTTATGGGAGCGCAAAGAAGGCGGTGGGGGGAGAACCCGTGTGATTGAAAACGGAAATGTGTTCGAAAAAGGAGGCGTAAACATCTCGGCCGTTCATGGAAAGTTGCCGCAAACTATGCAAAACTATTTTGGCGTAAAAGAAGCAGATTTTTTCGCCTGTGGTCTTAGTTTGGTGTTACATCCAAAGAATCCGTTTGTGCCGACCGTACATGCCAATTGGAGGTATTTTGAAATGTATGATGCCGCCGGTAACGTAATGCAAAGTTGGTTTGGTGGAGGTCAGGACCTGACCCCGTATTACCTTTTCGAAGAAGATGCAAAGCACTTTCACTCTGTTTGTAAAGAAGCTTGTGACAAGCACAACCCGGAATTTTACCCGAAATACAAAAAGCAATGTGATGACTATTTTTGGAATGCTCACCGTGGTGAGGCCAGAGGAATAGGAGGGTTGTTCTTCGATTACTTAAAACCCAACGACAATCAAACCGCTGAAGATTGGTATAACTTCGTAACCGAAGTGGGCAATAGCTTCTTGAAAGCGTACCTCCCCATTGTTGAAAAGCGCAAAAATATGTCTTATACATCTGCCAATCGAGATTGGCAAGAAATCCGTCGTGGGAGATACGTAGAGTTTAACCTGATTCACGACAAAGGTACACTCTTCGGACTAAAGACCAACGGCCGTATTGAAAGCATTTTGATGAGCTTGCCTCCTCATGTGCAGTGGGTGTATGACCACAAACCCGAACCAGGAAGCGAAGAAGAAAAATTAGTACATGTCCTAGAACATCCGAGAGAATGGTGCTAAACGGATATTTTAGAATCTTAAAGTCCACCTACAGAAAAGTGAAAACAAAATCGAACTATGGTGTTTGTGTTTTAAAGCATAAGCACCATAGTTTTTTTAGGGTACAGGTATCGCATTTCCGGTGTTATGGAAAATGTTAGTTTCGACTGAAGTGTTTCAGCGCAATAAGGAAATCTTAAAATCTCAAAACCTGATTTTCGTCATAAATCGTTTGGCATCTTCCCTTTACCTTTGCCCTACCAAAAAATCCAAAAATGAATACCCTTATCAGAAAGTATAACGTTCCTTGCCCTCGTTATACGAGTTATCCGACTGTCCCATACTGGGAAGAAGATGCGTTTACGTATGACCAATGGGTCGAAACCGTAAAAAGGTCATTTATCGAAAGTAATGATTCTCAAGGTATCAGCCTATATATACACTTGCCTTTTTGCGAAAGCCTCTGCACCTTCTGCGGATGCAACAAGCGAATTACCAAACAGCACAGTGTTGAAACTCCATACATAGAAGCCGTTCTAAAAGAATGGCAACTCTACTGCAATTTGTTTGATGACAAACCTCATATCAAAGAATTGCACTTAGGGGGCGGCACGCCAACTTTCTTCTCTGTAGAGAATCTCAAAAAACTTTTAACCGGAATTTTCGAAAAATCTGTGATTAATCCAAATCCGGAATTCAGTTTTGAAGGCCATCCGAATAACATAACCAAAGAGCACATGCAAATGCTTTATGATTTGGGTTTTAGACGTGTGAGTTTTGGTGTTCAGGATTATTCACCAACGGTTCAGAAAGCCATTCACAGAATCCAGCCTTTTGAAAACGTTCAGAAGGTAACCCGGTGGGCTAGGGAAATTGGTTACGAATCCGTGAGCCACGATTTGGTTTTCGGGTTGCCTTTTCAGAAAATGGATGATATTAATTATACTATCGAAAAAACCAGACAATTACAGCCCGATAGATTGGCTTTCTATAGCTATGCTCACGTTCCTTGGATTAAAGGGAACGGACAAAGAGGCTTCAAAGAAGAAGACCTTCCGAAAGATATCGAAAAACGAGAAATGTATGAAAAAGGAAAGCGTCTTTTAGAAGAAAAGGGTTATATAGAAGTAGGTATGGACCACTTTGCTTTGCCAACGGATTCGCTGTTTAAAGCTTCCGAAAATGGCAAGCTACACCGCAACTTCATGGGATATAACTCTTCCAGAACTCAACTGATGATTGGCTTAGGAGTGTCTTCTATCGGAGATTCACTGTATGGCTTTGCTCAAAACGAAAAGGATATCGAGAGATATTACGAACTTTTGTCGCAAGACAATATTCCGGTAGTAAAAGGACATATTCTGAGCGAAGAAGACCTTTTGATTCGCAACCATATTTTGAATTTGATGTGTCGTTTCTATACTTCTTGGCAGGCCCAAGAAGATTATTTCGAAGAAATCCCACAAGTGCTGAAATCTCTACAAGAAATGCAAAAGGACGGATTGGTAGAAATCGGAGAGCATTCCCTCAGAGTAACTCAAGCCGGAAAGGCTTTTGTGAGAAATGTTTGTATGGCTTTTGACCTTTGGTTAAAGAGAAAAACTCAACAATCAAGGCTTTTTTCCTTGTCAGTTTAGTCTTATAGCTCTTTTAAAATCATTCGGGCACGGGCTTGATATCCGGCAGAGTGTTTTGTGTAATCTTGAGAGAGTATTTGCTTGAGCTCCGGATGAATCCAGTCATAATATTTTCCTAGCTCAAAAAGGATTTCCATGGCATAAGCTTTGGCAGCAACTTTAGTGTCTGAAATCAGCCAGTCAAACGACGTTTCAATCAACTTTTGCCTCTGACTTTCAGATAGTTTTTCTCTGTACTGATGAGTTAGAAAAACCATTACCTTCGCTATGGGCCTAATGGCAGATTCATTAGTGTATAATGGAAGAGTGTTGCAAAGTTGCTCAATGTAAGGATAGATAACCTCGAGTTGCTTTTCGCAAATGAGTTCCAACACCCAGCAAGCTTTGTGGTGGTTTGGGTCAGTAGGAGCAAAAGCAAGTTGAATGACTTCCTCCAAATAAAGAGGATTTTCTAGTGCCGCATCACGAAGGTCTTCTCTGTCTTTGCGGTAGGCTTTAAGATTGTGCAGCTGATTTTTGAACACGATTAAGCCTTTTTAGTTCCTGGAACCTCACATATACACTCAAAGCATTCAAATAACAGATGATAATGCCTTTTTCTCCATCTAAAATCCCTAATCTCACGAAATAAGCATATAGAAATTTATACAGTGGCTTGATGTAAAAATGAAACAAATTGGGCTTTTTGCCTTTACTATGAAGTTCTCTAGCTTTCAGCTTGCCATAGGCTACCATTTTCCTTCTATAATCTTCGTAGCTGATGTATGAATAGTGAATCAACTTGTTTTTCAGAATCCCGATGGAGCCGTTTACGATTAGCGTTTCGTGAACCAACAAGTCTTCTTTAAAGTGAGCTTTTCCTCTGCGAAACAGTTTAAAGTTTTTATCGGTTTGCCAACCACTAAAGCGCAATGGCTTTTTGTTGAACATGAATTTGCGATATACATAATAGGCGTCTTTCGCATCCGGTTTCTGAACTGTTTCCAAGATCTCTTCACGGAGTTCAGGAGTGATGCGCTCATCAGCATCCAAAAACAAAATCCATGGGTTGGAAGCCAGTGAAAGAGTGAGGTTTCGCTGCTTGGTGTAATTCTCAAATTCGTTCTGAACTACCTTTATATGTGGAAACCTAGAGAGAATTTCCATAGTCTTGTCTGTACTAAACGAGTCAACTACAATGAGTTCGTCCACGAAATCAAGACTTTGTACAAGTGCTTCGATGTTCTGTTCTTCGTTGTAAGTTATGACTAAACCGCTAATTTTATTTTCGTTTGAAACAGACATTTAATTATAGAGGTAGTTTTTAATATCAGGCAAAAATAAGGCAAAGAAATTATTTATACTACTTTTACGTAGAAAAGGATTGATTTTATACTACTTTTGTAAAAAAAAAATTTCGAGTAGGGGAGACTATTTGAGTTGTTAATTGTTCAAAAAATTAAAAATCAGCATCTTACTAAATGAAAGCATCGGTTATTGTCAGTACGTATAATTCCAAAGAATGGCTAGCAAAGGTTTTATGGGGGTTGCATGTTCAAACTAACTTGGAATTTGAGGTAGTCATTGCTGACGATGGTTCTCGTGATGATACCCGAGAGATGATTGATGAGCTTAGACCTCAACTCAACTACCCAATCACTCACGTTTGGCACGAAGACAATGGTTTCCAAAAGTCGCAAATCCTAAACAAAGCTATCGTGGCTTCCAAAACCGATTACTTGATTTTTACAGATGGCGATTGTATCGTTCGCAAAGATTTTGTCCAAACTCATTTAGATTTTCGCAAAGAAGGGCACTTCCTTTCCGGAGGCTATTTTAAACTCCCAATGAGTATCTCTAAGTTGATTTCAAAAGACGATATTCTGACTCAAAGGTGTTTTGATATCAAGTGGCTCAAACAAAACGGGCTCACATCTTCCATTAAAAATCTGAAGTTGACAGCTAAAAAGCCATTTGTAGGTCTCTTGAACTTTTTGACTCCTACAAGCCCAACGTGGAATGGTCACAACGCTTCCGGATGGAAAAAAGACCTCGTTACCATCAACGGATTTAATGAAGAAATGCAATACGGAGGCCAAGACCGCGAGCTGGGTGAGCGCTTAGTTAACCTCGGTATTAAACCAATTCAAATCAGGTATTCGGCTATCTGTCTTCACCTAGACCACAAACGAGGCTACAACACTCCGGAATCTATCCAGAAAAACATCAATATCAGAAAGAAAACTCGTAGCGAGAAAATTATCAGAACTCCAATAGGAATCGAGAAGTTATAATCAAATTCTTCCTAAAAACTCTCGCAACTGATTTTCAAAAAGGTTAAACTTTAGCTTTTTATAGAGTTCCAAAGAATGTTTTTTAAACTTCTTAGGTGATTTTCCGTTATAGATTTCCGGATGAAAATCTTTGAGGTGGACAGCCACATGGTTCTTATCGGCCGAGTTGCTCCAAGACTCTTTTTTAATCCAAGGCGAAAATATAGCAAACGTAGGGATTCCCAAAGCTTTTGCCATATTAACGGCTCCGCCTTCGTTGCCAACCAAAGCATCACATTGAGAAAGTACAGCCAAGAAATCTCGTAGGCTTTTCGTATTGAAATCAAAAATGATTTTGGCTTTTGTTTCCGGTTTACACCAATCGAAAATTGCTTTGGCCTCTGCTTCTTGGTTAGGCATAAAGTTAAAAAGCATCTGGCAGTTGTTAGAGAGAGCTATAAAATCCAACATACGGGCCATCTCTTCTGCTGGAAGACTTTTGTCTAGAGAGCTCCCCAGAACACCAATCATAATAGTTTTTTTGGAGGCATCAACTCTGCTTTGTAGGGCAGTTTTGGCTTTTAGAATTTCTTCTTCCGTCAGATATATTTTGGGAAAATCAATCGAAATCATCTCTCCGATAAGAGCTTGAGCGAGCTCCAATCGGTTGTATATAGCAGCGCCTTGAATGTTAGGAGATGTTTTTATAGGCTGGTTATAAAACAAAGAAGTATACGGTTTCTTATGCCCGATTCTGATTTTAGCATCCGAAAAATAAGCTGGAATCATACTTTCCCACTTTCCGTATGCGTCAATCACAGCATTGTATTTTTCTGCCTTTAGCTTTTTGCCAAAACGCACTAGCTTTGACAGACCTTTATGTTGTTTGGAATCAAAGATAATTAACTTATCTACATAAGGGTTATTCTCTATCACTGCTACAGTATTTGGATAGATCATGTAATGAATCTCCCAATCAGGATGTTTGGTTTTTATTGCCTGACAGATAACAGTGCTTGCCAACACATCACCAATCATCTTTTGTTGTATGACAAGTACTCTCATAGCCCTCTATAGATATATTCTTTTGATTCCGAGTCGACTTCTTTGATCAATTTTCCGTTTTCATAAAACTTCCAGATTCCTTTCTTCAGGCCTTTTTCATATTGACCTTCAGCAACTAGGTTACCCGAGTAGTCTCTGTAGGTTACCCAACCGTGAAACTGATTGTTTTTATAAGGGATTTCTTCCAAAACCACTCCGTTGTCAGCATATTGCTTAAACACGCCTTCTTTTACTCCATCCACATAGTGAGTCTCAGAAGCTATCTTTCCGTTTTTATAAAATACTTTTCGGACTCCGTCAAGCTTTCCGTTTTTATAGTTTTCAATCGCCATGATCTGAGGAGATTCTTTGTGGTAAAACTTCCAAACCCCTTCGTTTTGTCTGTCTTTGTTGATGCCTCCTTCGCTTACTTTATTTCCTTTTCGGTCATAAAAAACAGCATAACAACTTCCGTCACCTTTCGAGAAGTCACGAGTGGCAATTACCTTACCGGCCTTAGTATCATCAAAATATTTAAAAATACCGGTTTCTTTACCGTGCTCAAAAATACCTTCATATCGAGGTCTTTTGGTTTTTTCGTAAACTCCTTTCCATAACCCATGTCGATTCCCATCAGCATCATATTGGTTGATTTGCTCCTCTTGAGCAAAAGAAAAAACAGTAAATAGAAGAAATACAATCAGAAACTTTGGATGTAGAATTCTAGAATTAACGTGTGCCATGCGTTTCATTTTTCAATTCTTGGATTTTTAGGTTCTTCAATTCTTTGTTTTTTCAATCTTGGACAATAAAATCTTTAGGGTCTTGTTTTTTAAATTCAGGTTGGATATTAACGTGGTTAATACCAAATTTGTTGTATAATACTTCTTCGATTTGCTCTAAAACTACGTTAAATTCTGAGAGTTTCAGGTCTTCCTGACAATCCAAGTGAGCTTCCAGATGAAGTTCTTCTTCGTTGAGGTGCCAGATGTGTATGTGATGTAATTTATTGACTTTGTCAATCTTGTGTACTTCGCGAACGACTTCCTTTACATCAATCGAAGCAGGAGTAAAAAGCATCAACATTTTAGTAGATTCCATCAGTAACTTTCCTCCTACAACAATCAGATAAATAGCAATCACCAAAGTCATCACACTGTCTATCCATACCACACCGTAGAATTTCATCATTAAACCACCTAATAGTACGGCTACAGATGCCATCATGTCCGTAAACAGATGCAAATAAGCGGACTTCATGTTGAGGTTGTGTTCTGCATCTTTTTTCAAAAGTAACACAGACAATCCGTTGACAACAATTCCCAATACAGCTAGCCAAATTACCATATCAGAGTTAATGGTAATAGGAGCGCTAAATCTCGCTATGGCTTCGTATACCAAATACAAAGCAACCAATATCAACGTAAAAGAATTCACGAAAGCAGCAATCAACTCCGCTCTTTTGTAACCGAATGTCTGAGTGGTAGAAGCTTTTTTCTTCGATAATTTATGAGCAATGTAGCTAAAAACCAACGACAGAACATCACTGAAGTTGTGTAAAGCATCCGAAATCAGAGACAAGCTACCTGAGACAATCCCTCCGATTATTTGAGCTAGAGTGACTACCACATTTAGTATGATAGAAAAAGCCAGATTAGAGCCTTTTACTACATGCTTTTGAATCCTATGATTGGTATGTTTGTGCAAGGCAAATGCTATTTATTGACAAGAAATTTTAGCAACCCTGTTTTGATGTCTTCCACCTTCGAAATCCGTAGACAGGAATGTCTCTACAATGCCGATAGCTTGCTCTTTCGAAGTATATCGAGCAGGAATACTTACGATGTTAGCATCGTTGTGCTGTCTGGCTAAAGCCGCAATTTCTTTTATCCAACACAAAGCTGCTCTTACTTTTTGATGTTTGTTGGCTGTAATGGCAACACCATTCCCGCTTCCGCAAATTACAATTCCAAAATCAACCGTTTTGTTTTCGACATCTCTAGCCACCGGATGTACAAAATCAGGGTAGTCAACACTTGACAAATCATCGGTCCCATGGTTGATAACTTCGTGCCCTTTTTCTTGCAGAAAGCTTACAATTGCATGTTTGTATTCGGCTCCTGCGTGGTCATTGCCTATTGAAATTTTCATAAAAATTGTGTTTGTTGTTTTTGATCTCCAAAGATAGTTATTTTCCGAGTATCTTTGCCGCTTTAAATTTTCGAAAAAGATGATAACGGTAAATGACATTTCGGTTCAGTTTGGGGGAACAACGCTTTTTAGTGATGTTTCTTTTTCAATTAACGAAACCGACAAAATAGCTTTAATGGGTAAAAACGGAGCAGGGAAATCGACTTTGCTCAAAATAATTGCCGGGGTGAATAAACCAACCACCGGAAGTATTTCGGCTCCCAAAGACACTGTAATTGCTTATTTACCCCAACATCTTTTAACTCAAGATGATGCTACGGTATTCGAAGAGACCTCTAAAGCTTTTTCGGATATTTTTAAAATGCGTGATGAGATCGAAGAAATCAACAATCAACTAACGATTCGTACAGATTACGAAAGTGATGAATATATGAAACTTATCGAAAAAGTATCAGAATTGTCTGAGAAATTCTATTCGATAGAAGAAGTTAACTACGAAGCAGAAGTTGAAAAAGTACTGAAAGGTCTTGGATTCGTTCGTGAAGATTTCACTCGTCCGACTTCTGA
>Ga0079223_10002976_pt1 | contig 10622 bp, 7 predicted proteins | sample Stecom2011_FD_75072 | JGI IMG/M metagenome (GOLD analysis project Ga0079223, IMG submission 75072) | Agricultural soil microbial communities from Utah to study Nitrogen management - Steer compost 2011 | ecosystem: Environmental > Terrestrial > Soil > Agricultural land | place: USA: Utah...
AGTGACTAGTGACTAGTGACTAGTGACTAGCTACTAGTCGCCAGCCGTTCTTCTTGTTGTGCTAGTAATTCGCTGTAGGGCGCTTTGATGTTTAGCAGTTTGCCGGTGTTGGCTTCAATCTCGATGTGCCCGAGCAAAGTGTCATCGAGCAAATGGCGACAAATCACAATATCGCCGCGCTTTAACTCATCGCTGGCGGGCGGCAAAGGATCATTTTGCTGGGCGACAAAATCCTTCAGCAGCCAGGGCTCGCCCGGCTCGGCAATGCGCGCAATCTCCTGAATGCTTGCCGATACCTGTAAACGCGGACTCTTGGCGCGTGCGCACAGGTTGGTAATCAGCTGGGCGCTGCAAAGTGCGCGAAAACTGCAGTCGTAATAGGCTTCGCCGATAAAGTCGATGATCAGCGTGTCGTTACTGAGCAGCTGATGCTGGCCGCGGTACAGCTTCAAAACATCGTATACCTGCTTCTCAAACTGACTTACGACTTTGGCAAACCCCTCACTGTTCAACTGTTGGTACAGTCGGGTCAGATTGGTAATTTGAATATTCAAGCGCACCGCAACTTCCACCACCGGGGGCGCAACTTCAATTGGCTTTTCGTCCACTGGCGCATCGGGAATGGTCGGCAGCTTATCAACGACATCGGTAACGAGTTTGGCCGGAGAGGGCATTTTGTCGCGCAGGCGTGACCACCATTGACGCTGAATCGACCACCAGATGGTGAGCAAAGCCAGTGCCACCGCAATCACCCAGATCAATAAAAAATAACGGTCATAGTGCGAATGCGCGGGCACTTCCAAGGTGAGTTTTACGTAACCGGCAATATTGTTGTGCAACGTAATAGGCGCGCTGAAATCATAACGCTCGCCCACAACTGCTCGATCCGTAGGGTAACCACTTTGTACCAGCAATTTGTTTTCGACGTTGAGAACGCTCGCACCGACTACATTGGGGTAGCGTCTGACATCCAGTAACACCGCCTGTAAGCTGATGAGATCCTGGCTCAGGGTCGCATCCACCGCCTGACGCGCGGCGCTGTGAGCGAGGCTTTGGCCGTAGTGCTGAACTTGTACCTGCTGATTGCGATAAGTGTTGTGTAAATACAATCCCGCTCCCAAAAAACCCAGGATCAACAATAAAACACTGCACAGGGAAAGCTGGGGGTAAGCGCGATAAGTTGTAAGTAACGGCATGCGAATCTCTATTTTCCGGGGAGATCCCCGCATCATGTAAACCAGAGGATAAAAGTGGCTGGCATTCTAACGTAAAAATGGCAGGCCTACAGTAGTCGGCAACTTTGAGCTAGAATGCCGCCCAAATCCTGCCGGTATAGCTGGCTTGAGCAACCAAAAGTGAGTGACTGTGAAAGAAATTCTGTTGATTAATGTCTCCGGTGAAGACCAACCCGGCGTTACCTCGGCGATCACCTCGGTATTGGCTCGCTATCAGGCCGATATTCTCGATGTTGGTCAGGCGGTTATTCACGATACCTTGGCGCTCGGGATTCTGGTTGCGCTCGATGCCTCTGAAGATACCAAAGACACGCTTCTGGGTGAGATTCAGGCGAGTACCCAGCCCTTTGCCATTCAGGTGCGCATGCAAGCTGTCACGCGGGAAAATTACCGCCAGTGGGTTGAGCATCAGGGCAAGGCGCGTCATATCGTGACTTTGTTGTCACGTCAGATTACTGCAGCGCAAATTGCCGAGCTGACCGCCGTAACCGTTAAACACGGTTTGAATATCGACAATATTAATCGTTTATCCGGCCGTGTTGAGCTGGATGCGGTGGATGAACACAGCAATGCCTGCGTGGAGTTTTCAGTGCGCGGTATGCCCGGTGATCTCGCCGCCTTGCGTGCGGATTTTATGGAGCTGTCAACGCGTCTGGAAGTGGATATCGCCTTTCAGCGTGACACCGTCTATCGCCGCAACCGGCGTCTGGTGTGTTTTGATATGGACTCCACGCTGATTGATGCCGAAGTTATCGACGAACTGGCAAAAGCCGCGGGCGTCGGTGAGCAGGTGGCAGAAATTACTGAATTGGCGATGCGCGGCGAGCTGGATTTTAAACAGAGCTTCGCCCGTCGTATGGCATTGCTGGAGGGGCTTGATGAATCGGTATTAGCCGGAATCGCCGCTAATTTGCGATTAAATGAAGGTGCTGAAAAGCTGATCTCCTCGCTCAAAAAACTAGGCTACAAAACCGCGATTCTGTCCGGTGGCTTTAACTATTTCGGCCGCTATCTGCAGAGCAAACTCGGCATCGATTACGTTTACGCCAACGAGTTGGACATTGTCGATGGCAAGGTCACCGGTAAAGTTGTCGGCACCGTGGTAGACGGCCAACGCAAAGCCGAACTGCTGGAAATGCTCGCGCAAAAAGAAGGCATTGCACTGGAACAAGTCATCGCGGTTGGCGATGGTGCCAACGACCTGCCGATGCTCAGCGTCGCTGGCCTAGGTATCGCCTTTCGCGCCAAACCTTTGGTGAAAGCCTCGGCTCAGCATTCGATCTCCACCCTCGGGCTGGATGCGATTTTATATCTGTTGGGATTTCGAGACAGAGACAGATTGCTTTGACGTTAACAGTCACTCGCGCATAGTCGCGAGTGACTGACATTCATTTGAAGTATGTTGTTAACAGAATAAGAACAGTGAGTTAAAAAAGCATCCACAGGTTGCGATAAAACGTAATTGTCGGTGCGTAGATCGCAATGACAAAAAGCACCCCGATATAACATTCAGCCACGTGACGCACTTTGATCCAACGCCGTAACGCCGCGCCAACTCCAAAAGCAATAATCGCGTAAATAATAATAGCGGTGGTAAACCACTCGGTGGACCAGATGCGCCCCATCTCATTGGCCAACAATACGCCGCAAAGCGCCCCGTAAGCGTGAATGGTCAATGGTCGCTGAAAAGAAATTGCCGACAGCAGCAGACCAATCAGCAGCAATGGCACCACTAAGGCGACAGGAATCGCCAGCAAGACTCCCACTATTCCCCAGCTAAACAAATACGGAAGCAGGTAATAGCTGATTAACCACAACAGGCCGAACAAGAAAGCACCGATAAAAATATTGGTGTCTGGTCGTTGGATCTGTTGGTCGGTAAGTTTTGATAATCGAAGCATGAGTTACTCCTTATATTTGAGCATTCGCTCAAAAGGCACGCAGCCTATTTTTTTAATTTCTTTGCCAATATTTTTATACACATAGCGACGTGCGCGCAGGATTCCCATAAGCGCAGCCAGCAAAAGCAGATCGGGGAGCAGCGCAAGGCACCACCAATATTGCACGCCCGAAGCAGCCGGAGCGGTTTGCAACACACTCATGATCTGCATATACAGCGCACAAAATACCAGCCACCCCACCGCTAACCAGATCGGCAGGCGGGTATAGCTCCAGGCCTTGCCGCTGCCGAGAAAACCCATTAGCAACAGCGAAGGAAAGAACACCAGCGTGGCGATCGTAAACACGAAACCGAGGTTGCCCGCCATTAGCTGCGCATGGGTAGTGGTAAGAATGAACGGTGCAGTTTGCAGAAAACCGACAATGCCTAGTTGTGCAGTGTTTACTGGCGCCGGCCAAAGCACGTTGAGGCCCACCGCCACAGCCATTAACAAGATAAAACTGATCGCGCTTTTCACCAGCAGTCGCGTAATGCTGATGGATTTACGTGCTTGTTCGTAGCGCTTTGCGTGGCTGATAAGCGCCGTTTTGATACGGGCAAAAGCGCTGTCGCTGAGCATGGATGCGTGAGTCACATCTCCGCCGGGTTTGCTGTCAACCGTTAAACCTTCGAGAGCCGCAAGCGCCAACGGGGTTTTGCACAGCACACCGAGTTGCTCTGTCGTGCCGCTCGCTTGCGTGTGGGTGAGCGCAGCCGCCACTGAGTTATCGAGAAAGTGCCCCATGTGAAAGGGCAGAAGCGTTTCTGGATAAAAGAAATAAGCGCTGGTCTCATGGCTGCCATTTTCCACATTGGCGTGCACGCCCACCAGCCTACCGTCCAGCTGTGCGTCATAGGGCAAGCTTTTATCAAAGCTGAATTGTGCCGAGGAAATATCCCAGGCCAGCGCGCGATTAAGGTCGATATGACAATTGCCTTGCAGGCTGGTGGTAATAAAAGTGTTCATCCAGGCGGGCGCGGCTTCCTTATCCCAAACGCAGGTTTGGCGTCCGCTGGAATAAGCCAGCGCCGTGCGCGTATAGGTAAAGTAGCCAGTCGCATCGCAATTTGAACAATTAATGCTGCCCGAGCCCCCGCAGGTGCTGCACCGACAGCGACCGGACGCGCTACACGCATAACAGTTCACTTTGCCGTAATTACAACTGCAGGGCACCTGACGGTTTCCATCCCAGCGGTAACCGCCGCTGCAGCTGCCGCAGGTACGCGAGCCCATCCCTCCACAAGAACTGCAGCTAACGTAGCCGTTGCTGCATGAACAACTTACCTGCCCACGGCCACTGCATCGGTCGCATTCGCAAGAGTAGCTGTGTTTTACGCTATCGAGCTCCAGCGCGCGCGTCGCGGTGCGTAAGGGGTCTTGCTGCAAGGCTTTGGCAAGTGCGTTGTTTGCGTGAATGTTTTCGCCGTTAATGCAGCGGTTTTGATATTGGTTAATCTTATGGTTGCAATCTCTTTCACTGAGGCTGTCACAGGCGCGTTGACCCGACACATAGCTGGTTTTTACCTCGCAGCGTATATTGACACTGAAGCGCGTGCGCATGGGCAGCTCGCTGCGCTGAAAGTCGAGCGTGCGACTGCGAGGTGCAAAACCGCCGAGAAAAGTTTGTTCGATCTCATGCAGCTTGTTATCAATAAGTTGTTTCATTAATGACCACCCTGACTTAAATCAACAGTTAGGCACGAATTGCCGGCATGGTGTTTGTGAGTAACCGTTTTCGAGGGAAAACCGGCAGCGGATATCTGGATGCGATAGTCACCCGGTGGCAACAGCATGCCTTTTTTATAGGTCTCATCTGTTCCTTCAATAATTCGTACGCGCGCATTGCGCGGTACGGTTGTTATTTCCAGCGCGACCGCTGCCTGAGGCGTTCCGGCTTTTTCCGATTTGCCTGTGGCTGCACGGGGCGCAGTGACATCGCTCAATGTTTCAGCTTTATTCTGCAAAAAGCTGGCGATACCGCTGTTGGTCAAACCATAAGCCAATGCACAGGCAAGCCAGATCGCCAGGGCATAACGCGTTTTGATTAGCTTCAAAATAAAACTCTCCAATAGACGTGGGGGTAAATTGTTGGTGTTAATTTATTTTTCTGTCAGGGCTGGATCTGCATCGCAAAAACACGATCATCCAATGAACGTAGCGCCGGACTCACATGATAAAAACTATCCATTAATCCCAATTGATATTCCAGCGTTTCACCCAGTGGATGAAAGCGTGGCTGCGCGGCCATTACCCAATACAAAGCACCGGAAGAAAATGCGGAAGCATGTTCTTCTACGCGTTCAATAAAATAATTAACCGTAGATGTTTCATCGAGGTATTTATTGGGCATCCACAATATCGGCACCAGAATAACGGCTGCGAGCGGAAGCATTTTGAACAGGACTATTCCCGTCATTTTTTGCTGAAGCGTTTTTTTCGGCTGTCTGGCACGCACGATCTCCCAAAAACGCTGAGGGAGTTTTATCAGGGTGGAAATAATTAAAAATAAACTGACAGCCATAGAAATTGGCGGAACGATAATGCTACGCAGCGCAGTTTTGGATGCGTTCTCAAGTTTTCCCCCATCTTCAAACTCGACCACTTGGGCGCGTAAGGTATTCAGAGCCGATTCGGTTTCACGTTTTATGTTGGGTTCTACGACCCTGGTTAAAAATGTTTTATTGTTCCAGTCCGCCATCATGGGTTTGACGTAATAGCGGCTACCCATTTCGTTTTTAATACGCTGCTGAATATCCTGATGTTTTTGAAATTCAGACCAGCTCAAATTGGGCGGCAAAGATAAATTTCGTTCCTGGTTGGCCGCTTTCCAGCGCGCATCGGTTTGCTGATAAACCCGACGTGTTACGGCTTTATCAAAACCCGCGCGATCGGTAATGTGCCAGCTGTCTGCAAGCCCAAGCTGGTGATTTTTATTCACCTGCCGGCGAACATTTTGCGCGGTCAAGGTATGCCCACGAAAGGCTTCAAGGCTTGTTAATCCATAAGGATAACCCTTGGCGCTTTTTGAAAACTCCGATTCCATTTTTGACTGGATTTTTTGCCTTACGCTATCTACATCGTTAATAAAGTAATAGCGTTTGTCGGGCATGCCGCCGTTGCCACCACTGGCCATATCGATTCCTTGAACCAGAGTGTACACACCGCCGGTAAGGACCCCGGCGATTAACGAGGTTGAAAACTTTTCGAGCTTGCTGACAGTTTCTTCGGTGAGCCAATAATCCGGTGAAACATAGCCGATATCGTAACGCTTGAGGTTATCGTCGTAACCTTTGTTCCAGCGCGTGCGGCAACTGTCGCTGGTGCATTTGCCAATGCCTTCAAAATATTGACTCAGTTTGGGGGTGATTTCTTGCGCGCGTGCATGAGTACGTGCATCAAACGCTTTAACCGCTTGCTGATAATTTCCCCAACCTTTAAGCACTTGATCCTGCACTTCTTGCCAGGCCGTGTTTGCCCGCGCTTGCGCGTTATCGCGCGCGCTGTTGTAGTCATTGCTGTTGTTCGCGTATTCGCGATAGGCATCTTGCAGTTGTTTACGAAACGCCTGGTAGCGCTTGTAGTGATGCGGAAAGTCAGCGTAAGCCTGTTGCGCCACATGTTTTTGAACGATCTCCGGTGCTTTGGACTCCAGTCGTTCTACCAGTTTGGGGTCGGCATACACCATGCCACCAAAGAGCGCCAGAAAAGTCAGCTCCGAAGGTGTGGGCGCATGATCGGGATCGTAGGGAATACCGTCAATTTCAACGTTGTTATGGGCGAGCGCAGTGCGCAACACCTGAGAAAAATAGGCGCGCTGGCGTTGTTCTGCAGTGGACACATTGACGATGAATTCATCTACCAGATAACGCTGGCCAAAAAATACCAGCGGCCAGACCACAATCAATAGCAACAAAAAACTCCCGATTGCGCGCAGCGGCGATGCCAATAACCGGCCGCGAAGCAACAGGTCTGCCAGCAACAGCGTTACCCCAATACCGCTGATGCTTCGGCCAAAAAGTTCGACGGCTTCCAGTACATGAAGGGGTGCATCGGCGGAGCCTGCCACCTGTACCAGCGCGGCGTTGAAGATGATTTCTGGAATTAAATAACATATCGATAAAACAAAGAGCGCAATCATCCAGTAGCGTGGGCGTGATTGCGCAAACTGAACCAGCCTTATCTCTTCAGTGTGATTGGATGATGGCTTTTCATTTTTATTAGCGCGACTAAACAACATACCAACTCTATTAAAATAATATTTAAACAGGGATAAAAACACACAGTCTTAATCCACAAAACGATTTACAAAAAACCTATCCACAAAAACTTAATTAACAAAACTCAACGCAAAAAATCTGCATTAGAAAAACAAAAATCCGGTTTTAATCATCAACATCCAGACGAATACGAATCGCGCTACCGGTATCGAGGTCGAGCACTTCATCAGTTGGCTCGGTAAATACCGGTGTTAGTAATCGTGGTGCGGTTGCCGGGTTTTCACGACTGGCAGTCAGGGCTTTCACGCTGCCGTTAAGCGCAATATATGAGTTATGTTCAAGGTAATAACCTTGTTCGCTTACGCGACTAAAGTCGGCGTCATTGGGCAAAGCTTGAATAACTTTTCCTGCCGCAGTGTGCGCTTGGTGCGCAGAAAGCGCCGTGATGCCACCATATAAACTGCTGCACAAATGATAGGCACTCACGTCCACGATGGCGGCTTGAGGTAATTGATTTTTTTTGGCCAGTTGTCGCAGTCGATCTGTGTGATAAGTCGCGCTGTTAATCGTATAAGTCTGGATGCCGATGCCCTGGGCTCGTGCGCGGCTAAGTACGCGAGGGTTTTCATGCAAGTGACGGATATCGAGATGCAAGCCGGCACGCGTGCCGATCCGCCGCTGCAATTCTGCCAGATCACTGGTGTCCATCCAATTGCGTTTGCCTCGGCTTTTATAGCGAATACCAACGTCGCTCCAGGTATCCAGCTGCGCTTTATAGCGCTGATAAAGCGCATCAGTTTCTACAGCTTTTTTTAGCGTATTTTTAACTTCTGAAATACTGCGCTGATGAGGATACTGAACCAGCCCGAGATATACGTGTGAATTTATACCGCGAATTTTTTCCAGTAATTCGATGTTCGCGCTCGAATAGTAATAGCGATCGTCGCCCAGTTGCTGACGCAAAAACCTGTCGATACTCGCAAGCTCGGCAAGGCTGGCGTCGCTCTTGAACTCAATATGTAAACGCTGTTTTGGCGCGGCCAGCTGCGCTGTGAGTTTTACCGCCTCGTAAAGCGTCGGCGGACGGCTATTGAGCAAATCACCGGAAACAGGATCACGCATCAGCAATTGCGACCACTGTTCTGCGCTGAGTGACTCGACTTTATAGCGCTTACCCGAGCTGAAGCTGGTAGCGCGGCCGGTGTAACTGTCGTGATGTAAAACCCAAATGCCATCGCGCAAGCGCTGTACATCAATCTCAATGGTGTCTGCGGCGGATTCCAGTGCAAGACGAATAGCCGCGAGGCTGTTTTCTGTGCTGCGGTAATCACCGCGATGTGCGCTGACTTCTATGGTGCAGAAATCCTGGTTAACAAACTTCACATCGCCATTGGTATTCAAATAAAGATTGCGCGCAGCGAGCGCCAATTGCTGATCAATATTTTCGGCGCTGCTGTCGCTGCGCACATCTGCAGGCAGGTGAGCAAGCGCAGCAGGAATACTAGGCGGGGTCTTTTTAATGGGCGCTGTGGTTGAACAACCGGCAAGCACCAGCAGAACACACAACAAAAGCCTTACTGAAAAACGGGAGTAAGAAAGCCGGGCTGTTGATAACGAAGCTGCTGATAACGAAGCTGTTAATAAAAAGCCAGTTGATAAACCTATTGATACCATGGGTGGCGACCACCGAAATTCAGGTTGATGTGGCGCTGCCGTAGATGGCGACCTGTTTTTCTCAACACCAAACCCTGTTACCACCGATACCACAAAAGCTGCATGGCTCGGATTATCGGGCGGGGCGCATGGACTTGGTCGAGAAAGGTTGCAAGGAATTGGCGCATTTTTCAACGACAATATAGACAATATCGCTGGGGCGCACAAGCGGGAATCATAGCAAGCAGCCCAAGGCAGGGAACAGGCAGGGTATGACCAAAGAAGCGGGTGTGTCTTGCGAAACCTGCTAAAAATTAATAAGAAGCAGGGATCCTTCTCTCTTGTGTCCCAGTGCGGGACGCTGCTGTCCACAAATACCGATACTTTTGCTTGAGATTCGATCTTCGAGGCGGCAAGATAGTTGCGGTATTGAGAATCTACGTCAACAATTGCATGGGCATTTTAAGAAATGTACACGCAGTTATATGAATTACGAAAAACTCGACCTCTTAAGCGTATAGTATCGATAAACGCAATTTCTTGTAGCCAGTGTGATAATAAGGTGATATGGCTGGCGGCAATCTATCAGTTGTTTTGAATCTTGAAAACGTTGACAGCGCTGTCAGCAGGGCGTAATTTGCGTCATATATAATAAAAAATACTCAGTGGTAATGCTCCCTTTCGAAAAGAAATCGGATCTGTAGGTTCCACGATTGCTTAATATAAAAACGATAAAAACCAAATGAAAGCCGGCTTATCAGCCGACAAGGATTTGCCTTCTACCGAAGGTGAAATGCGCTCAATCGGTTAATACATTAATCAGCATGTTGAGCGTGTAGTGGTGGTACCTAAAGACAATAAGTTCTTAAGTCCTTAATGATAAGAAAGGAGAGCTCCATGTATAAAACAGCAAGTTTCAAAAAGAAACTATTAGCTACCGTTGTGGCCTCTACGGCTTTGACTGGTTTCAGCACCTCTGTCCTTGCACAGGGTGATGCGGCTGTCGAGGAAGTGTTGGTTACCGGTATCCGTGCATCGCTTGAGCGTTCAATGGATATCAAACGCGAATCAGCCGGTGTTGTCGACGCGATCAGCGCCGAAGACATGGGTAAATTCCCTGACACCAACCTTGCAGAATCCCTGCAGCGCATTACCGGTGTATCAATCAGCCGTAATAACGGTGAAGGCGCAGAAGTAACCGTGCGTGGTTTTGGCGCGGGTAACAACATGGTGACCTTAAATGGTCGTACCATGCCAGCCGCGCAAACCTCTAACGGTGGTGGTGGCGGTTCAAGAGCCTTTGACTTTGGCAACCTTGCATCGGAAGGTGTTAGTGGCGTAGAAGTCTATAAAACCGGTAAAGCCAACATCACCACTGGTGGTATTGGTGCGACAATCAACGTCAAAACCGCTCGACCATTAGATAATCCTGATGGTCTTACTGGAAGTATAGGTGCCAAAGCAGTTCACGACACTACTAACCGTTTTGGTGATGATGTTACACCAGAGGTGTCAGGACTTTTCAGCTGGGCTAATGATGACTCCACATTCGGTGTTGGGTTGAGCGTTAGTCACCA
>Ga0079223_10002977_pt1 | contig 10621 bp, 5 predicted proteins | sample Stecom2011_FD_75072 | JGI IMG/M metagenome (GOLD analysis project Ga0079223, IMG submission 75072) | Agricultural soil microbial communities from Utah to study Nitrogen management - Steer compost 2011 | ecosystem: Environmental > Terrestrial > Soil > Agricultural land | place: USA: Utah...
GCAGGTAAGGATTAATACTATTGAACCTAATAGTTACCAATTGAAAATTAACTAGAATATCCTTTTCACATATAGGAGGTCCATTACTGTCCGAATTAATTTCCCCAAAGTGAAGTTCTTCGTTTTGAATTTATCTGGATAAGGTTGAATGTTTTTGATAAAATCATTTAATTCTCTTTGGACTTGTTTTATCAATGATTTTGTCATGTAATAAATTGTATCTCGGCTACCATTTTTGTTAAAAGTTGACATAATATATTGGTTTTATTTCTATTTTAAATTCAAATATTTCAATTATATTTCATTTTGTTTTCTGAATAAACGTTCACATTTCCTTCTTATTTTCAGAAACGCAGTCTTCTGATTCTAATTTATCATTATCTTAACGGATAATTTTTCATCCTTGAATAGTTTTATTTTTCCGTACTTTTCAATTTCAAAATATTCTTATTCCTTTCTCTTCACCATCAAAAGGGGCAGAAAAATAAAAATCCCCATAAACGCCATAATCAATCCACCAATAGTACCTGCAGCCAGAGGAAACCAGAACCCCTCTTTTTGTGTGCCAACCAAAAAAGGAATAAATCCCAGCACGGTAGATATTATTGTAAGGAAAATAGGAATAATCTTTGTATTCCATGCTTTAAGGTAAGTACGCATAGGCGAGAGGTTCGGAAAACGTTTCCTGATAAGGTTAAACTCATTAAGAATATAAATTGAGGCATTAATAGTAATCCCTGCAAGTAAAATAAACGATGCAAACCCACCCTGATCAAAGTTTAGCTTAAACCAATAGAACGTAAGAAAAATACCAATAAACGATACCGGAATTATAAATATTACTATAAGTGGTTGTTTAAGAGAATTAAAAAAAATTGAAGCAGTAAAAAATATAATCACAATAAGTAAGCCCAGCAGCCAGTATTGTTTATTATCCCTGTTGCTCCATCCCCACTGATTATCTTCCTTTTCGGCAGTATAACCCATTGGCAAAACCTTATTATACTCCTCAAGTTCATTGTCAAGCACCCTCTGCCCCTGAGTATGCGAACCAATATAATCATATTGAAGCACCAACCTGTATTGCTGATTCTCCTTTGCAACCTCCTGAGGCATCTGCCCTAAGGCTATATCTGCAACCTCATCAAGCCTGTATAGCCTGTCACCAATACCCCTTCCCATATATTGCAAAGCCCACATATCATACTCCCTTGCCTGTTTGGCCGACATCATAATATTCTCATTCTCTCCCTCCGTAACAACCGAGGCAATCCATATATTTCTTGTGAATACCGGTTGCAATGAAGCATATAACTCACCCGGAAGAATCCCTTTAGAAGCCAGCATCTCCTGATTAAGGTCAAAAGAGAACTCCCTGTAATCATCCTTATACCATGAAAAATCAGACCCTATAATCACCTCTCTGATTCGACGATACTCAAGTAATCTGTTTTTCAGAGTATCACCAATGGCCGACAACTCATCGTAGTTATAACCATACATCTTCACCCTATACTGACCTGCCATCTCCCTCACATCATTACTAAACCCCTGGTCCTGCAAACCATACACACCCCAGCTGCCACCACCCAAAACTAGAGCTCTGCTAATTACATTACTTTTCAGCTGATAAGGAAACCCGGACCTCTCGGCTTCTTTTTTAAAAAATACATTGATGGAAGCACGGCGCGGATTAGGAATACTTGTCTGAAACTGCCTTATTTCCGGAAACTCACTCAGGTAACGCTCCATCTTTATAACCAGATCATTCATTTGCGAAAGCGTAGTACCGTTAGGCATAGATGCAGTAATGGTCAGCACCACCTCCTCGTTCCTAGTAAAATAACTGCCCTGATACACCTTTTCCACAAACAACCTCAAAGTGCCACCAAATGTCTTCGTTACAACTGGTTTAAATTTCTCTTTATAAGTGCTGCTATCAAAAATCTTATTATAAAATTCCGCAAAATCTGTCTCCTTCTCAATTTTGTCCGGTATCATAAAGACAGGCAGTCCAAACAGAAGAATTATACACACTAATGGGATCCATTTCCTTCTCAGTAGCAACAGTATAAACCTCTCATATAAACTTGTCAGTCTTATAATCATCTGCTCTCGCGATAAATTCATGAACCGCAAATACTTCCAGTGTCTTCTCTTTCTTTTTTTTCTTATAGGCCTTGTTAGTCCAATCTGCTCAATTAATGCAGGCACAAACAGTAAAGCCACAAACAGCGACACCATCAGATTAATCATCACCACAGCTGCAAAATCCTGTAAATTCAGCCTGATCCTCTCATCCAGCAAAAATACCATTGCCAGTGCACCTATCGTGGTTATGGTTGCAGTCATAATTGGCATAAATGCATTTCTGTTACCCTTATGCATCATATGATCTGTCATGATAATGGCATTATCAATAATCAGGCTGAGCGAAATTGTTATTCCCGCAAGCGAATATAGCTGCATCTCAAGGTCGAACAAATAGTAGAAAATCACAGCAATAGCAAGGTCAACAGCCAGACTGGCAACAATCAAAAACAAATACTTTAAACTACGGGTTATCAGCAACACAAAAAGAGTCAGAATTAAAACAGTCAGCCCGCTACGAATATAAATCTTATTAAGCTCTTCCTTAATGTAGTCAGTTGCATCATAACTTGCATGAATCTCATACCCGGGGGGAAGCGCACTCTCCACCTCCCTCATTTTCTCTTTAACCTCCTTGTTCAGTCGCAACTGGTTAGCCGACTCCTCAGCCGTAAGATTCAGGTAAATAGAATTCAATCCGTTAATTCTGTAATAACCCATAGGCTCTCTCTCCCTGTGATACACCTTCACCAGCTGATCCAGACGAACAAGAGCACCATTCTTGCTGCTAACATATATATCAGCAGGGTCAAACACACCCTCATCAGAAGAAGAAGTCAGCATAACACGTATCCACGAAGGAGCATTCCCCTCAGTTTTGCTCTCCGCCACACCAAGAAAGTTGGTGGAATAATACTGCGATACAGCCTGAATAATCTCCTCAACCTTCACACCTGCCGATTCAAGCTGCATCAGATCATACTCAATCTGCCACTCCATCGGGCTTGCACCTGTAACATCAATTCTGTATAATCCCTTTATATCACTCAGCGCAGTTTTTATCACATTTTCAGTATAACGCTGAATAACAACAGGCGTTGCAGCCGAGTTTACAGTATAAGTCATAAACGGCCGTGCAGCATCATCATCCGGACGATTTACAGTAATATAAGGATATGTCACCTCAGCAGGCAACTCCGGCCATGTCTGTCTGATAATTGTAGAAACCTCAAAGCGCGCCACATCAATTGGCGTATGCTTATCCAGCTCAATTGTAATCCTTCCCCAGCCATTGCCTGAGGTAGAATTTATATTCTTCACACCGTTGGTCCTTGCCAGCATAGACTCCAGTCGGGACGTAGCCTCAATCTCCACCACACGTGCAGAGTTTTGCGGCATATTAAAGTTCACCGTAATTCTGGGTAAGTTACGCGACGGAGCCAGTTTAACCGGCAACAGCGGTATAAGCGCAATACCCACAATTGCCAGACAAACAAATGCCACAATAACTGTGAATGATGATATATGCTTTCTTTCAGTCAACCCTTAAAATCCTAAGTATTACAAACTAATAAACAGCTGCACTCCAATCAAACAGATCAGCAATATGCACCCTTCTTTCAAAATCATATAAAGTAAGTTTTCTGATCTTGTAATAGCTCTGCCAATAGTTCTTCAGAGCCGAAATATAATTCCTCTGAGCCTCCTGCCTTCTGCTTGTAGAAAGCGTAAGACTGTTTATATCCGCCTTGCCGATAATAAACCTCTCCCTGGTTTGGTCAAACGCCAGCTTTGCCAGCTCCATTGCCTCCTCCGCACTATGTATAAGTTGCTGCTGAATAGTAAAATCACCAACAGTCATAATGATATCCTCCTCCAGCCTTATCTCATTCTCCTGAGCTGTAAGCTTTGTAATATTAAGATTACTCTTAGCCATATTATACCTCCCCTTCCTCACACCCCAGTCGACAAGTGGTATTGAAAGCGTCAGCGAAACAATGTCCTGCTGCAACGGGTTACGGTAAGCCTCTCGAAACGATTCCGCCACCTGATTAAACCCCACGCTTGCAGATATCCCGGCATTAAACCACGACTCAATCTTAGCCCTCTCCACCGTTTGTTGCGACAATAAAATCTGTTGTTCCGAATCCAGATACTGAGGGTTATTCTCAATTGCCAGCCTCAAAGCTTCATCCTCAGTAATAATCACATCCCTCGGATAATCAGGCAATTTTAGTGTTATACGCGTATCCTTCGCTAAGTTAAGGTAAGCAGCAAAAGCAAACATGCTCCTTTTAAGGTTAATCTCGGCGTTCTGCAAACTGTTTTGTGCATTAACCTTATCAAGACGTAAAGTCAGCAGGTCGGCCTGACCAATCGATGCAATTTTTTGCCTCTCTTCTCCAATGCTGTAAAGCGTATCAGAACTGGCAAGATTCTCGAGCGCCAGTTCATACTCCGCCTGCGCCATTGCAAGGTCGAAGAAATACCCTGATGCCGTTTCAGCCGTCTGCTCAAGCTGATAGATCAATTCCTTCTGGGCCTTTTCATACTTAACCGGAGCAATCCTCTTCTCCCACTTAAAAGGGTTATAGCCTATCAGATTCTGTCTGTAACCAAAACGCACAGGCACACTCGAGAACTGACTGTAAGCCTGATCTCCGAAATTCCTGATATATCCTACCTCCGAATCAATAAAAAAAGTACCTCCCGTAATATCCAGGTTCTGCTGAGCTGCAAGGTTACCGTAGCTATACAGCGACTGCTGACGCCTGTAAACATCAATATTATTTTCTGAGTCATATCTGCGTGTATAATCCCTGTTGTAACTCAAAGGCGTAAGATACAGCGATAGCGAAGGAAGCCTGTCGGCCTTAAAAGAGCGATACTCCCAATGACTTGCCATAAAACTGTTTTTTGCACGAAATGCCGATAGCGAACTGTCGTTTGCCAGCTCAACCGTTGTCTGCAAATCCAGCTCAATATTCCTTTGCTGGGCAGAGGCCCTGTAAGGAGTTACAGCAATATAAAACAACACACAGATTATCAGAATTAAGTATTTCATATCAAATCATTTAGAATCAACAGACTTCTTCCGGTAAATTGCCCAGTACAACAACGGAATCAAATATACACTCACTAAAGTACCAATAGCCATTGCACTAATCATTGCTATTGCCAGCGGCTTTTGCAGTTCCGAGCCGATATCAAAAGTAAACAGAATCGGCACCATCGAGAAGAGCGAAGTCAGCGCAGTCATAATAATTGCTCTCAACCTCCTCACGCCACCCGTATGTATAGCCTCCATCAACGGCATACCCTCTTTTCTCAACTCATTAATAAGGTCAATTTTCAGTATCGAGTCGGTAAGAATAACCCCTATAGTAACCACAATACCAATAGCACTCATAAGGTTTAGTGTATGCCCCGCCAGCCACAGCACAACAAGAGCAAAAGCAACGTCAATCGGAATTTCTGCCAAAACAATAAGCGGTTGCAGAAAATTCTCAAACTGCGAAGCAAGAATAAAATACATCAGCAATATAGAGATCATCAGAATAACTGCCAGCTCCTTCAGCATCTGTCTGTTACTGAAAAAACTGCCCGAAAATGCCACATCCCACACACTATCCCCTCTAACAACCTCCGCAGCCTTCTCCATCACCTCTTCCGGCTTTTCAGAATCATAAAAATTAAGCGGAATATACTCTCCGTTTCTGCCCGCAATGATAGTCTTCACATCCTCACCCGGCTCAATGCTAACCAGAGCCGACAAAGGTATCCTGACACTCTCCGATCGATCGGCAGAATACCCATAAACAAGTGTCTGATACAACACATCCTGTACCGACCTCTGCTGACCGGCAACAGAAATTGGTAAATACTGCTGAAATGAGCGTAAAACAGCAATCTGATTATCTCTGAACGCTGCTCTCAGCGAACCTGTAACCTCCTGGTACGACACCCCGTACAGCAACATCTTCTCCCTGTCGGCGGTAATAATAAACTGCTGCTCAAACGGAATATTATCAGGCAACTCACCCACAGCCACCCCAAGCCTGTCGGCCATTCCCCTTATATCTGCAGGCTCCGGAATATCATCCCTGTTCTTAGGATAAAGCTCAACCACCAGTTCAGCCTCACCCGTATCAAATATCTTTTCAAAAATATTCTCAGGAGGTTCAAATGTTACCACCGCTTCCGGATAATTCTGCTGAACCCACTCCGCAATATGCTTTTCAAGAGGAGCAATCCCCGATGATTTTTCAGTCTTAAAATAAAGCTGAGCCTCAGTAGCCGTCAGTTCATTGTCCTTGTCCAGCAAATACTGCCTCTGACCAATATATGCCGCATTTTCCATAGTCTGTTCATCTGCCGATTGCAGCAACAGCGATACACGCCGGGCATTCTCATCAACATGAATATTCTCGTTCCACTCCACCGTAGCAATACTCTCCACATAATGGATTTCCGGCATTGTAGTTTTAGGCATAACTTTAAAAAGTAAAGCGCAAAGAGGAATAGCAATAATCAGCAAAAAGACAAACAAAAACTTATGTCTGAAAACAAACTTTATTCCGTTATCATAAGCCGGAAAAATAAATGCATCAATCCTTTTCTGGGCAGCAATAAAAAACCCCTCAATCCTTTCGCTGAAAGGTTTTCTGCCATATGCAATCTTATAAAGAACCGGCAATAAAATTATACCTGTCAGATAAGATACAAACATCCCCACTGTAACCGCAAAAGCCTCAGCATAAAAGATGGCACCCGCAATTCCGCTCATAAATACAAGCGGCACAAAAACCGAAATAGTAGTCAGAGTAGAGCTGAAAATCGGCATAACCACCTCCTTCGTCCCTTTTTCGCAAGCATCATCCAGGTCGTACCCCATTTTCCTGTATTGAGTAATAACGTCAGTCACAACAATAGAGCTGTCAATCATATTACCCAAAGCCAGAATCAATCCCGATAACGTTATAATATTAATAGACTGTCCAAACAGGAAAAAGAAAATAAATGTGGTAATCATAGCCGTGGTCATGCTAATACCAATAATCAGGGGCGACTTCGCATCCCCAAGAAACAGTAAAGCAACAAAAAACACCAGAATAAAACCCATCACCAGGTTTTCCTGAAGATTAGAAATAGTATAGTCAAGCAATTCAGTCTGGTTACGGTTAACAGTAAATTCCACATCCGCATAGCTCCTTTCAAGGTCATCAATAGTGGTATCCAGAGATTTGCGCAGATGCTTCATAGTCTCGTCTGCCTGCTTAATAACACCAATGGTAATTGCCCTCTTACCATTAATAACAGACATCCCCGACTCCGGCTGTCTCACCAGGCTCACATCCGCAATATCCTTCAGTTGCAGTATTCTGTCATCTCTCCTTATAAAGATATTCTGAACATCCTCAGGCGTTCTCAGCAGCGACGAAAATTTGATATTATACTCATAGTATCCATCCCTCACAACCATACTTCCGGGCTCAATATTATTAGCTGCAAGCACATTTTCAATATCATTCAGGGTAATGGAAGCCGACTCCATCAGTGCTGCATCAGGCACAATCTGCAAATGCTTATACATCAACCCCGTTATATCTGCCATAGCCACTTCAGGCAACTGCTCAATACGCCTTTTTACAACATTATCAGCAAACTCCGACAACACCAGAAACTTCTGCTCATCAGTGCCTAAGTAGGAGACATCATCAGTTAGAGTAAGGTTAAGATAAAAAACAGGCAGATCCGTTGCACTTGCCTTAATCACCCTTGGGCGACGAAAATCTCTGGGCAAGCTGTTCATTGATGCATCAATCTTTTCGTTCACCTCAATAAACGCCAGATCCGTATCAGTGCCGTAATCAAACTTAAGTCTGATAATTGCCGATCCATCCCTTGTTTCGCTCCTTATATCCCTAAGCCCCCCCACCTGCATCAACTGCCGGCGAATAGGCCTCACCACACTGTTTTCCAGCTCACGTGCCGAAGTATTATCACCCGCTACCTGAATAGTAATCTCCGGAATGGCTATATTAGGCAGTAGCGAAACCGGCAAAGTATTATAAGTGATAATCCCAAGTATCACACATGCCAGAAACAGCATCAATACAGATACGGGACGTTGCAATATTGCTTTAATCATGCCTAATCGATTACAGTTATCGGCGACTCATGAGCCAGGTTTATATTACCACTTGTGATAATTAAATCACCCTCATTCAGAGTCTCACCTGTAATAGTATATTGAGTTGCATTCTCCAGTCCCGTTTCAATATAATTCCAAACAGCCTTTCCGTCAACAAAGGTAAACACCACCTCCCTTCCCGAGCGCAGCACCACAGCACTTTTTGGTATAACCCAATGCTCACCTGTTTGTCTGAACACACTCACCCTGGCATTCATTCCCTCCACAAGTCGCTGATGATAGTTCACCGAGGCCTTAATCTTCACCATACCGTTATTATCCACCCACGGATTAATCTCCGATACACGCCCCTCAATCTCCAAACCGGGAATGGAAAACGGCGTAACCGTTACCCTGTCACCTGTTTTAATCATCCCCAGCTCATTCTCCAGCACTGTAAAATCCACCTCCAGAGTTCCGGTATCAATAATATTACAAAACACTTCAGAAGGAGAGGAAATAGATTGAGGTTTAACAAACAGATTCGCCACCACCCCATCGATAGGAGCCGTAATGGTTGCCCTCTCGAAATTGTAGCTAGCCAGTTCAAAGTTAGTGTTAGCAGTGTTATAGCCACTCTTAACCCTTGCCAGCTGCAACACCTCATCAGGCACACTGTCAATACTATCAAGCCGGTATCCCTGCCCAATAAGCACGTCCTGCATCTCCAGTCTACTTCTGTCGAGCGCATCCCTTGCCTGATCAAGATTGTTCTTCAGCGTATAAGTATCAAGCAGAGCCAGCTGCTGCCCTTTGCTCACCCTGTCGCCATTCTTCACCAACACACTTTTAATCACCTCTGTGGTATGAAATCTCACCTCCGCCACGCTCCTTGCAGATATCTTGCCATTGCTCACCAATTCATACTCAAAGCTAACAGTCTCTAACGGAGCAACCGTCACCACTGCCTGAGCATCAGGGAGAAGCTGTTGAACAGAATCCTCAGACAGATCTTTTTTCCCCGATTGACATGCAGTAAAAACCATTATTACTACTGCCAAGTATTGTGAAATGTTATATCTCATTAAAAAAAAGCTTTTATATTTATATTTGCATTAGCAAATATAAATATTAGTACATATATCTTCTTTGTGTTTGATAATATTATTAAACGGTTCATCTGTATTAAACTGATTTTTGAAACATAAAATGAACCAGATTCAATTAAAAATCCTTTGTAGTCTTGTCGCCTCAACTTTTTTTTGATATTATAATCCAGCGATACTCCGTCTGTACTCCATCTAAACCGTTTCAAACGGCAACAGGAGATAACAGACTCAAAAGATCCTATTTTCAAAATAGAATTTAATTCAATCAATTCATTGTATGTTGTAAAAGGAGATGTTGCCTGAAAATGAATCAAGTTGTCCGAAAAAGCGTAATTATTCCTTTCTATAAACTCCATTACCACATCAATTTTATGTGATGTGACTGTTGCATTTTCTGGATTTCTGTCATATACTTTAACTTTTTGTCCAAAGGTTTCATTAACATAACTCTTCAGATTATCCCAATCGGTTGCGACCCATATTTCATCTGCAATTTCGGATAAAATAATTGTCTCTAAAATATGTGGAACCAATGGTTTTCCTGCCAACACTTGCATGTTTTTGCCTTTTATTTCTTTACTGTTTTTCCTTACAGGGACAAAACAAATATTACGATTAGATTGAAAGCAATTATAGATTTCTTTTTCTATTATATTATCCATTTCATGTAAATTTATTTAATAACGTTATATATCAGAACGCGATTAATTTTATAAATGCCTTTCAGATCAATTATTCCAAGTCTGAGTATATTTACTTAAACATTTGATATCCATCTCGCAGATCTTCAAAAACTCTTTTATATTATGTATGTCCCTTTCACCACCTCCGAAAGTAGAGTTTATTCCTCTTGGATGATACATATGAAATAACGGTCCTTGTGTTCGTCCAACAGATTCTTCTAATATCTCCATTCGTTTGAGTCGTTCAGCATCTTCAGGCCCCCAGCCATAAAAGTTTTCGTTTTCCCCACCTGCTTTCAGGTAACGTTGTTTATTTACAACGAATGCTCCTCCCACTGAAGGGCGTCCCATTGAAGGAGCTTCAATTTTATCAACATTGCTATAGTTGAAAAAAGATAAAACATCTTTTTTCACACGATCACTTTGTTCAGAGTTGAAAAAAAGAAAACGACCGTCATATGGGTAGCAAAGTGTCATTCCGTTTTTAACAGCATTTGCTGCATCCCTTATTTGTGATGCTTTCAGAATAATATCAGTATCCCAAACACCTACAATATTGGTTGTTGACAAATTCAACAATTTGTTCAAATACACTGTCCTATGGA
>Ga0079223_10002978_pt1 | contig 10620 bp, 9 predicted proteins | sample Stecom2011_FD_75072 | JGI IMG/M metagenome (GOLD analysis project Ga0079223, IMG submission 75072) | Agricultural soil microbial communities from Utah to study Nitrogen management - Steer compost 2011 | ecosystem: Environmental > Terrestrial > Soil > Agricultural land | place: USA: Utah...
TCCTCCATAGCGCACCAGTGCCAGCGCCTTCATTGCCAACACGGGAAACACGCAGGGCATCAGGTTCAGAATCAGACCGCCCAACAAGGCAAACGCCAGCGCCGTCACCCAACCGATTCCGGCAGACGTGGAAGCCGCTGGTATCCGTTCGGCAGCCAGGTTCATTGGCGCGCCCGTCATCACGCCGTCGACCTTCGGCGCCGTGAGTTCGAAGGCACTCGACAACACTCCTTCCGGTGTTTGCGCCCGAACCACCAGCACCCCGTCCAACGGCGCATCGTCTGCTGCCGCCTGACCACGCGGCGCCTCGATCACCACGCCTTCATTCGTGCTCGACGCCACTTGCGGCTCGGAATGATTGATCCGCCCCCAGTCAAACGGATAAAACCAGACGTCACTTGTCTCTTCCGGCAAGGCGCCAACATCCACCGCCAGCCGGACATTGTCATCATGCAGCGCATGACGCGCTGGCCACGGCGCAACCTGTGGGAGACGCGCTTGCGCAGCTTCAATCGCAGGGTGGATATTCCCTTCGCTGGCGGCCGCAATCGGCAATTCCAGCGCAAGCTCCACCTCTTCGGGAATACAGACGTTTTCGCACACCAGCCAGGACACTTCAGCGCGGATCGTCAGTGCGGAGCCCACCTCCGCATTCGTCGGCACGGTGAGCGGAGCGAGCAAGGTCACCTCCCCCTCGTAGCCGTAATTTGTCACCGGTCCAAACGAATAACGTTCCGGCGCGGGCCATTCGAGCGCACCCACTTCAACGCCCGGCGGCACCTCCCATTGCGCTGTAGTCGCCAGCCCCGAATCCCCCGGATTGCGCCAATAGGTATGCCAATGCGGAATGATTTCCTTGGCAATGCCCAGCGTCACCGTATCGCCCAACGCCGCCGCATCCACGGACGCCACCAGCCGTGCCGTTACATGCGAGGTGTCGACCAACGGCCCTTCGACCCCAGCCTGTGCCACTCCGGAGAACGCCAGAAAACTCCCTACAATCGCAACAAGACTTCGACGCATGAACGCTCCGACGAATAAAGAAAAGGCCGGACAGCGCCGACCCAGCAAGCCTACTAAGAGTATGAAACGCCGCAGAGGTTCCAGCGTGCAAGGCCGACATCGACACGCATTCGCATCGAACTCAACGCCATTGAGAGGCAGCCGCGCACATGGCATGAGAGCCTTGCAGGAACAGCGCAGGATTCCTCCACACTGCCCCATCAGCCGTCCGTTCGTCGCATGCTTAAATACAGACGTCCGGCAAAACCTTTCTTCGATGACAACGGGACGATGAAATTCTCCCCATCGCGCTCGGCCAGGCGACCGTTGTGTTCACTCCATGTTTCGTCGGTCAGCACATACCGCATCGAAGTATCGGTAATGCGTAAGGTCAGCGTGTCGCGGAAAAGGTATTCGCCTTCGACGTGCTGATTCCACAATCGGCCATTCACGGAATAGCCGCTGGTGGAAACCGCCAATTCGACCGTAAACACCATCGTGCGTCCCTGCGCAATCTTGCGGGTGTCGAGAAAGGCTGAAAACAGCACGGGAGAACGCGCGCCCGCCCGCACTTTGAACTGCTCTTCAAATTCCGCCGTTGCATCGGGCTCAACGCTCGCACGCGCATCGAACAGTTCATCAAAACGACGCAGCACAGCGCAGAAGGTGTCACGCCGCCGTTCGCTCAAACGATAGCCGACCGCACCACGCGGCGCGACCGAGGCCTCGAAATAATACGGCGCTTCCACCTTGCGCCCCGCTGCCCATGCCTTGCGAACCGAGGGCGGCAGAGGCAAGGCATCAACGTGAAGCACGCCATCCACACGCCGGTTGCCAAAAAGAAAACGCTCCAGATTCTGATAGCCCTCTTCCGAATTCACCACCCCATAATGGCCGCTGTGAGCGCGATAGGCGAACGCACGCGGCGCACCCAGCACCGTCGCGTTGGAAATCTGCACCAGCCCGTCACTCATTTCTCCGACCAGGCGTCTCGACAGGCCGGCGGCGGCCGCGTAATCACGGTGATTGGTGCCGACAAAACAGAAAAAACGGTCAGCCTCGAATTTGCCGTTGAGCGAATCGACTCGCTTCGTTCCAGCCGGCAAACCAAGATATTCGGCCATGCGTTTGCGGTTGAAATTGTTCATGTCCCACATGCCGAGAACACTCGGCACGTTGAAACCGGACAGCTCGATGCCATTGTGCGGCGTGGCGTAGGTGAATACCTTGTCGACAAGCTGACGGTCAGCCGGTGTGCTGATCTGGTCGTTTTGCAGAAAACAGCGACACACCAACCCGCCCATCGAATGTGCCACCAGATGCACCCGAAAACGCTGTCGTCGCGCGGTATCGTTGCCACAAACCTGTTCGCGCAGATTGCGGATGAGTGTCTTCAATCCGCGCGCGGCCTCTTCGATCGACCCAACCCGGCCCTCTCCCAGATCCCGATCACCGGGTTCGTAATAACGGTAAATCACGACACTGCGCGCCGACACAGCCTCTCCGATTTCACTGCCTTCGGAGTACAGGTCGCGATACCCGTGATCCTTCATCAGACGAATCAAGGGCGATTCGAAAATGTGACGCTGAACACTGCCATCCACGCGCTGACGGATCTTGGTGGCACCAAGGTTGAAACCCATGTAAGGCGTGGCCACCGTATCCGCGACCTCGCTTGGCGTCATCGCATAGCCGCGGACGTAAATAATCGGGAAATAAGGCGCTTCGAGTCTGTCCATGCCGGCCTCCCCCACGAGCGTTCACCGCTCAATCAAGATGCCCTTCACTCATATAGCATGAACAAACGCGCAAATGCGAGCAAGAAACGTGGCCGACATCGACAATGTGCGCCATGCGCAACGGCATGCGAGCGAACAGACAACGATCGGAATTTACCTCGGCGTGCAGGGCGAAAAGGTTCGCCCGCTCGAGCGAGTCTGGAACCGGATTTGGAACCGCACAAAAGAAAGCGCGGCTCCCATCTCTGAGAGCCGCGCCGGTATTGGTGCTGCTGGCCGGAATCGAACTGGCGACCTACTGATTACGAATCAGTTGCTCTACCAACTGAGCTACAGCAGCGGAAGGCCGCAAATATACCCGAGGCCGTCCGTCGCATCAACCGCATCACAAACTACTTACAACGTTTTTCGCCGGATTTTGCAGCGCGCGACAGGCGAAGCACAAAGACGCTTCCTCCCGACACCTCGGTTTTTTTCACCGCGACGTCGTTTCAACCCGCCCACGCGGCGGGCGTGTTCTCATTTATCATGGACTTTGCCTTGTTCAATTCGCCCGTGTAAACGAGAGCCGCCTCATGCTTCCTTGCGACGAAACGCCCGCCCTGCGCCGCCATTGGCGGTACAACCTGCGGCTGACGGCCGTTTTCCTTGCCGTGTGGTTGGTGCTGATACTCGGCACGGTGCTGTTTGCGCGTGATCTGAACACCCGTCATGTTTTCAACATCCCGTTGGCGTATTACCTGTTCGCGCAGGGCGCGCCTCTCGCCTTCCTCGCGATCATCGGGTGTTATGCCAGATTGATGAATCAGGCGGATCGGAACTTCCTGTCTTCCCCCTCTTCCCCCACATCGCAACAGATGAAGCCCACGCGCGATGAAACTCAACATTCAGTTTTTTAAAAATTAAGGCTCTTTTTAAGACTCTTGTAAGGTTCAGTGGAGATACTGAATTTGAAGACGCGAGGCGAACCGCTTTCAGTTTGACCGAGAACGGTTCGCTCACCTCGATGACCACTTCCAAAGCGGACTTTTTGCCCGCGTGCTTTAAACCCCCGCTTGCGGGGGTTTTTTTTGTGCGCTACGCCCCTTCCCTGGCGACAGCCGACAACGGGCTGGATAGTCAGATCTCAGGATGCGCCGTTTCGCGTTCAGGGTGACGGTGTTGCACCAAGGCCTGGATAAAGTCCGTCACAGCGCTGTCCTCCGCCGTCTGCGAGAGGATCAGCCCCATCGCCGAGGTTTCCAGCGGAATCCCGACATCTTCCAACAACTTCCGCCCTTCACCAATCGCCATCATCGGCTTGCCGTGGCGGAACGCATCCCGCACGAATTCCAAGGCCTGACCATTCTGACGCAAGGCCGTCACCGCTTCAGCGCCGCACGGCACTACAACCGCATCAAACAAAGACGACGGGCTGTTCGCAAAGGAAGCGTCCGCGTCAAGACTTCCGCCGTTGGCGGTAGGCATCACACCAATGCGCGCTCCAACCAGACGTACCACCGCCCCTTCAGCGATCAACGCGTCAGCGGTCTGTGAAAGTGCTGCATCATCGCTTCCGGGCGCCACCATAATCGCCACTTTGCGGCTACGAATGCCTCCTTCGCCTGGACGTGCTGTCAAAGACAGGAAGTCGGATTGGGTCACTTCAGGTTCGATGGGTTGGTCATGCGCCTTGGGCAGGGGGTCTGGCAGCGGATCAATGCTCAGCTTCGACGCGACAGCCTGGGCGAGCGTTTCAGAAACATTCCGCAGCAACGCCACGGTGCGTTGGCGAACGCCCGGAACCGTCACCTTGCTCAGTTCGAACGCGAATGCATCGATAATGTGACGCTGCTCCCATTCCGTCTGACTCTCGAAAAACAGGCTCGCCTGATGATAGTGTTCGGCGAATTTTTCAGGCTTGCCGCGCAGTTCCGTGCCAGTGACGGTTTCAGGAAAATGCATGTAACCGGCCGTCCCGCCCTGATGGGGGCACCCACCTCCCAGTGAGTTGGGTTCATAGGCCACCCGTCCCCGGTGCACGGTTTGGCGATGCATTCCATCGCGCTGATTATTGTGTACCGAAGCCAGCGGCGCATTGATGGGAATTTCATGAAAATTGGGCCCTCCCAGCCGGGAGAGTTGCGTATCCACATACGAATGGATCCGTCCCGCCAGTAGCGGATCATTGGTGAAGTCGATGCCGGGCACGACATGCGCCGCGCAGAAAGCCACCTGCTCGGTTTCCGCAAAGAAGTTGTCCGGATTCCGGTTCAGTACCATGCGGCCAATCGGTGTAACGGGCACGAGTTCTTCCGGAATGATCTTGCTGGAATCGAGGACATCAAAACTGAAGCTTTCGGCCTGCTCTTCATCGAAAATCTGCACGCCCAGCTCCCACTCAGGGTATTCGCCGGCCTCAATCGCTTCCCACAGATCCCGACGGTGATAGTCTGGATCCGCGCCAGAAACCTTGACCGCCTCATCCCATACTTGAGAATGCGTACCAAGTTTCGGGTTCCAATGAAACTTGACGAATTTGGCGTCGCCTTGTGCATTCACAAACCGGAAAGTGTGCACGCCGAACCCTTGCATCATCCGGTAACTGCGCGGGATGCCGCGGTCCGACATCACCCATATGACGGTGTGGATGCTTTCCGGCATGAGGGAGATAAAGTCCCAGAACGTGTCATGCGCCGAGGCGGCCTGCGGCATGCCGTGATGCGGTTCGGGTTTGAGGGCGTGAACAAGATCCGGAAATTTCATCGCGTCCTGAATGAAAAAGACCGGAATATTGTTCCCCACCAGATCCCAATTCCCTTCCTCGGTATAGAACTTCACCGCAAAGCCGCGCACGTCACGCGCGGTCTCTTTCGAGCCGCGTTCACCCGCCACCGTAGAGAAGCGCACAAACACCGGCGTACGCTTACCTGCCTCCGAGAATGGGGCGGCGCACGTCAGTTCGGTCAGTGATTCATAACATTCAAAATATCCGTGCGCGGCGGAGCCTCTCGCGTGCACGACGCGTTCGGGAATACGCTCATGGTCAAAATGAGTGATCTTTTCTCGCAGGATGAAATCTTTCAGCAGCGCCGGCCCGCGTAATCCGACCTTGAGAGAGCTTTGGTTATCGGCAACAGGCACGCCCTGATTGGTCGTCATGACCTGGCCCTTCGAATCCGCGCGCACGCGCGGCAATCCGCCGGAGACCGCGTTGTGGCCCAGTGTGGCTTTAGCGCCTGTTTTGTCGGATTCGTTTTGTTCAGAAAGCGTGCTGACCAAGGCGGACTCATCATCCGCCTCGACGGATTGACCCCGCGGAGGCGTGGCAGCGTCCGCGCCATATTCTTTGTCCTTGTTTTGCGGAGTCGGCATATCGTTTGCCAGCTTTCCGATGGCACGCGCCTTTTTGAGCGCGGGATGATCTGCCGACGAAGACGGCGGCAGCGCGGGGCCGCTATCCGAATTCATGTACGCACTGTCCACGGCGGGTTGATCGGCGCGGGTGGAGCGGTGAGGTTTTTTCGCAGCCATGAGACTCTCCTTTCAATATCGTTCAGTACGAGTTTCAAGAGTGGTCGAAACCTTGCTTCCAGGCTCGACGAAGCGTAGTGGCAAACCCACCCTCTACGCGGGAAACGAGACGGGCGCTGGTCGTCACTCGCGGCAACGCCGACCACGCAATCGAAGCGCCCGAGAGCACCAGTTCATCCACCAAGGCCTGGTCTTCACTGCACGCCAAGGCTTCAAAACCACCTATCTGCTCATACACTTCAGCGTCTATGCCCAGATTGGCGCCGTGCACATGGCGGTGGCCATCCTGATCGCAATAAGATTTGAGAAAAGCGGCGCGCGCTTGATCGGCGAATACGCCATGACTCGACCAATCAATGACCTGGACCGTGCCGCAAACCACTTGCTTGCCTAACGACAACTGATGCACCAGCCACATTTCGGACACTTCCGAATCGGCATCGGTAAAGGCCAGCCAACGCACTCCTGTCTGTAATAAAAACCGGGCGCCTGCGTCACGCGCCAAACCCACATTGCGAAAGCCGACGTGAAGCTCAATGACCCCCCATTTTTTTACATGCAATGCGGTGCGGTCCGTGCAGGCGTCATGCACGACGACGATAAGCACCTCTTCACCGCCAAGCCCCGGATGAATGGAGGCGCGCGCCACAGAGGCGAGACAGGCATCGATATACGCCTCTTCATTGTGCGCAGGAATGCAAACGCCGATCATGAATCACCTCGGTCACGTTTTCGCCATACATCCAGTTGAAATCGTTCATCGACATGCGAAACCATTAATGTCATGTCGCGAAACTCTGCAATCCGCTGATGAACGCTTTCCGTTTCGTGACAACGGTCATCGAAATCAGGGGTGTAATGACACATCACCCACTCTCCGCCGGCCGCCAGTGAATGAAAACAGCGCTGTAAAAACAAATCGAGTTCGGCGCCCTCAAAGTAATAGGCAAGCTCGGACACGATGATCAAATTGAAGGGCTCCGGGTGAATGTGCGGCCATGAAACAGGCAGTTGCATGACGGCGGTGTTGACGTTTGTAATGCCGGAATCCGCCAGACGTTTCTCGCAACGGGCTATTGCGGTAGCCGACAGATCGACGGCCCATACGCTCTCGCACCGTTTCGCCAATAACGCTGTGATTTCTCCTGTTCCACAGCCCGCCTCCAATACCTTGTCATATCTTTCTCGGAGCAAACTGGCCAACAGCAGCGTCCGTTTACGACGTTCATACCAAGAAGTTCGAACCTTCCATGGGTCTGCCGCTGACCGGTAAATGGCTTCGAAGTCAGTCATCGAAAAAACACTTCATAAAAACGTGTAAAACGTGCCAGCACGTATTCAGGCAGGACCGCAGGCTTGCCCGTTTCCTGATCCGGTTTCAATTGACTTTCAAAAGCGTATATTGCGCTGCATTTGAGGCGTCTTTCTGCGGGCGTCAATGCAATCGCGACCGCACGCTGCACAGGAAAGACGCGGTTGTCCGGGCGCGCCCAATGCCATCCCCAAATGGGCACTTCCAGAAATCGGCACAGCCGTTTCCGGGAAGCCACCCAACTGGCCCGCGCGGCCGCTTCATGATCGGGGTGTCCATCCAGAAGCCACGGTGCGACGACCGTATCGCCGGAACGGAAAACACTTTCCAGAGTCGCTGCAAGCTCTTCCTCGGCATCCGTCACCCCGCCATCCCGAATCCTTAAACGGTGGCGCCGGATATTGGCGTTCAACAGCGACACAGCGCGCTGGCTTTCCCTGGTTCTCACCGCGGCCAGGTTTTCCTTGCTTCGACCAGAGGTTTCCGGATGACTGGCTTCTCCATCCGTCACCGCCCAGATCGTGATCGGCGTACCCGACTTTCCCAATTGTTGGATCATGCCCGCGCAAGCCAGGATTTCATCATCCGGGTGGGGCGCTACGATATGCACCGTTCCGCTTCCGGCCACCAGATCGCACGACGACACCCCTTTCAACGGGTTTCGCTGAAGCCAACGCTGCCATGCGTGCTCGGAAGTACCGCGGCCGTCAATCAGTCGGCTAGCCGTTACAGCGCCCATAGTCTGGAACCCTCCCATTCGGCAAGCGCTCTTCCATGCACGGCTTGATCACGCTCAGCATGACTTTGGCGCAGGAAAACCGGCAAATCGGCCATCAAACGCGCCAAATGATAGTTTTTGCAAAGAGGGCCCGCACCCAACGCCCGCGGCGCTCGCAAGAGCACGGTTTCCACGGCCGATTCGACCGCCAGACGAGCACGTCGCACGGCAAGTGAACACGCATCGTCCAGCTTGCTATCGATTTCCTGCGCTGCAGCAGACAACAAACCGGACGCTTGTGCGAGCGCGACATCAAGAGCGCCTAGATGCGCCATCGCATGCGCGTCGTCCGGTCGTCGTCTGGCGGCATCGACAACATAGGCCGCAATCGCCGTGGCAGCTCCGTACCAGCACGCCGCAACACCAGCGGCTCCATGCAGAAAGCCCGGGCGATTCACGTAGCGATCGGCGGTATCCACCAGAGTGCCTACCGCTTGCTTGAAGGCCACATCCACGCTGCCGGTGCTTCCCATGCCGACCGCATTCCAGCCTTTCGAGGTGATCTGGACCCCCGGTTGATCCATGTCCACCGCCGCCAGATGCTGCCGTCCGGCATCATCCCAACAGCCAATCAGCGCATGTGAAACCAGGGCCGCCCCGGAACACCACGCCTTGGTGCCGTCAATCCGGACAGTGCCGTTGGAAGAAGGCATCGATGAAACGGCAACCCGATGAGTAGGAGGCTCCGCGCACCACACCGCCCACAATTGATCGGCATCAACGAGCCGGCACTGCCCCAATTCATTGAGAATTGCCAAGGCATCTGCGTGACTTTCAAATAATTTGGCGCAGGTCAGATCCTGTTCGGCAATGGCGGCGAAAATGCGCCAGCGCCTTAAGGTTTCGCCGGAACCCGGCAATGGGAGCGTGGGCGCGTGAGAACGGATCAGATCGTGCAGCGCCTCTCGATAATCGGGCGCAACAGGATCTTCATGAAAACCGGAAATTCTTACGATAGATCGATCGACCCGAGGCGTCAGCTGCTCTGTATCCATCTGTACGTCTCCCGTCCAGTTGGGCATCAGTCGCCAGGAGGAAGACGTGAGGTTCCGACCTCTATCTACCGCCTGCTTTTACTGCTTCTATCTCACCGTGTCTGATCTAAGCTGTTATGCGTGAACCGACTATTGCATGGGCGTTGCGGACAAAACAAGCGCACCAAATCCACGATCTTGTATCAAAACAATCCAGGAAACACGCCGGATTTCATTCGGTGTTGCTACGCCAAGCGTTCTTCGACAGTTCGAAATCACCGCTTAAACGAACATCCGCGACACGCCAATATTGCAATGCCATGCAATTTCTCAAACGTTCAAAAAGAAAAGTTGTTGCACAACGTCGCGCCCGCATGGCCCACCTCGAAGACAAAGGTGGAATGTTTGTCGGAAAATGATCCTGCCGCAGCCCACGCCACACGCGCTCCGACACATTGGTTTTGAATGTTCACGATCACCAATCGAACCCGCCTGCATTGCAAGGTCTTCCTATTGTCCAAACAATTCAGATGAAACCCGCTCAGATCGAACAATTGGGTGCAGTAGAAAATGCTGCATTATTTTTTGATGTTGACGGAACGCTCGCCCCCATCGCGGCGAGCCCGGATGGTGTCGTCATTGATGCAGCAATGCTTGAAACTCTCAACACCTTGGCTGCACGGCTCAACGGCGCTCTTGCGATCATTACGGGCAGACCGCTCAAACAATGCGATCCACTCTTCACCCCCCGACTGTTCGCAATGGCGGCGGAACACGGCGCCATCATTCGAAACGCCCAAGGATCAATAACTGGCCCGCTGGCGCACCGCATCGATGTCGAGAGCATGCATCACCATGCACAGCGGGAACTTGGAAAGACGCCTGGCGTTCTTGTGGAAAAAAAACAGGCCGGTATTGCGCTTCATTATCGGGCCGCGCCGATATTCAAGGAAAAGGTTTATCAAACGGCGAAGAACATTTCTGCACAGCACACAGGAATTGTCATTTTGCACGGAAAAATGGTGGTGGAATTGAAGTCTGGCGACGTGAACAAAGGAGCGGCTCTGCAAACATTGCTTGCAGAGCCCGAATTCGAAGGTCGGCGTCCAATATATTTTGGCGACGACGTCACCGACGAATCTGCTTTCGCCATGGCGCAGGCCTTGGGCGGCACAGGCATAAAAATTGGCACGGAGCAATCGTGTGCGCAGCTTTTCCTCTCAAAGCAATCGGACCTGCAGCCATTCCTCAGACAATGGCACTCTTCGCGCGATTAACGTTGTCCGCACACAAATCCTTTAA
>Ga0079223_10002979_pt1 | contig 10619 bp, 9 predicted proteins | sample Stecom2011_FD_75072 | JGI IMG/M metagenome (GOLD analysis project Ga0079223, IMG submission 75072) | Agricultural soil microbial communities from Utah to study Nitrogen management - Steer compost 2011 | ecosystem: Environmental > Terrestrial > Soil > Agricultural land | place: USA: Utah...
TAATGTCATCAAATTACATTTGAGGTTCAAGAGATTATTATAAGATGTACGTACAATTAGACGAGTAGGTGAAGTTTTTGGCACAGAACAACACAGCGCCGAAATACAGCAGATTAAAAGAGTATTTAAAAGAGCAGATGAAGCGAGGAGCGATTACACCCGGGGATCAGTTGCCTTCCGAGCATATGCTGGCCGAAGAATTTAAGATCAGCAGACACACCGTGCGTCAGGCCTTAAGTGATTTAGAGAATGAGGGTTTGGTCTTTCGAGAGCAAGGCAGAGGAACTTTTCGTTCTTATCCAACCAAGGCGAAGGGCAAAACCGTTGCTGTAGTGACCACTTACATATCCGAATATATTTTCCCTGAAGTAATCAGAGGAATTGAAGAGGTGTTGAGTGCAGCCGGGTGTACGCTGATCCTGGCCAATACCGGCAATGACCAAACAAAAGAAGCGGCTTGTTTGGAGAATTTTTTGCAGCAAAAGATTTCCGGCCTGATCATCGAGCCCACCCAAAGCGCTTGGGAAAAGATTAATCTCAAATACTATAGCGACCTGGGAAAAAGAGGAATACCTTATCTGATGCTGCATGCCTATTATCCGGATTTGGATCCCGCCTATATTGTCATGGACGACGAAAAAGGGGGCTATCTAGCCACTCAATACCTGATTCAGCTCGGGCACAGAAAGATCGCGGGGATCTTTAAATCCGATGACTTGCAGGGAGTGAACAGGCAGATGGGGTATGTAAAGGCCTTCAACGATTATGGGCTGGAAACCGTTCCGGAGTTAATCGGGTACTACGAAACCCCGGAGCTCTATTCTTACCCCTATCAATTTACCCGCACTCTTCTGGCCGGAGTAAACCGGGAAAGCCAGCCTACGGCCATGGTTTGTTATAATGATCAAGTTGCCCTGATGGTTTTGGAGGCGTTGCGGGACGAAGGGATTAGGGTCCCGGAGGATTTTTCGGTGATGAGTTTTGACGATTCCAGCCTGGCTGTGGCCTCCGAGGTTAAGCTGAGTACCATAAAACATCCAAAAGCCTCCATGGGCAGGCAGGCCGCTCGATTTATCCTGGATATGATGGAAAACAAAGTAACAAAACCGAGCTTGATTTATCAGCCGGAGTTGATTCTTCGTTCCTCTTGCGTAGGTAGGGCGGAGTAAGTTTAAAAAATATTAGAGGAATTTATCAAAGCACGCTGAATATTTTATAATAAGTTGTCTGCACAACTTGAAAATATGTCCATTAATGTTAATAAGGATTCACTATAATTCAATAACAAAAGGGTGAAACATTTTTTATCACAACTTGTACGTACATATTTTTAACAATAAGTATCGTCTGGTCGAGAAACAGGCGGGAAGGGGGGATTATTGGGTAAACCCACAAAAATTCTGGATTGGTGTTTAGTATTAGTAGAAGAAAAAACATGGAGGGATGAAGATGGCAACCTTGGGATTGATCGTGGGGAACCGGGGGTTTTTTCCCTCGGAACTTTGTGAGGAAGGGCGGAAACGTGTTGAAAGGATTCTGCATGAATTGGCAGTGGAGACCATCGCCCTTACCCCGGAAGACACCCCCTATGGTACAGTAGAGACTTATACGGAAGCAAAAAAATGCGCGGCTTTGTTTAAGGCTAACGCCCACAAGATCGAGGGCATTCTTGTTACCCTACCTAATTTCGGAGATGAGCGGGGCGTTGCCGAGGCGATAAGACTTTCCGGGCTCAATGTGCCTGTCTTGATTCATGCGTTTCCGGATGAGATCGAGAAGATGTCTTTAGTTAACCGGCGTGACAGTTTTTGTGGGAAAATGTCTGTTTGCAATAACTTACGCCAATACAATCTCCCCTTTAGCCTCACACGGCAACATACGATCGCGCCGGAAGCGGAGGCTTTTAAAGCAGATCTTTTGAAGTTTATGGCAGTCTGTCGAGTAGTGAATGGATTGAAGAAAGCCCGTTTCGGACAGATTGGAGTGCGACCGGCCAACTTCACAACTGTGCGCTATAGTGAGAAAATATTGGAAAAAAACGGTATTTCCGTAGAACCTTTTGATCTGGCAGAGGTCTTAGGTCAGGTAGACCGGGTTAAAGCGGAAGAACCGCGAGTGCAAGAAAAAATTAAAGCCCTGACAAACTATGCTTCCACTACGGGAATTGACGGCGCGGCCTTAACCAAAATGGCCCGATTTGCAGTGGTCCTTGACTCCTTAATTAAAGAACACGAATGGGACGGTACGGCTATTCAATGCTGGACAGCGATGGAAGAGTATTTTGGGGTTGTGCCCTGTGCCATTATGAGTATGCTTTCGGAGCTTAAGAACCCCAGCGCCTGTGAGGCGGATATTACCGGTTTGATCGGGATGTATTCCTTAATGCTGGCCTCCGGGCGGCCTAGCGCTTTACTGGATTGGAATAACAACTACGGTGATGATCCGGACAAGGCCGTAGTTTTTCACTGTAGCAATTTGCCGCAGGATATTTTCGGGCATGAAGCGGTCATGGACTATCAAGCGATTGTCGCCGGAACTGTGGGCAAAAAAAATACCTACGGAACACTGGTGGGACGGATTAAGCCGACTAATGCCACTTACTGCCGGGTTTCCACGGATGACCTTCATGGGCAGGTCCGGGCTTACGTCGGGGAAGGGGAGATTACCGATGATTCCCTGGACACCTTTGGCGGTTATGGTGTGATTAAGATTCCCCGTTTCCAACGACTTCTTCACTACATATGTGAAAACGGTTTTGAACACCATGTGGCCATTAGCCCCGGTGAGGTTGGAGCAGTGATTAATGAGGCTTTTACCAAGTATCTGAAGTGGGACACTTATTATCATACATCCGCGCAAGCGCATGTGCATGAGTTCTCCTAAGAGGGGGTTGTATAGATGGGAACCGAAGACCTGGTTATAGGGATTGACTATGGGACCGATTCAGTCCGGGCGGTGGTGGTGAATACTGCAAACGGTCGTGAGGAAGCCAGCGCAGTTTCTGCCTATGCCCGCTGGGGGAAGGGACTTTTTTGTCAACCAGCGAAAAATCAGTTTCGTCACCATCCTCTAGATTATATTGAAGGCTTAGAGTCCGCCGTCAAGGGAGCCCTGGCTCAACTGCCTCCACAAGCCAGCCAAAGGGTAGTAGGGATCGGGGTTGATACCACCGGGTCGACGCCTTGCGCTGTTGACCGTCAAGGTACGCCCTTGGCCTTACAGCCTGAATTTAGTGAAAATCCTAATGCCATGTTTATACTGTGGAAGGATCACACCGCCGTTCAAGAGACAGAAGACCTGAATCATCTGGCCCGGACCTGGGGGGGCATTGATTTTACCAAATACGAGGGAGGGATTTACTCTTCTGAGTGGTTCTGGGCGAAGATTACACATATCTACAGAACGGATCCGCAGGTGCGCGCGGCGACTTATTCCTGGGTTGAACTGTGTGATTGGATTCCCGCTTTGTTGACCGGGGTGGAAGATGCCCTCAAGATCAAGCGCAGCAGATGCGCGGCCGGACATAAGGCTATGTGGCATCCGGAATGGGGCGGCCTTCCGGAGGAGGAGTTTTTGGTCCGTCTGGAACCGACGCTACAGGGTTTGCGGGCGCGGCTGTATCAAGACACATATACCCTGGACCAAAAAGCCGGTGGGCTTTGTACAGACTGGGCAGAACGTTTGGGACTAAACCCCGGCATCGCCGTGGCAATCGGCGGTTTTGACGCTCACATGGGCGCGGTAGGCGGAGGGATTACCCGGTCCGCCTTGGTTAAGATTATGGGGACATCTACTTGTGACATCATGGTCGCCTCTCCCGAAGAGATCGGGGGAAAGTTAATCAAAGGAATCTGCGGTCAAGTTGATGGGTCGGTATTACCCGGCATGATCGGGCTGGAGGCCGGGCAATCGGCATACGGTGATGTTTACGCCTGGTTCAGAGAGCTCCTGGCCTGGCCGTTGAAAAGCCTACTCAAAAAGAGTGCACTCTTGGCAGAGGCAAGAAAAGAAGAACTCTATACAACTTTACGAGCAGAAATTTTCCCGGCTTTAACCAGAGAAGCAGCTGAACTTGAAGTGAACGAAAACTCATTGCTGGCCTTAGATTGGTTAAATGGACGGCGAACACCGGATGCCGATCAGAATTTGAAAAGCGCTATGCTTGGACTAAGCCTGGGGACCACTCCGGCCATGATCTTCCGGGCGCTGGTGGAAGCAACCGCCTTTGGCGCTAAAGCCATAGTAGACCGGTTCGTGCAGGAGGGGGTTGGGATAGATCAGGTGATCGCCATGGGTGGAATCGCCAAAAAGAACCCCTTTGTGATGCAGGTTACTGCCGATGTCTTAAATATGCCCATTAAGGTAGTGCAATCCGAACAAGCCTGCGCATTGGGGGCATCCATCTTTGCCTCGGCTGCCGCTGGGGTTTATCCCTCTGTATATGAGGCGCAGGCCAAAATGAGTAGTGAGTTCAGTGAAACTTATGTCCCAAATCAAGAAAGAGCAGGGCTCTACAGTAAGGTGTACGAAAAATATCTTCTCCTTGGAAAGTTTGTGGAAGAGAAATTCAGATCCCTGTAGTCCGACTCAGACTGGGGGTGGATATTATGTTAACGGAACTAAAAAAAAGAGTGTTGGAAGCCAATCTTGAGCTTCAAAGGCGGGGGTTGATTATTTATACCTGGGGAAATGTCAGCGAATCGACCGGGATAAGAAGTTGGTGGTGATTAAACCCAGTGGCGTTCCGTATGACGAGTTAAGCATAGAGCAAATGGTGGTCGTAGATCTGGAGGGTAGGGTGGTAGAAGGACGGCTCAAACCCTCCTCCGATATGCCTACTCACTTGCAGCTCTATCGCTATTTTTCAAAAATTGGTGGGGTGGTTCATACTCATTCGCCTTGGGCTACGGCCTGGGCCCAAACACAGCAAGGCATTCCTTGTTTTGGCACCACACATGCGGATTATTGCCACGGAGAGATTCCCTGCACCAGGCCGTTGACAGCCGCGGAGATCAGGGAAGACTATGAGTTGAACACCGGTAAGGTTATTGTGGAACGCTTTGACGGCCAAAACTATCTGAATTTTCCCGGAGTTCTGGTGGCAAGTCATGCCCCGTTCACATGGGGAAAAGACTCGGAAGAAGCTGTGCACAATAGCGTTGTGTTGGAAGAGATCGCCAAAATTTCGTTTTTTACCCGCCTGATTGACCAAAAGGCCGGGGCTATCAGCCAAGAATTACTGGACAAACACTATCTGCGCAAACATGGGAACCAGGCCTATTACGGTCAAGGTAATAAATAAGGTAAACGTCCTCCTTTAATAAGTGTATTGTTTTTGTTAATTGTGTATCCGTCTGATTTAGATCGGACGGATTTTTTTACCTTTGGCATTATTATATATACCAGTAGGTATTTTAGTCCTGCCTAACAAAGGCTAGAGGATTGGAATTATGCGCCCTAAATCTTTTTTCCTTAAAAAAAAGTAAAACTCAAGTGATCTAGTTGCATGAACAACTAATTATTAGGTATACTAGATAAAGTTGCAGATGCAACTAAATTCTGTGCGGAATATTTTTTCTCATATGTCTTGGTGAATAGTATCTCACAGGCTGAGAAGCGTCCGGGATTGAGGTGAGTGCGTAAGTGAGGATGAATTTAGACGTAAAATCCATCGGTAAATACATATCAATTCTTTACCGGCAGGCCCAGTCCTATATCACTCATCAACTGCGCCCATACAATATAGGCAGCGGGCAATATATTTTTTTATTGGCCTTGTATCGGCAGGACGGCATTAATCAAGAGGAGTTGACCAGGGAGTTACTGATTGATAAAGCCACAACCGCCAGGGCCCTCTCTAAGCTGGAACAGGAGGGATATGTTAAAAGGGAAAGGGATCCCGTTGATAAAAGGGCCTATCGTGTTTTTATTACCGGCAAAGCCAGGAAGGTGAGACCGATTATCTATCAGACAGTGCGGGACTGGAGTGACCTTTTATGCGCCGATCTAAATGATGAAGAAAAAGTAGTTCTGGATGCAATTCTAAAGAAAATGGTCAACAGCGCCAAATTTCATCTACAACAACAGTAGGCAAGGGAATAGTTTATTATCAACCTGAGAAATAAATTACAGCAGCAGCTCACAAGCGAGTTTAGAGAAAGAGGATTAACACCATGAGTAGAAACCGTATGTTAGGAATCGAAAAAATAGGCAGACTATTGATTAAACTATCCGTACCGGCGACTGTAAGCATGCTGGTAAATGCGCTGTATAACATCGTGGACACCATCTTTATCGGTAGAGGCGTTGGCTATCTCGCGATTGGCGGCTTAACAATCGCTTTTCCCATACAAATGTTGATTATGGCGGCCTCACTCATGATTGGAGTGGGGGCGGCCTCGGTGGTTTCCCGAAGTTTAGGCGCAAAAAACCAGGAGCGGGCGGAACAGGCGGCAGGAAATTCCTTTTTTGCCGTTGCCGTGCTGGGCGGATTAATCAGCCTTTTGGGTTCGGCTTTAATTCATCCTTTACTTCGAATCTTTGGCGCCACCCCAGAATTGTTACCCTACGCCAAAGAGTACCTACAGGTAATTTTAATCGGTAGTCTCTATTTTCCCTTTGTGGTTTCTAGTAATAATTTGATCCGGGCGGAAGGCAAAGCCAAAGTCGCCATGTTCTCTATGCTGATCGGCGCCATTTCCAATATCATTTTAGACTATATATTTATCTTCCCGCTACAGATGGGAATTTTCGGAGCGGCGTTCGCCACGATTCTATCCCAATTCGCCTCAGCGGTCTTTGTCTTTACCTATTTCAGAAGCGGGCGCAGCGCCCTTCAGGTGAGATTGCGTCACTTAAACCCGGAGTGGGGAATTCTGCGGGAGATTACTGCCGTAGGCCTTGCCTCTTTTGCTCGAAATGCCGCGGGGAGTTTGGTCATAGTGATTGTGAATAACCTCTTGGGTGTGTACGGTGGAAACCTGGCCATCTCTGTTTATGGTATCATGCAGCGGATGATTAGGTTCTTATTTATGCCCCTCTTCGGAATCGTCCAGGGGATGCAGCCGATTGTGGGGTATAATTATGGGGCAAAAAAAGTCGACAGGGTAAAAAGGGCGGTAAAACTTTCGCTCATCAGCGCCACACTTTTTGCCATGACCACCTCCGGCCTGGTTCAACTCTTTCCTGAACAGGTGATCCGCCTCTTTAGTAAGGAACCGGAATTGATCAAAGAAGGTGTTTACGCCTTGAGATTCGTCATTCTCATGGCGCCGGTTGTGGGAGTGCAAATCGTCGGAGCCGCTTTATTTCAAGCCATCGGGAAAGCCGTCCCTTCTATCATTTTGACGCTCTCCCGTGAAGTTTTGCTTCTAATTCCCCTCGTGTTAATTATGCCAAGATTTTTCGGTTTAACAGGGATTTGGGTCTCTTTCCCTCTGGCGGATTTTTTTGCGATGCTGATCACAACCGTCTTGCTGGTTAGGGAAATGGGGATTATAGTGAGGCTGGTTAAACCCTGATTTTTATGGTGGTAAAGTAAAAATTGATCTTGAGAGCCAGTCGTGATAAAATTTTTCTTGAAACATCTTTACTGAAATGGGGAGGGGAAGACAATACGAATTTTTGTGGAAAAAGACTATGAAGCGCTGAGCAAAAGGGCTGCCTCGATCGTAGCAAGCCAAGTGGTGCTAAAGCCCCAAAGCGTACTGGGATTGGCTACGGGAAGCACACCGGTGGGGATGTATAAGAAATTAATAAACCTGTACCAACAAGGAGATCTTGACTTTTCCCAGGTTGTAACCTTTAATTTGGATGAATACTATCAATTACCCGTCACTCACCAGGAGAGTTATCATTTTTTTATGCATGAGAAGCTGTTCGCAGGGATAAATGTTAGGCCGGAGAATATTCATATTCCCAATGGGAACTGTGCTGACATCACAGAAGAGTGCGCCGATTATGACAAGGCGATTAAAGAAGCGGGCGGGATCGACCTGCAAGTCTTGGGCATTGGTGTTAACGGACACATCGGTTTTATTGAACCCGCTGATAAATTAAGCATAGGGACGAACCTGATTGATCTGAGCGCGGAGACGATCGAGTCCAACAGCCGCTTTTTTAATTCTGGGGATGAAGTGCCCAAACAGGCGGTGACCGTAGGGTTGGGCACGATTCTAAAAGCCCGTCGGATTGTACTGTTGGCCAACGGTGAAAAGAAAGCGGCCGCGATCAAAGAGACAGTAAGCGGATACGTGACCACTCAAACTCCCTCTTCCTTACTGCAAATTCATCCTGATGTTACTCTGGTCCTTGACGAGGAGGCCGCAAAATTGATTTAGGGCCTCAAATTTATTAGTTTCAGCGCCGACTTTTATGAATACAATAATGTAAATAAAGTATAAAACGATTGGTATGAACTTTTTACATACCAATCGTTTTTTTAATGCCGTAAAGATGAACAACACCTGTCAGACCGGCTTAAGTCCTTTCCTTTTTTCTTCTTACCAACCGGTCAATTATTCAGTAAGAAAATAAAGAGAGGGATGGTAATCAGGGACAAAATTGTGGAAATAACAATAATCCTCGAGGCAAAATGTGAGTCGCCATTGTATTTTTCAGCAAAAATCGCCGTAAATGTGGCAGCGGGGGTGGCCGCTGAGAGCACGCAGACACTCTGCAAGATTGGGGCAAAGTTTAGCATGTTTGTTACGATTAAGGATAAGAAAGGGATAGCGAGCAGACGGATGAGACTTCCGTAATAAACCGCAAATCCGGCAAATATCTCTCTTGGCTTAACTTCAGCCAGAATCGAACCTACAACCATCATGGAGACGGGGGTATTCATCTCGGCCGCCATCTCTAGGGCTGAGTAGAGAGGCCCTGTGATCTTGATCGAGAATATAAAGGCGACTGTCCCCAAGATAATCGCGATTATATTCGGATTGAATAAAACTTTTTTTAGGCCGCCTTGTTCCCGATGGCCGGTAAAGATCATAACCCCGGCCGTCCACACAAAAACATTAAATCCCACCAGAAAAAAAGAACCATAAAGCACTCCGATTTTTCCGTAGATCCCATATAAAATAGGGAATCCCATAAAACCGCAGTTAGAAAAGACCGTGGTATAGTGAAGCACTTTCTTAATGGGCGCCGGATATTTATTGAAAAGTACCATCCCAACCAATAAGGAAAAAAGATGAATAAAGAAGGTGAAAGCCAAGATTTTTCCGATGGAGGCCAGCATCTCCCCGGAAAACTCAAACTGAAAAGAGGTGAAGATAATCAAAGGTGACGTAATATTGACTAATATGTCTGTTAGACCCTTTGTTAGATTTGGTGTGATAATCCCTTTTTTTCGGGCTAAAAAACCGATGATCATGATAAAAAAAAGAATCAGTACTTGGTTGATGACAATGGTGTTGCTCATAAATATCCTCCTCCGGTTACAGTAGAGCCATATTAAAATGTTCATTAGCACAGTTGTATTATATTTTATCATATTATGGTTAAAAGAATATTACATTTATTCTCCTTTCCTGTGTAAGAGGATATTATTTGCGCCTCCATTTTGAAAGTTAACTGTTTCAAAGTGGAGGTTTTTGTATGTGGTGGTTTTTTTATCTTGACAACTTTTGATCCATATTCTATTATATGACTAGAGATTCATATGAATGTGGATTCATATTCATATTGTCTGCATGAATACTCCTTTATATATAGATTACTACGAACGGAGGGGCTAGGGATGCCAAAAGAGACATTTTTCAATCTGCCTGAGGAGAAGCGGGAAAGAATTATTAATGCGGCCATCGATGAGTTCGCCACTTATCCTTTTTACCAGGCACGCGTGACGGCCATTGCTGAACAGGCCGGGATCGCCAAGGGCAGTTTTTATCAGTATTTTGAAGATAAGAAGGATCTTTTTAAGTACCTAATGGAGCTATCTGTAGAGAAAAAGATGTCTTATATTAGCCATGATGTGGTTGAGGGTAAAGGTAAATACGGTTTTTTCCAACTTTTGCGCGAGGTCTACTTAAGCGGTATCCGGTTTGCCAAAGATAACCCGCGCTTGGTGGCGATAGGAATTATGCTGCTCTCCGATAAAGAATTGTACACGCAGATCTATGGTGAGTACGAGGACACAAGCGCCGAATTTTCCGGAAGTTATTGGAGTACGGTAAAGAGCAGGGCGCGGTCAATCCAGAAATCGACTCGGCCTTTGTGGCCAAGATGTTGACAGGGATGAGTATTGTCTTGACGGATTACATCATTGCCGACGGTAAAGTGGATCTGGATGATATGGAGATTATCGACCAGATGCTCCATTTGGTGGAAAATGGGGTTAAGAAACGGGACTAGTTAGGAGTCAGAACTCAGAATTCAGAAGTCAGTAGACAGTAGGGGAGAGTCAAGAGTTAGGAGATAGAATTCAGGAGTCAGGAGTCAGGAGACAGAATTCAGAAGTTAGTTAACAGAATACAAGTGTCTGAATTGAGGTTTTGCAAGAGATGACAGGCAATATAAAGAACAATTAATGGGCCAAACAGATTGAGAACACCTGGGAACGTCAGTGACCAGAGACGAGTCACGCCAGGATTGCGTGGGGCAATTTTTACCTA
>Ga0079223_10002980_pt1 | contig 10616 bp, 10 predicted proteins | sample Stecom2011_FD_75072 | JGI IMG/M metagenome (GOLD analysis project Ga0079223, IMG submission 75072) | Agricultural soil microbial communities from Utah to study Nitrogen management - Steer compost 2011 | ecosystem: Environmental > Terrestrial > Soil > Agricultural land | place: USA: Utah...
CCCACCAAGACCCTGGAGTACATGGCCACCGGCAAGCCGGTGGTGTCCACCGCGGTGCCCGATGTGGTCCGCCACTTCACCCCCGTGGTGGACGTGGCGGATGATCACGAAGGCTTCCTGCGCGCGGTGGAGCGCGCCGCGCACGCCCCCGATCCGGTCCTGCTGCGCGAGGGCATCGCGCGGGCCATGCACGCCTCCTGGGACTCGACCGTCGCGGCGATGCGCGCCGAACTGCTGGACGGCGTGCTGCCGGTCCGCGCCGCCGCGGCGGGTGCGCGATGAACGCCATCCTGGTGGTCGGGGCGGGGTTCTCCGGCGCGGTGGTGGCGCGCGAGCTGGCCGAGCGCGGCTTCCAGGTGCTGGTGATCGACCGCCGCGACCACATCGGCGGCAATGCGCATGACCGCATCGACGCGCACGGGGTGCTGGTGCACCCGTACGGGCCGCACATCTTCCACACCAACAGCGAGCGGATCTTCGATTACCTGTCCCGGTTTACGCGCTGGCGGCCCTACGAGCACCGGGTGCTGGCCAGCGTCGACGGCAGGCTGGTGCCGCTGCCGATCAACATCGACACCGTGAACCGGCTGTACGGGCTCGACCTGGACGAAACCACCATCCAGGACTTCTTCGACCGGGTGCGCGAGCCGCGCGAGCGGATCGCCACCAGCGAGGACGTGGTGGTCAACGCGGTCGGGCGCGACCTGTACCGCAAGTTCTTCCAGGGCTACACCCGCAAGCAGTGGGGCCTGGATCCGTCCGAGCTGGCGGCCTCGGTGGCGGCGCGGGTGCCGGCGCGCACCAACCGCGACGACCGCTACTTCACCGACCGCTGGCAGTACATGCCTCGGGATGGATACACGCGGATGTTCGAGCGCATGCTCGACCACCCGCGCATCGCGGTCGAAACCGGCGTGGACTACTTCCGCCGGCGCGACCGGCTGCGTGCGCGCCACACCGTGTACACCGGTCCGATCGATGCCTGGTTCGGCCACTGCCATGGCCCGCTGCCGTACCGGTCGCTGCGCTTCGAGCATGAGCACCTGGCCAACACGGCGCGGTTCCAGCCCGTGGGCACGGTGAACTTCCCCAACGACCACGCCTACACCCGGATCACCGAGTTCCGCCACCTCACCGGCCAGGACCACACCGGCACCTCGATCGTGCGCGAATACCCGCAGGACGAGGGCGAACCCTACTACCCGGTGCCGCGGCCGCAGAACGAGGCGCTGTTCAAGCGCTACGACGCGCTGGCGCGGCAGGAGCGCGACGTCACCTTCGTCGGCCGCCTCGCCCAGTACCGCTACTACAACATGGACCAGTGCGTGGGCGCGGCGCTGAAGGCGGCCCAGTACGTGCTGGCGAAGCTGGACCGCGTGCCCGGGCGGGCATCCGCACAGGCGGTGGCCATGCCGCAGGAAGCCCCGGGCGCGTAGGGCCGCCCATGGACGGGACCCCTGCGCCAGGCAAAGGCAGCGACCGGTCGCTGGAGCTGTGGGGCGGAGTGGAGTGCACGATCAACCGGGTGGGCGGCCAGTGGTTCAGCCAGCTCGAGCGCAGCGGCCACCTGCAGCGCGAGTCCGACCTGGAGGCGTTCGCGCAGCTTGGCATCCGCGCCCTGCGCCAGCCGGTGCTGTGGGAACAGGTCGCGCCGCGCGGGCTGGAAGCCGCCGACTGGGATGGGGCGACCGGCCGGCTGCAGCGGGTACGCGCGCTGGGGATGGAGCCGATCGCGGGCCTGGTGCACCACGGCAGCGGGCCGGCGCACACCAGCCTGGTGGCGCCGTGCTTCGCCGGCAAGCTGGCCGCCTACGCGGGCGCAGTGGCGGCGCGCCACCCGTGGGTGCGCCTGTACACGCCCGTCAACGAGCCGCTCACCACCGCGCGCTTCAGCGGCCTCTACGGCCACTGGTATCCGCACGGGCGCGACGGCCCCACGTTCTGGCGCGCGCTGGGCGCGCAGTGCCGGGCCACGGTGCTGGCGATGGCGGCGATCCGACGGGTGCAGCCGGCCGCGCAACTGGTGCAGCCCGACGACCTCGGCCGCACCTGGTCCACCCCGCGGCTGGCCGGCCAGGCGCGCTTCAACAACCAGCTGCGCTGGCTGGGGTGGGACCTGCTGTGCGGGATGGTGGACCGTTCGCACCCGCTGTGGGAGTGGCTGGTGGGCGGCTGCCAGGCGCGTCCGCGGGACATCCTGTGGTTCGCCGCCCATCCCTGTCCGCCCGACATCGTCGGCATCAACCATTACGTCACCAGCGACCGGTTCCTCGACGAGCGGCTGGAGCGCTACCCGCACGCCAGCCACGGCGGCAATGGCCGCGAACGCTACGCCGACGTCGAGGCGGTGCGGGTGCTGGAACAGCCTGCCGGTGGCGTCGGCCCGCTGCTGCACGAGGCCTGGCAGCGGTACCGCCGGCCGCTGGCGATCACCGAGGTCCACCTGCACGCGCCGCGCGAGGACCAGCTGCGCTGGCTGGCCGAAGCCTGGGCGGCGGCCCGGGCCGCGCGCCGGCGCGGCGTCGACGTGCGTGCGGTGACCGCCTGGGCGCTGCTGGGCAGCCATGACTGGGACTGCCTGCTGACCCGGCGCCGCGGCCACTACGAACCCGGCGCGTTCGAAGTCCGCGACGGCCGCGTCCGGCCGACCGCGGTGGCGCAGCTCGTCCGGCGGATCGCGTCCGGGACGCCGCCAGACCACCCGGTGCTGGCCGGACCGGGTTGGTGGCGGCGGCCTTGCCGGCTGCTGCACCAGCCCATCCCGGCCGCTGGCCCGGTGGCGGACGCGCCACCGCCCGGGCGCCCCTTGCTGGTCACCGGGGCGACCGGCACCCTGGGCCAGGCGTTCGCCCGCATCTGCGCCGGTCGCGGCCTGGCCTTCCGGCTGCTGGATCGCGCCGCGCTCGACATCGCCGATCCGGGTTCGGTGCGCGCGGCGCTGGCCCGGCTGCAGCCGTGGGCGGTGATCAACGCGGCCGGCTACGTGCGGGTGGACGAGGCCGAGGCCGATCGCGAGCGCTGCTTCCGCGAGAACACCGGGGGGCCGGCGGTGCTGGCCGCCGAATGCGCGCGGGTCGACGCCGGCCTGGTGACCTTTTCCAGCGACCTGGTGTTCGACGGCGCCGGCAGCGCGCCTTACCTGGAAGATGCCGCGGTCGCGCCGCTGAACGTGTACGGCCGCAGCAAGGCACGCGCGGAGGAGCTCGTGCTCCAGCGCCATCCCCGCGCGCTGGTGGTGCGCACCAGCGCGTTCTTCGGTCCGTGGGATCGCCACAACTTCATCACCTGCGCGCTGCGCGCGCTGGGCGCGGGCGGGCATTTCGAGGCGGCAGCGGACCTGATCGTATCGCCCACCTACGTGCCGGACCTGGTGCACGCCTGCCTGGACCTGCTGGTCGACGGGGAGTCGGGCGTGTGGCACCTCAGCAACGGCCGCGCCATCACCTGGGCCGACCTGGCGCGCCAGGCCGCCGCCGCGGCCGGTGTCGATCCGGCGGGCCTGCGGGCGTGCCGGGCGGCCGGCCTGCGCTTCGCCGCGCGGCGCCCGCCGTACAGCGCGCTGGGCAGCGCCAAGGCGTTCGCGATGCCGTCGCTCGACGACGCGCTCGCGCGCTTCGTGGCCACCCGGCGATGAACGATTCATGGCCGGTGGCCCGGCTTCACCGCCCGCACACGCGTCCGGGCGCAAATCTCTCGCACCGGCCTCCCCCACGGCCGGGTGCAAGGAGAACGACATGCCCCAGCAACGCAACGACAAGCAGAAGAACCAGAACCAGGACCAGCAGAAGAAGGGCCAGGGCCAGCAGAAGCAGCAGGGCCAGGACCAGCAGAAGCAGCAGCGCCAGAAAGACAGGTAAGGCGCCTTGCCATCGTTGTGCGAGCGCAACGGCCCCGGCACGTCCGGGGCCGTTTTCACGAAGGGGGCCGGTTACAGCGCGCTGTTGCAGCGCTCGAGGGCTGACCCGGCCCCGCCGCCGGGCGTGGCGGTGGATCGCGGACCCGTGCGTTGCATGTAGCAACAAGCGGTGTCAGAGTATCGTGCACAGGTCGGGGAGCAGTCGAATGAACGCGACAAGCCTGGTGTCAATCCTTCGCTGGGTCGGGAAGATTGTGCTGCTGCTGATGGTGGTGGTTGCGGTCTACGCCGGCTATATGGCGATTTCCTACTGGCCCGATATCCGCGTCTGAGGAAGGACCCATGAACAAGCGGCAGTCCCGAATCTTCGCCATCGTTGGAACCGCGCTTGCCGCGCTTGCCTTCGTTGGCATGACCCTGCACAGCCACACGCGCTTTGGCGAGCTCACCAATGCGCAGGACATCACGCCGGAAATCACCCACGGCAAGAACGTCTGGCACAAGTACAACTGCATCAACTGCCACACCCTGTTCGGTGAAGGCGCCTACTACGCCCCGGACCTGACCAAGATCACGCAGCACCGCGGCGAGGCCTACCTGACCGCGTACATGCGCGATCCCTCGCAGTTCTACGACGAGCAGCGGCATCGCCGGCTGATGCCGACCCAGAACCTGAGCGAAGTCGAGATCGCGAACCTGATCAAGTTCCTCGACTGGGTTTCCAAGGTCGACAACCAGGGCTGGCCGCCGCGCCCCATCCTGGTGGCGGGCGGCAGCGTCAACGTCGCCACACAGGGTGAGGGCGTGGGAACGGATATCGCCCAGGACGTCAGGCCGGTGCGTGCGGACAGCGATCCGCGTGCGATCGGCGAACACCTGTTCCGCACCGTGACCCCGGTGTGCACCGCCTGCCATTCGCTGCAGCCGGGCGTGCAGCTCGCCGGCCCGTCGATGGCCCACATCGCGCGCACCGCCGAGCAGACCCTTGCGTCCGCCGAGTACACCGGCAGCGCGACCGACGTGGAGAGCTACCTGCGCGAGTCGATCGTCGATCCCAGCGCGCACCTGGTGCCGGGGGCCATGTTCTCCGCGGAGGGCACCTCCTTCATGCCCAACACCTATGCGGACGAGCTGACCGCCGAGCAGATCGACCAGCTCGTGGCTTTCCTTGCAACGTTGAACTGAGACAGCGGGCGCCCGGCGCCTGCACGGGGAGATTTCCATGCGTTACAGGTCCCAATCCGTTGCCTACTGGTATTTCGCCGTGGCCATGGTGCTGTTCGGGCTGCAGATCGTCTTCGGCCTGCTGTCGGCCACCAAGTACCTGGGGCCGGACCCGCTGCTCTACATCCTGCCGTTCGACGTCACCAAGACGATCCACACCAACCTGCTGATCGTCTGGGTGCTCACCGGCTTCATGGGTGCCACCTACTGGCTGGTGCCGGACGAATCGCGCACCGAGCTGTACAGCGTGAAGCTCGCCTACTGGCAGCTTGGCCTGTGGACCCTGATGGGCGTGTCCGCGGTCATCGGCTACCTGTTCCGCTACGGTACGGGCAACAAGCTGCTCGAGCAGCCGCTGCCGCACAAGCTCGTGATCGTCATCTGCATGGTGATGTTCCTCTACAACATCGGCATGACGATCAGGAAGGCGCGGCGGATGACCACGACGGAGGGGGTGCTGCTGCTGGGCCTGGCGCTGTCGGCGGTGCTCTACATCCCGGCGCTGCTGTACTACGAGAACTACACCGTCTCGATCTTCTACCGCTGGTGGACCATCCACCTGTGGGTGGAGGGCGTGTGGATGATGATCATGGCCGGCTTCCTCGCCTACCTGCTCATCCGCCTGTCCGGCATCGACCGCGAGGTGATGGAGAAGTGGCTGTACGTGATCGTGGGGCTGGTGTTCATTGCCGGCATCCTGGGCACCGCGCACCACTACTACTGGGTCGGCGTGCCGCAGTACTGGCTGCCGGTGGGCGGGTTCTTCAGCGCGCTGGAGCCGCTGGCCCTGGCGGCGATGGCGATCTACGCCTACGCGGCGATGCGGCGCGGCGGGGTCAGGCACCCGAACACGCTCGCCTTGCACTGGACCATCGGCGCCGCGATCTTCGCGCTGTTCGGCGCCGGCCTGCTCGGGCTGGCCCATACCTGGCCACAGGTGAACAGGTGGACCCACGGCACGCTGATCACCGCGATGCACGCGCACTCCGCGTTCTACGGCGCCTACGCGATGATCATCATGGCGATGATCACCTACGCGCTGCCGGGCCTGACCAATCGTCCCCAGGACAGCTATTCACCGCTGGGCTACTGGGCGTTCTGGCTGCAGGTGTCGGGCATGTTCGGAATGACGCTGTCCTTCGGCACCGCCGGCATCGCCCAGGTGTACCTGGAGCGGATCATGGGCATGGGCTACCTGGATGCCCAGCTCAAGATCCAGGTGCACTTCCTGATGCTGATTCTCACCGCGTCGGTGTTCGCCACCGGCGTGGGCATGTTCATCTTCGACTTCTTCAGGCATCGCCCGCAGTTCGTGGTGGTCGAGGATGTCGACGGAAACGGGGACGGGGCCGCGCTGCCGCGGGAACGCTGATTGGTGGATGAGCGCATGGGGCCGGTGGCGGCCGAACCGTACTACGTGTCCACCGGCAACGAGGTCGGGATCATCGAGCAGTGCCACGCCGGCGGGCTGGCGGTCATGCTCAAGGGGCCGACCGGCTGCGGCAAGACCCGGCTCGTGGAGCACATGGCGTGGCGGCTGGGGCGGCCGCTGGTCACCGTCTCCTGCCATGACGACCTCACCGCCAGCGACCTGATCGGGCGGTTCCTGATCCGCCATGACGAAACCGTCTGGCAGGACGGCCCGCTGACGCGCGCCGTACGCGAGGGCGCGATCTGCTACCTGGACGAAGTGGTGGAGGCGCGCCAGGACACCATCGTGGTGCTGCACCCGCTGACCGACTACCGCCGCATCCTGCCGATCGACCGCACCGGCGAGACGCTTGAGGCCGCGCCCGGCTTCCAGCTGGTGATCTCCTACAACCCCGGCTACCAGCGCATGCTCAAGGATCTCAAGCCGAGCACGCGCCAGCGCTTCGTCGCCATCGACCTCGACTTCCCGCAGCCGCCGGTCGAAGCGGCGATCGTCGCTGCCGAAAGCGGCGTGGACAACGGCACCGCGGCGGCGCTGGTCGAACTGGCCGGGCGGCTGCGCTCGCTGCGCGACCGCGGACTGGCCGAGGTGCCGAGCACGCGGCTGCTGATCGCCGCCGCCCGCCTGGTGGCCAGCGGCATCGGTGTTCGCGAAGCCTGCAACGTCGCGGTTGTCTCCCCGCTGAGCGACGACCCGACCCTGCTCGGCGCAATGCGCGAACTCGTCGATGCGATGTTCCCGTAGGCGGATGCCGACGTGTCCGAGCCCGAAGACCTGGTCATCGACGTGGCGCGCCACGCCACGGTCTTCATCCGCGACACCTGGCGCCGGCATTATCCGCAGGATCCCGACGAACCCGTAGCGCTTGCTTCGCTGGCCCGGCGCCTGGACCTGCTGCTGTCGGCCGCCTGCGACACCAGCCTGCCGATGCGGGTGGCGCTGCCGCCGGCGCGGCCGACCATGCTGCACCGGTTCTTCAATCCGGGCGCCTATCCGCGGCACCGCCAGGCGCTGCCGGCCGCCAGCGACGGCACCATCTGGTTGCCGGCCCACCTGGGCACCTGCGACGCGGCCGAGGCTTCGGAGCTGTATCGCGCCATGGCATTGCAGCAGGCGTTCCGGACGCTGCGCGGAAGCGCACAGGCGATCCTGGGCCAGCCCGGACCCCTGCTGCGCGACACCGCGCTGGTGCTGGAGGCGCAGGCCGCGGAAGCGGAGGTGGCGCACCGGTTCCCGGGCCTGTTGCCCGCGCTGCGCCGGCTGCGGCGGCGGGCGCTGGCGGCGCGGCCGCGGCTGGAGGACCTGGCGCCCGCCAGGCGGCCGCTCGAGCGCCTGGTGCGCGGCATCCTGGAAGGCGAACTGCAGCGGGGCCGTGACGTGCCCGGCCCGGTCGGGCAGTCGATCACCCGGGCCCGGGAGCTGCTGGGGGAGTGGAACATTGCCCCGGCCGAATGCCGGCGGCTCGGGCCGTTGCCGCTGTACCGCGACTGGTGGACCGGCGAACTGCGGGACGCCGCCGCCGGCAAGGCCCGGGCCCTCGACGGCCAGCCTTCCGGACACGCCGGGCAGCCGGAGGACGTGCGCAGCGCCCGGATGGAGCGGCGTCCCGAGCAGCGTGAGGCGACCGAAGACGAGGACAGGCCGGGCGACCCGGGCGTGTGGATGATCCAGCAGGACGCGCCGCACGAGGTCGCCGAGGATCCGTTCGGGCTCCAGCGGCCGGTCGACCGCGACGATGAGACCAGCGCCGAAGAGTACGGCGACATGCTCTCCGAACTGGCTTCCACCCGGATGGTCGCCGCGCCCGACCCGCCGCGCGAAGTGCTGCTGTCGGATGATCCGCCCGCCAGTCGCGCGGTGCTCGAGTACGCGGGCGGGGAGGAGGAGGCCCGCTTCCGCTATCCGGAGTGGAACCATGCGGATGCGTCCTACATCGAGGAGGCCACCACGGTGCGGCTGCTTCCACCGGCGTCAGGCGACGCCCGCTGGGTCGAGGCCACGCTGGCCCGCCACGGCGCGCACCTGGACGGGATCCGACGGCAGTTCGAGGCGCTGCGGCCCGAGCGCGTGCGCCTGCGTCGGCAGGCCGATGGCGAGGACATCGACATCGACGCCTGCGTCGAGGGCCGCGCGGACCTGCGTGCCGGCGGCTTCCTGCGCGAGGGCCTGTACGAGGCGCGCCGGCCGGGGCGGCGCAGCATCGCGGTCTCGCTGCTGGTGGACGCCAGCGGTTCCACCGACGGATTCATCGGCGACGGCCGCCGCGTGATCGACGTCGAACGCGAGGCGCTGCTGCTGGTCTGCGTAGCCCTGCAGGGCCTGGGCGAGCCGTTTTCGGTGGTGACGTTCTCCGGCGAAGGCCCGCACGGCGTGTCGATGCGCATGCTCAAGGCCTTCGGGGAACCCTACGAAGAGGAGGTCGCCGTGCGCATCGCCGGCCTGGAGCCGGAGCACTACACCCGCGCCGGCGCCGCCATCCGCCATGCCACCTCGATCCTGATGCGCCAGCCCGCCGAGCACCGCCTGCTGCTCATGCTGTCCGACGGCAAGCCCAACGACGCCGACCGCTACGACGGCCGCTACGGGGTGGAGGACATGCGCCAGTCGGTCACCGAGGCGCGCCTGCAGGGCATCTTTCCGTTCTGCCTTACCGTGGACCTGCAGGCGCCGGGCTACCTGCCCAAGGTGTTCGGGCCGGACAACTACGCGGTGCTGTCCACGCCGGAGCGGCTGCCGATGGTGCTGCTGGACTGGACGCGGCGGCTGCTGGCGCGGTGACCGCAATCAGGGCGCGCGGGGCGTCCTGACGTACTGCAGGCCCACGGCCAGCAGGCACACGATCAGCAATACGCTGTACTCCGAGCCATTGCGGCCCAGTCCGACGACGAACCACCCGGCGGGCGCATGGACCAGGGCGATGCCCGTCGCGTAGATTGCCGAGAACCCCAGGGACAGCGGGAACACGAACCGGCCCAGGGCGAGGAAGACGGTTCCGACGATCTCGAAAGCGGTGATGGCGGCGGCGATGCCAAATCCGAAGGGAAGGCCAAGTCCGTCCAGCCAGTCGCCGAACGGCATGACGGCGTCCGCCAGCAGGCGCGCCCACCCATGAATCGCGAGCAGCATCGCCAACGCCAGGCGGATGGCCGTCCAGCCCGCGGCGCTGCGCGTTGCCGGGTCCCGGAAGCGGGCAGGGGGAGACAGCTGCATCGATCAACTCCTACCTTCAGATGTGTCCGAAGGACGTTGGCAAGCGGATCGAGCATCGCACGTGGCCACCCGGAAACCCGTTCCACGCATCCGCATGCGAATGATCGTCAGGGGACCGGATGGATGCGCATCTCCCGAAACCGCCATCCGTCCCCATCGCGGATCAGGATGGACAGGACACGGAAAGACCTGAACAGCTCCGGCGCCCGCTCGTCCGACCCGGCCGGATGCCGGAGCACGTCGACGGTGCCATCCACCGCGAGCACGCCATCCACGACAGCCCGGACCCGCGTCACGGTGCTGCGGTGCTCGAAGGGCGGGGCGATCCCGGGGAACCGTTCCAGAAAGTGCCGGTGGATGGCATCGCGTCCTCCCAGGGTCTGATCCGGGTCGTAGAACTCCATCATCGCGTCGTCGACGAACAGTGCCGCGAACCGGCTCGCATTCCTCGCGTTCCAGGCTTCGTCGAGAGCTTCCCAGATCGCAACGGCGGCCTCGTGATCCACTTCGTCGTCAGCGAATGCCGGCGCCATGGCAAACGCCAGCATGAGCACTATCGCGGCGTGCATTCTCGTCTCCCTGGTCCGGGTCATCGGGCATGGCCCGAGCATGAGACTGTCCATCGCCGATGGCGAGCGCAATGGCCTGGATTGGCGGATCGCCGCGCCGGTTGGCGTGGTCGGGGCGGCGCAGCGGCGGTCCCGGCCAACGCAGCCGGGCCCCGGAAGTGGCCGCGATCACGCACGACGTATCACGCCCGGGCACCGGAGAGCGTGCCGGCGGCAGTGAATCAGCCTTGAGAAAACCCCCTGAGAACCAAGGAGTTGGATGCGAACCAGGATGGTGGCTATGGTGCTCTCCGCGGCGGGGAAGCTTGCCCGTGACCTAGGTTCA
>Ga0079223_10002981_pt1 | contig 10614 bp, 12 predicted proteins | sample Stecom2011_FD_75072 | JGI IMG/M metagenome (GOLD analysis project Ga0079223, IMG submission 75072) | Agricultural soil microbial communities from Utah to study Nitrogen management - Steer compost 2011 | ecosystem: Environmental > Terrestrial > Soil > Agricultural land | place: USA: Utah...
ATTCCCGGATACTGTTCTTCTAAAATCCTGTCAAATGATAAATTCTGTAAAATACCCTTTTCTATAACATCAATAGCAAATCCCCCGGTAAGTAAGTCTCTCAAATCCAGCTCTGCAATCAGCTCATTCCTCCCGAGTACCAGTCCTTCAGTATCACTGATGGCTTTCCTGATATTTTCGCTTACTTCAGCCGTCCCATGATATTCTGGTAGTGAAAAATAATAACCCTGTTTAAAAATACTCCTTTCAACAACCAGATAAAGCAGGGCTGTCCTCATACTCACCGCCCGGGCCTTTAAAAATTCCTCATGATCATTGGTAAAATAATAATCCTCTCTTTCCATCGCCAGCATCAGGGCAGAAAGAAGATCATTTAATTCAACATTATTTAAGATACTAAAACCCTTTCCAGCCATTACAAACCTGCTTTTCCCAGGGTATTTCTCTCCATTTATAATCACTTCACCACTAATTGAAAATTCCTTTCCACTCAGCAGTTCCTCACCCAGTGGATCATAAATAATTAATTCTGGTGAAGTCTCAATTATTCTGGATATTAACCAGATATCAAAACCTTCCTTTTCTAAACTTTCCCTGACCTCATCAACTAGCTTTTTTTCTGTAAAACCACTGAGCCTAACCTTTAACCAGCCCTCTTCCTCCAGTATAATTACATTCCGGTAACCCTTTTGAAATAATTCTTCCTGTAAATTTTCTGCCCTGTCCCGGTTTGTGGTAGCCAGTATCTGCAGTTCATAGACAGGCCTGTCAGCTGCCAGACGAATGATATAATCAAATCCCTTTTTTAATTCCAGCCTTTCACCTGATTCATCATAAAGAATCATATCTTTTTCAGAAGATATATTAATCCGCTTAAGACCTTCTTCCAGAATTAGTGTATATTGCTTGCCATCAATGATAAATTTTTCCAGAGGATTTAAAAAAAACCTGGCCTGAGCATTTAACGAAGCTGCAACTATTATAACAATAATCAAAGTAAATGTATAACGCTTTTGGTTTATTATTTCTTCCTCCCCCCTTAATCATTCCATTCATTCTGCTGTACTTCATTTTTAAGCTGTTCATATAGTATTCTAGATAAATTATTAAATCCCTGCTGGGATGCTCCTTTTTTACTGATTTCTTCATCCAGCATATCTGTAAATACTTCCTCTGCAAAACCCCCGTCCAATAGTTCTGATTTAAAAATGGTATTCCTCATCGATTTAAACATCTGTTTTAAAAGAATGGAAGTAAATTCACCGGCCAGAAGCCTTAATTTTTCATTTTCAGAATTATCCATACCCGGCCCATTAAGTTCTTTATAACCGGTCTTATTATTTATTTTTTCCAAACTGGAAATCTCATTCTGGTAAATCCTGTCCTGAAAAAAGCTCTTACCCATATTAGTATTGTTGTAATTATTATCAATTATCATTTTTTATCAACTCCAGCAAAAAATCTCTGTAAAACCTTTAAATTACCTCCAGTTCAGCATATAAGGCTCCGACCTCTTTAATAGCCTGTAAAATATCAATGATATCCCCGGGAGTTGCTCCAATCGTATTCAGGGCATTAATCAGCTGTGAAACAGTTCCGCCCCCGGGCATTTCAGCCAGATGACCGTCTCCTTCATCTACTTGAATGCTTGTTTCAGGAATAACAACGGTTTCTCCCTCACTAAAGGGCTCGGGTTGAGAAACCCCATATGAGGTTCTGATACTGACACTAATATTACCGGTGCTTACATATGCTGTTGATATCCGGACATTATGACCGACAACAACCGTCCCCGTTCTTTCATTGACAACTACCCGTGCCCTGAATCCGGGACGTACCTCCATGTTATTTAATTTAGCAATAAAATCAACTACATTATCCCGGTATTCTTCAGGTACAGTTACCCTGATTTCTCGATCATCTATGGCTCTGGCCAGTGGTTCGCGATAAAACAGGTACTCAAAACCGTCATTAATCGCCATTGCAATATTCCGGGTGGTTTCAAAGTTCTGATTTCTTGGTTCCCGAACCAGCAGGGTAAGCTCCCGATTATCCAGTTCATACCTGATCTCCTGCTCTACTATTGCACCATTGGGAATCCGGGCGGTGGTAGTATGTCCTGAAGAAACACTGCTACCACCCTGGCCGGCCTCAAAACCTCCTACCGAAACCGGACCCTGGGCAACAGCATAGACCTCTCCATTGGCAGCCCTTAGTGCTGTCATAAAAAGTACTCCTCCCCGGAGACTGCTGGCATCTCCCAGAGAGCTGACAGTAACATCAATTGTATCCCCGGAATAAACGGGAATACCCAGGGTAGCTGTAATCATCACCGAAGCAACATTTCGACTCCTGATCTGATCAGCTGTAACATTAACTCCCATATTACTCAACATATTGGCATGTGATTCTATAGTTGGCTGATATCTATTGGAATCACCGGTTCCATTCAAACCAATAACCAGACCATAACCAAAGAGTTGATTTTCTCTAGCACCGTCAATTCTGGTAATATTACCGATTTCAACCACCGGATCCTCAGCCAAAGCAGCCAGTACGGGAAAAGAAAGGAAAAACAGAAAAAGTAGTAATCCCGTCAGCAGTTTTAAAACTCTTTTCATCTTGTCAACACCCCCTTAAAAGAGCCAGTTCAGGATACGCTGAAAGACATTTGGTTTCTGTTTATCAGCAATAACTCCCTGTCCCTCAAATTCGATACTGGCATCAGCTACCTTTTTAGAATTGATTGAATTATCCTCCTCAATATCATCAGGTCTGATAATACCGGATAATCTAATCGTCTGTTCTTCTCCATCCACCTTTACCTTTTTAATACCCTCAATCATAAAGTTTCCATTGGGATAAATCTCGGTAATCAGGGTGGTGATATCACCCTGAACCTGTCCAGTCCTGGAGGTCGCTCCTTCAGAGCCATCTGAATCAGAGTATCTAAAACCAAAAACCTTAAGAAAATCAAATATACCGAGACCAGGACTGGAATCAACACTGCTGTCCTGACTTGTGCTGGTATTGGCACTCTGAAAGGCATCAATATTTTCCTCAATAATAACTGTAACTATATCTCCGATCTCATAGGCAGGTTTCTCTCCCTGATAAAGACCGGCAGCCTCATCTGACCATAAAGAACTGGACTCCACTGTAAAACTGACCACTAATAACAGTATAAATATCATTAATGATAGTAATCTTCTTCTCAATTTCTTTAACCTCCCCATTGCTTAATCCTGTGTATATCTAACCAGATGGGAGTTAATTACCTGTGCCTTAAATCTATGTCCGGTACTGGTATTTACTACAGTAATATAATCCCCGTATTTCCCGTTTTGCCGGGCTTTAACAGCAGCACTAACCACAATATTCCCGATTACTACTTCTGCTATCAAATCATCTCCTGATTTCACTAAATCAGGTAAGATAAGATAATAATCACTTAAAACCTCTCCCTGGCCGATCGGTATGTTAGCCACCCCGTGTTTAACCAGGGTGTTTTCAAAATCCCGGATCAGATTACCCTGTAGTTTATCAAGCTTTACTATTTCTTTTGAAAAATCCTGCTGGTTAATCCTCTCTCCCTTATCAATGCTTCTTAAAGCAACATAGGCCTCTTCAATTATACTAACCCTGAAGTTCAGGTATATCCTTCTATATTCCTGTTCACCAAACATCACCCGCACTATGATCGAAAGAGGGCCTGGTATTTCCCCGTAAGAAGAGAGTTGATAAATAAGTTGATAATCCCTTTCCGGTAAAACCATCTCCTTTGGTATAAAACGGGGACTAATTTCTATCCTTTCTGGAGAAAAATCAAAATTCTCCCTGATAAATTTCTCTGATCCGGCAAGCATTTTTTCAGCACTCAGCACCTGGCTGGCAGTTTCCACTTCTGTATAAGAAGGCATCTCCAGATTAAGGGCTGAACGCTCTATGCCAAGATTTTCGATAAGTAGTATTACTTCATTACGATAAATTTTACGGGAATACCCCGGCAATACAGCCCTTCCCAGATCCAGAGACTGTAGCTTATTCAGCATATCGCCACCCAGACCTTCAATCCGGGCAATATCCCCCAGAATGATTCTGGATTGCTTAACCTCTACCCAATCAGGGATCTGGATTTTAATATAATCTGCCCTGCAGGGGATGAGTATTATTGGAAGCATCACCAATAAAACCGTAATTAAATGGATGGGAGAGATAATCAGCCTGTCCCCTTTTAGTCTATTTTCGGACCTGATTAATCCCATATCAACCACTACCTTTTTTCTTTAACTGCTTATCTTCTCAACTGACTGGCTGTACTGAGCATTTCGTCTGCAGCCTGAATGGCTTTGGAATTAACCTCATAAGCCCGCTGGGCACTGATCATATTTACCATTTCTTCTACCACCCGTACATTGGACATTTCCAGGAAGTTTTGAACCAGTGTACCATAACCGGGTGAACTCGGATTGTCAATCATGGCACCCCCTGAGGCATCTGTGGCTTCATAAAGATTACGTCCGATGCTATTTAATCCTGCCGGATTGGAAAAACGGGCCAGCTGTATCTGTCCCAGCTGCTCGGATTCATTCCCTCCAGCCCGCTGAACTACAACCATCCCATCAGAGGTAATACTGATTTCAGTTGCATCCTGAGGAATAAATATTTCTGGCTGCAGGAAATAACCATCTGAGGTAACAATCCGGCCATCAATATCCTGTTTTAAAGAACCATCACGGGTATAAGCAATAGTACCATCAGGCAGCAGTATCTGAAAAAAACCATCCCCTTCAATAACAATATCAAGCGGATTCCCGGTACTCTGTAAATCACCAGAAGTAAAGATTTTCTGGGTGGCTGAAACCCGGGCACCGTGTCCCACTTCTATCCCAATCGGAATCTGCGCTCCCTGGGCATTGGGCGTCCCTGGCTGACGACGTCTCTGATACATCATGTCCTGAAAATTAACCCGACTCTTCTTAAACCCGGTGGTATTAACATTGGCCAGGTTATTGGAAATTGTGTCTATATTTAATTGCTGAGCATCCATACCGGTTGCTGCAGTCCATAAAGCACTTATCATAACTATTCATCTCCTTTATATATTATGATTTAACCATGAAAATCATTTTTATTTTAAAAATAAGCTTTTATGTGAGAAGCATATATTTATCTCCCAAAGGGTTGCTTCTGTCGGTCCACAACCCACAGCCTCCTTAATAAAGGTCCGACTGCTTACTGCTATCTGATACTGGCAATGCTATTCACAGCTTTATCCAGAGTGCCATCCATAATATGAATGACCTTTTGATTGCTTTCATAATACCGGTTAGCCTGAATCATGGCAGCCATTTCCCGGATTATATTAACATTGGAGTTCTCAAGAAAACCCTGTCTCACCGAATAATCCTCTACCGGCTCACCTTCAATCTCATTTTGATAAAGATTATCACCTACCTTTTCCAGGGTGTTATGCTCAGGAAAATCTACCACCAGAAGCCTGTCTCCAGGAATATCTCCCAAAAACAGCTGTCCATCACCGGTAACACTGATTTCCCTGGTGTTAACAGTCTGTACAGGACCCCGTTCCCCCATAACATGGTAACCCTGTGCAGTAACCAGCTCTCCCTCAGAATTCAGAGTAAAATTACCATTACGGGTATATCTTATTCCTTCCGGGGACTGGATTACAAAAAAACCACTGCCCTCCAGGGCAAAATCAAGCTGTCCCCCGGTCCGGGTCAGGCCACCCTGCTCAAAATCAGTAAAGCTCTCCTCCATAACCACACCGGTACCTATGCTTCCCAGGGCTGCAGGTCTTTTCCCCTTCTCTATTCGAGAAATTAGCAATTCTGGAAAAGAACGTTGAATACCCTGATCCTTTTTATAGCCATTAGTACTTACATTGGCTAGATTATTGGAAATAATATTTAGATTCTCTTCAGCTGTAAGCATACTTGATGAAGCTGTATATAGACCTTTAATCAATTTTCTCACCTCCTTTCAGAATAAAAGATTCATTTAACAAGTATTTTCTCCAGAACATCAACCGGACTATCATTTTCAGAAAATCTGTATTTCCCGGCCTTTAATCGTCTTTCTATATCAAAAAGGAGCATCAAAGTATGAAAATCCTCAGCCTTGATCAATCCCTTTTCTTCCAGCAGCTCTGCCACCATAATACCAGAGATTCCCACCGGTATTTCCAGCTCTATTTCTTCCTCTTCCTGGATACTCAATTGCTCAAAAATCAAATGGGAATAGGGCCTGTTTTCAGCAGGTGCTGCAATATTATCACTATCAGTCATACTTTCTACCCTATTAGCCATTCCCTGTCTCTGTAAAAACAGAAAGACACCAAGTAAAAGCAGGGCAATTCCCAGCCCGAAGAGAATATCAAATATAACTCTATTTTTAGCTGTTTTTTTAGCTGCTAACATGCTTTTCTCCCCCATATAGCCTTAATATTAAATCTGTTTCCCTGACCCCTAAATCCATTTTTTCAGCAATTTCTTCAGTGCTTAAACCCGTCTCTTTTAATCTCATTATCCTTAAATACCTGGAAGGAACATTGTTTTCTTTCCCATTCCCCTTCTCACTATTTATCTCTTCATTCAGCAATTCCCGAAAGTTCTCTTCTTTTAATTCAGCGTATGAAAAACCGCTATTTTTTATTTTATTATTGCTTTCTTTTGTCTCTTTTTCAATACAGGGTATACTGCGGTATATATTTGCCATATCAAGGGTTAACTGACTAAGCCTGCTCCTGTTTTCTTTCCACTCTTCTCTAAATTCCTTTAATTCCTCTCTCAGAGCTTTAATCACCGGTTCAGATTCTGCTGAATCAGCATTATTATGCTTTTCTTCCTGTATAATGCCCCAAAATCCATATGAAGTCAGGACGATACCGATAATAATCAGGACAACGGAAACCATCTTACCCCTCCAGATAAAATCAATTTAGACCTTTATATCTATATATTTCCCTTTAGTTAAAGCTGCTTTCCTATTTCCATCTCTTTTTCCTGCCAGCTGCTCTTTCCTGTCATTCTCTTCCCCTTCAGACTCTTCTCTCTGCCCCTTATTCTCCTCATTTTTTTCCCTGATCAGAACCCGATCAGTTTCATTGTTGGTATTTACCCGCTGACTCTGCACTTTTTCTTCCAGGGCCAGCTCTTGCGCAAGCTGCCCCTGCTGTTGATTACTATGGGTATTTCTGATCTGCTGCAGTTTCTCAACCTGCAGTGACATTGGAATATCGGTATTGGGATTTACCGGTTGAGCCATTAAAAATCACCACACATGAACCTTCCTTATTTCCCCATCTTCTTCAACAAATTTTACCGGTTGAGCCATATCATTCCGGACATTTAACTGTGAGCTGCCAATTACTATCCGGGCGCCAGGGTAAACCTTTTTTTTAGCTGCTACAAAAGCCCCCCTAATATTAGCCCTCTCTTTTAAATATCGTAATTCCTGCTCTTTTTCTTCAACACTATTTCGCAGTTCTTCACGGGTTTTTTGTAGCTGTCCATACATAATCTTCTTTTGCTCAGGCAATTTGCCGGTTTGTTTCTTTATCCTTTCCAGAATCTCAACAGCCTTTCTGGCCTTCAAAAGATTCTGCTCTTCCTGATTAATCTCTTCATTCAATTCCTTCATCCGGTTCTTCAATTCAGGATCAATACCTGCTTCAACCAGGGTGTTTGTAGCCAGAGATGAGCCAATAATATTGGTATCTATTTTTGAGCGGGCCCTGCTTTCTCCACCAACCAGCAGACCCTTTTTCTCCTTTATTTCAATTGCTTCTCCAGCATTTAACTTGCTGTGCATCACCGCTTCAGATACGTAAATTGTCCCGCCAGCTGAAATGTAGCCATTTTCAACAAACCTAACCCTTACATCTCCACCGGCTTTTATCTGAGACTTGTTCTTCCCGATAAAACCCTTATAAATAACAACATCGCCTCCGGCCTCAATATCGGCAATAGAAACATGTCCCCTTATCTCTACATTTCCATCAGCCTTAACTGAAAAACCCTCAGTAACACTGCCCCTTACCACAACATTTCCTACAAATTCAATGTTGCCGGTACTCAGGTCAACATCACCTCTTACTTCATAAATAGGGAGAACATGAACCTTTTCCCGCTCCACAACCACCTGTCCGGCTATTTTGGAGACCAGGTTATGTTCATCCTTTATTTCAACATTCTTCCCCCGTGGTAATTTACGGTCCCGGGGGGTAGGGGCAGAGAGCTCCTCACCGGTAATCGCTTTTCCGGGCTTCCCCGGTTCCGGATCTTTTTTGACCACCAGTAGCTCACCGGCCTGAACATTGTTAATTAAGCCCAGGTTATAAAAGTCCATACTCCCGTCCTCTCTTCTGGTTCCCACTGATTCCTTATTTTGCTCAAAATTATAAATCAGTTCTGCATCCTTACCTTCTTCAGGAGGTCTTCCCTCGGCAATTAAAACCCTTTTTGTCTCTTTTCTCTCCTCAATTAACTCCTCTAACTGATCATTCTTGATTCCATAAACAATTCCTTTTTCCTCCAGCAACCTTTTTAAATCATCTGCTGATAATTTCTTTCCACCATAAGCCGGTTTATAGGAGATAAAGGCCTTGAGTTTATCTTTACTTATCTCCAGCTCAACCTCTGCATCCCTGTCAAGTTCAGGTTTTCGGGGAGCAATCACCTTCCACTCATCTTTAGGCTGATTAACCAACTCCTGAACCAGCTGCCAATCTACCTCAACAATACCACTCTTCTCCAGCCCTTCCTTTACTTCAAGATAGCGAACCTCTTGCCCTTTTCCTTCCGGTGGTATTATCTTTAAAAGAATCCCTTCTTCTGTTACCTGGATTTTATACCTTCCATCAACTTTAATCGTTTCCATGGTAACATCCAGAAAGTCTGCTTCCCTTTTACTCAGTTTTTCATTTATATAAACCCGGTATTTCTTATCTCCCTTTTTTAAACCGAAAAATCTCTTCTTTTCCTCTATCAGTTCCACAGAAAGCATCCCGGTCTCTATTTTTCTTCCGGTGATTTTCTGCAGTTCCTTTAGTCCTATTTTTTGGGCCTCTTCAGAATTATTGGCTTTTATCATAACTGATTTTTTCATTTTTTTCCCCCTCAGGATTGTTATACCCCCGTTAACTAATAACCCGTTAATTCCTGTTTTTTCTTGCCGAGAATTCCTCGTAGCCGGTAGACTGCCTTTTTATGTATCTGAGAAATCCTGGCAGGTGAAAGATCCAGAACCTCAGCAATCTCCTTTTGAGTTAACTCTTCATAATAAAATAGAGAGATAACCATCTTTTCCTGCCTGCTCAACCTTTCGATAGCCTTTGCCAGAACCTCCACTCTTTCCTTATCCTGAAAAACATTCTCCGGGGTCAGACCCTCCTCTCCCTGGAGAAGATCAAGCACTCTAACCTCCCCAAGTTCATCATAGAGTGAAACCCAGTGAGAAGAATATAGCTTATGATAAAGCTCCTTAATTCTCTGTTTATCTATATTTACCTCTTCTTCAATTTCCTCAATAGTCGGTTTTCTGCCAAGTTTTGAATTTAACCTGTCATAACCCTCTTTTACCCTCCGTCCATCCCGTCTTAATGAATGTGGCAGCCAGTCCAGCCGACGAAGATGGTCAATTATTTCTCCTCTAATTCTTCTTGAAGCATAGGTTTTAAATTTAATTCCCCTGCGGTAATTATATTTATTAATAGCATCAATTAAACCAATAATGCCATAACTGACCAGATCTTCCTCTTCAATAAAAGGAGGAACCACCATCTTTATTCTAACAGCATGATATTTTACCAGTGAAAGGTGTTTAATAACAAGTTCTTTAAACACCTCTTGATCCCTGTTTTCTTTAAATTCCTTCCAGAGAGAATAATCCTCAGGCTTAGCACTCATTTGCTATCAGCCCCCTGATTTTGTTCAGTTACTTCCAGAACCGGGGGATCAAGTGGGGCAAAATCAGCAGCACTCTCTTCCCTGCTGGCTGTATCTGTTTTTACTTTACGTATAAATTCTTCTGCTTCATTACCCTCAACTTTTTTATTCTTTTTCCCGTCTTCTTTCTGAATTTCGCTCCCATTGCCGGACCTTTCCCTGGACATATCACCCCTTTTTAATTCAGATGAGGTGCTCTCTTCACTCTCATTTTCAGTGCTTTCCTCACTTTCGTTCTCACTACTTTCTGAATAAACCTGGATAAAATGGATTATAAACCAGGAAAAAGCTCCCGAAAAAATCAGGACTGATAACCCGTTTATCAGGATTCTCCTCAGTGGAAAGCCGGATATAATCCCGTATAAAACCGTAATTGTATAAACAATAGTTGCTACTACTAGAGCAGTAAAAAATTTTAAACTCATTTAGAGCAGCCCTTTCTGACGAAGTTTTCTCTGGAAATCAAATAACCAGCTAATAATGGCTTCTCTCATCTCTTTGTTAATTCGAATGAAGTTAATACCAACCGCCCGGCCATCAGCAAGTGAATAATCATTAACGATCTCACCATAAATCACCTTTTCTTTTACTTCCGGTATTTGAAGATACAGCTCAATAAAACCCTCAGAGGGAAATTCTTCATCAA
>Ga0079223_10002982_pt1 | contig 10611 bp, 8 predicted proteins | sample Stecom2011_FD_75072 | JGI IMG/M metagenome (GOLD analysis project Ga0079223, IMG submission 75072) | Agricultural soil microbial communities from Utah to study Nitrogen management - Steer compost 2011 | ecosystem: Environmental > Terrestrial > Soil > Agricultural land | place: USA: Utah...
AGAAATATGGTGAACACTTACGTCTTGATCGCATCCTCGAGAGCGAAAACGACTCGCCAAACCGCTACAAGGCGAGCAAACAGGCTGATGTTCTGATGCTCTTCTATATCTTCTCCTCGACAGAACTGGAGAAATTGTTCAAAAAGCTTAATTACGATTTCGACCCTGAGAGTATCCCCAGAAATATTCGATATTACGAAAAGCGAACTGCGCACGGCTCTACGCTCAGTCAGGTAATACATGCCTGGGTCTATGCTCGGTCACACAGAGAATTATCCTGGAAGAGTTTCAAGAAAGCATTGATGAGTGACTTCAAGGATGTTCAGGGTGGAACGACTCACGAAGGAATTCACCTCGGAGCTATGGCGGGAACGATGGATCTCATCCAGCGATGCTATTCCGGACTCGATATCAGAGACAATGTTCTCTGGCTGAACCCCAGTCTGCCCAAAGATATCCAGTCAATGAAGTTTCATGTTCGCTTCCGCGGACACTGGATATGTCTGGAAATAGATCATCAGAAATTAAGGATCAGATTCGATAAAGGATGGGCCGATCCCGTTACTATAGGTTTTAGAGATAAAACATATCTCTTCAAGAAGAACGATATCAAAGAGTTTGAACTATAGGGGGTAACAAAATGAGACTTCTGATTGTTTCCAACCGCTTGCCGGTTGCAGTCAGTAAAAAAGAGGGGAAATACAAGCTCACAAAGAGTGCCGGTGGCCTGGTTTCCGGTTTGAGTGATTATCTTAAAAGCCTGAACAGCTCACAGTCGGAGATCGATGACTTCATCTGGATGGGCTGGCCAGGAATGTCGATAGAAAAAAATGATGAAGATTTGATCCGCAAAAAGATCAAAACTGTTTTCAAGGCGGCACCGGTCTTTTTCTCGCAGGAATTGATGGATAAAGTTTATCTCGGTTTCTGTAACAAGACAATCTGGCCTCTCTTCCATTACTTTCTCAATTTCGCCCGCTTCGATATGGAATACTGGCGTCTCTACAGAAAAATGAACGAGATCTTCTGTGATGAACTGTTGAAAACTATCAAGCCGGATGATATCATCTGGGTTCACGATTATCATCTGATGCTGCTTCCTGCTCTGCTGCGTGAGAAGATCTCCAATCCCATCGGTTTTTTTCTGCATATTCCCTTCCCATCCTTTGAAGTTTACAGAACTCTCCAGAAAGAACCGAAAGCAGAGATCTTGAAGGGATTGCTCGGAGCAGACCTTATCGGCTTTCATACTCACGATTATACACAGTATTTTCTCCGCTGTGTCCTCCGAATCCTCGGAATCGAAAACCATATGGGTGAAATTGCCTTTCATAACAGAATAGTAAAGGTCAGTACCTTCCCCATGGGTATCGATTACGAAAAATTCAACGGGATGAATGTAGCTCCATTCCGCTCTACAAAGCCTAAGGGAAAGGAGTTGAAAGTTATTCTCTCTGTCGACCGCCTTGATTATTCGAAGGGGATTGTCAATCGTTTGGAAGGTTTCGAACTCTTCTTGAAAAAATATCCGCAATGGCATAAAAAGGTCTATATGAATATGATAGTCGTTCCCTCCCGGACTGGTGTTGAATCTTACCAGGAGATCAAGTCCAATCTCGATACACTGGTTGGCAGAATCAACGGAGATTATGGGAGTATAGACTGGACTCCGGTCATTTATCAATATACCTCGTTACCCCACAAAGAGTTGATCGCCCAATACAGGATGAGTAATGTCTCTCTACTAACTCCACTTCGTGACGGTATGAATCTCGTAGCGAAAGAATATGTCGCCTCTCTTACCGATAAAAAAGGGGTGCTTATCCTGAGTGAATTTACCGGAGCAGCCAAGGAGTTAAGTGAAAGCATTATCATAAATCCCAACAACATCGATGAAATAGCTGATGCTATTGCAGAAGCTCTCACCGTTCCTGTTAAGAACCAGATCAGATACAACACGATAATGCAGAAGCGCTTGAAACGCTACAATGTTACCCGCTGGGCAGATGATTTTGTCGAAAGGTTAAATGAAATACATCAGATTTCATCCACATCCTACGCTGGAAAGAGATTTACGCCACAAGCCAGAGCCGGTATTATCAGGAAGTTCAGAAAAGCCGTGAATAAGATTATCGTTGTGAATTATGATGGAATTCTGATCCCCTTTGACAAAGATTTTCGGCGTTCCACACCCTCTCCTCAATTACTGAAGTTGTTGAAAGAGCTGGTAATGAAAAGAAAAGCTGATATTGTTATCAACAGTGGCCGAAGCAAGAGCTATCTCGATAAATGGTTCTCGAAACTGAAACTCAATCTAACCGCTGAGCATGGAACCTGGATCAAAGATGCCGGTAGCAGGAAATGGCAACTTTTAAAACCACTCTCCACCGAATGGAAAGATGAACTCCTGCCGGTTTTCGAGGTTTATACCGACCGGCTACCCGGTTCGGTAATAGAAGAGAAAGAACTCTCACTCTCCTGGTATTATCACAAAGCAGATATCGAACAGGCCTCATATATCGCCAAGGAATTGGTAGATAACCTCCTTTCAATTACACTCAATATGAACATTCAGGTATATCACGGGAACAGAGTTATAGAGGTTTATCATTCCGGTATCGATAAGAGCGAACTGGTAATGCGCTGGTTGGACAGAAAGAAATACGATTTCATCCTGGTAATCGGAGATGACTGGTCCGATGAAGTTCTCTTTCCCACACTTCCGAAAAATGCCTATACACTAAAGGTCGGTAAGATCTACACTGAAGCCAGATACATGTTAAAAACTCAGGAAGATGCACTTTACTTGTTAAAACAACTGAACAGAAACTGATATTTTCAGGGAGTCCAGATGATACCACATATTTATCTCAAAAAATTCTATAAACCGGCTCTAATTCTTCTGCTTGCTATATTCTTACGCTATATTGCTGCAATGATCACTTCCTTTCCGGAAAACCTTCTGCAAATTTTTCATACTATTGGCACGATCCTGCTCATTGCAGGAATAGCCTGGATTATTATCGCTTTTGTTAACACCATCAAGAACAACCTCTTCAAAAAGTATGATGTCGGAGCTGCAGATAATCTCCAGGCCCGTAAAGTCTATACCCAATACAACATCATTGAGAAGATCATAATCTTCATCGTCATAATTATTGCCGTAGCTACTACCCTGATGCTCTTCGAATCGGTCAGAAGTATCGGTGTAAGCCTGTTCGCCTCTGCTGGTATTGCCGGTTTGATTATAGGCCTCTCCGCCCAGAAGGCTCTGGGCTCGATCCTGGCAGGACTGCATATTGCAATAACCCAGCCTATCAGGCTCGATGATGTGGTCATCGTCGAAAACGAATGGGGCTGGATCGAAGAAATCAACCTGACCTACGTCGTCGTCAGGATCTGGGATAAACGCCGACTGATCGTCCCATCAACCTATTTCCTGGAAAGAACTTTTCAGAACTGGACGAGAACCACTGCCGACATTCTCGGAACGGTCTTTATCTACACCGATTACACGATGCCGATTGAACCACTCAGAAAAGAGCTTACCAAGTTGCTGGAAAGCAATCCTAACTGGGATGGAAAAGTAAATGGTTTGCAGGTCACGAACGCCAGAGAACAGGTTCTGGAATTGAGGGCACTGATGAGTTCTGACAGTTCCCCCAAAGCCTGGGACTTAAGAGTTTTTATCAGGGAAAAATTGATCGAATTCATCCAGAAAGAATACCCTCAATGTCTACCACGCACGAGAATAAGTCTGGAAAAAAAGGCAGGTGAAAAACCACAATCCGATTAAGATACTCACGTAACAAGTTTATATAAATCCTGTTTCATTGTATCGTTTCAACAAAATGGGCCAGTAAATAATTCTGGCCCTTAATTTTTTTTGTGTCTCTCCTCTCCTTATCGGATCATGAGATAAGATGTGATTCAGCGATCGCTATCAGTCTCTTTTCCTCTGTCGCATCCTTTCAGATTCGATTCTACGATGATGCTCCTGTAAGGCTCCCTCTCCCTGCCAGAGTGGTGTCCCATCTCTTTCTCTGAATCTGAATTCTTTCCCTTCAAAATTCATGTTGCAGGCAGCAATATCAATCTCTTTTTTACCCTCTTGCTGATAAACAAAACCGATAACCTCAGCCTTCTTGCCTGCCTCAGGTTTCAAACCGATCTTCTCTCTGTAATTATGGTCACCAAAATGGATCTCATATAAACCCTCTTCTGTCTCAAGAAACCATTCTTCTTCATCTGTTTTCAGTACTCCAGATACTGTCTTGAGCTCTCCCAGTTCAACGAGTTCACGACCCTGAAGACGGGGTTGAACTGCTTCACTGACTTCTGATAGTTTCTCTGGAGCATTTTCTTTCGCTTTCTCCATTATATCAGCAGCCATCAGTGTATAAGCACCAATCAATAGAACAACAAGCGTTATTATAAAACTAAATCTCTTCATTTTCCTCTCCTTATTCGTTGTTATCCAGTATGACAACTTCATCTATAAAATACTCCTGATTATTTCCTTAGCAATAGAAATATTTCTCTATCTCACTCTCACACGCTCCAATAGTTAAACCTGAAATTTCTATAACTTCTGAGCACTCCCGTAGTCAGCCTGAGCCGACTACGATGCTCCCCTCTAGTTGATTAACAATTCCCTCTCACTTTCTAGTTTTCGATTGATTTACCTATAAAAAAGCGGTTGAGGAACAAGTCCTCAACCGCATTTGATGGTTTAAAACCTTATTGACAGCTTGACACCATTAAGCTTTTTTGTAATAAGGCTTACAAAGTCATAATAAAAAAACATTACAGGGAGTCAAGAAAAAAATGAAAAAAAAATATCGCCTTGGTGAGGATATGGGATCTACTTCCCTGGGCTGGTGCATGCTGGAATTAGACAATGATAACAAGCCTCTGGATGTAATTAACATGGGTGTCAGAATTTTTCCTGACGGAAGAGAAGACAAGAGTAAGGAACCACTTAGTGCGAAACGAAGATCATACCGCGGAATACGGCGTAATCTAGACCGTTATCAAAGCAGATTAAAAAGACTCTGGAACTATCTTGATGAAGTTAATTTTCTGCCTGCAGACAGACGTCTACGAGACCAGTTGCTTATGAAAGATCCTTATGAAATCAGAAAAAGGGCTCTTGATGAAAAAATTTCTATCGAAGAGTTTGCCAGAGCAATGATACATTTAGCTAAAAGGAGAGGCTTCAAGAGTAATAAAAAGACGCTTTCAAAAGACAGCGATAGTAACAAACTTACTGAAGCAATAAAGAATCTCAAAGAACAACTGGCAAAGCATAACTCTCGGACTGTAGGAGAATATCTCTGGTTAAAAAATCGAGACCTGGAGAAAGATAAACAACATATGAAGAATCCTTTGAGATTCCAGTACAAAACCGGACTAAGTGAAGAGGATCGCATTTTTCCTACTCGGGATATGATCGAACACGAGTTCGATTTGATCTACGATAAACAGGCTGAGTATCACAACTGTCTGACTGATATAGTAAAAGAGAAAATCCACAATATCATCTTCTTCCAGCTTCCTATGAAACCACCACTGATTGGAAGTTGTTATCTCGAACCGGACGAGAAGAGATGTGCTAAAGCAAATCCTTTCTTTCAGGAATTCAGGATCCGACAGGATGTTAACAATCTGAGACTGGTTCATATTTTCGACTCGAGTACCCAGGAGTTAACACCTGAGCAGAAAGAAATTATATTCAATCATCTGAATACTGTGACCAAGGCTTCTCTTGCCAGCTTAAGAAGAAAAATCCTCGATAAAAAAATCGCTCCTGATTATATCTTTAACATCGAAAGTGACCGAAAAAAGGATTTAAAAGGAAATGATGTCAACAACAGAATGCTGAAAAATGAAATCATCGCTCCAGTCTGGGAAAAGCTTTCTCTCGAAGATCAGGCTAGAATCATCGAAATCCTTACCCTCGACCAGGATGATGAGATAACAATTCGTGAACTGAAGCAACTAAACTGGCTTAACCTTACACCAGTTCTGGCAGATGCCTTTATGGATATTAATCTCCCCGATGGATACGCCAGTATCAGCCAGAAAGCAATCTCCAGGATCCTTCCTCTGATGCGTAAAGGCTTGATGTATTCCGAAGCCTGCGAAGTAGTTGGATACAAACATAGTGATGATTATCCCGGAGTAGTGTTCGATGAAGGTAATCTTCCCTATTATGGCGAACTACTTAAAAGAGAAGCTATCCAGTTGCAACGCATATCTCATGATAGTAACGCTGACAAATATGGCAGAATAAATAACCCTACCGTCCATATAGCACTCAACCAGTTAAGAAAGTTGATTAACACTCTGACAAAGAGATACGGAGCACCAGAAGAGATAAACATCGAACTGGCCAGGGAGATAAAACTCTCCAGAGAAGATAAAGAAAAACTTGATAAGATAAGAAGTGAAAATGAGAAACAGAACATAAGAATAGCACGTGAACTTGCAGAACTCGGGATAGCAAATAACTATGAGAACCGCACTAAATACAAGCTCTGGGAAGAATTGAACAAAGATCCGTTGAAACGTTGTTGCGTCTACACTGGAAAACAGATATCACAATCTGAACTCTTCAGCCCTGAATACGAAATTGAACATATACTCCCTAAATCACATACATACGATGATGGAATACCTAATAAGACAGTCTCCCATCGTGATGCCAACAGATACAAAGGCGAAAGAAGCCCCTTCGAAGCATTCGGGGATAGTAACGATGGTTATAACTGGCAGGAGATAAGCCAGAGAGCACTCGAATTACCACCTAACAAACGATGGAGATTCCTCGACAACGCTATGGAGAGATTTGCTGATGAAGATCAAGTATTAGCCAGAATGTTGAATGACACCAGATATATGTCACGTAGCGCCAAAAAATACCTGCAGTATGTAGCAGGTAAGGATAATGTCATTCCTGTTACTGGTAAACTGACCAGTGAGTTAAGAAGAAGGTGGGGACTGAACAAACTCCTCTCAGATATCGAAGACAAAAAAGAGAGAAGAGACCATCGTCACCATGCAATTGATGCTTTTGTCATAGCCCTGACGACAAGATCATTTATAAAGAGATATGCCTCGACAGTAAAAAATTCGAAAGAGAGATTTATTGAAGGACTCGGCTTACCCTACGAAGGCTTTGATTATAACACGATGAAAAAGAAGCTCAAAAACATAAAGGTATCTTATAAACCAGACCATCCAAATCCGGCTAAATTGAGAAAGAGAACACAAACTGCCGGTCCATTGACTGAGGAGACTGCTTATAATCTTTTTGATATTGATTCCCAAAACTCAAAATTCGGGCTGTTCTCACTGAGAAAGGATATATATGATGTAAAGCAGAAAGATATCGAGAATATAGTCTCTCCTGAGATTCGTAAAGCACTGGCTGAACTAATTGATTCTGCTAAAGAGAGGAATCTTGACTTCAAAGATTTGTTGAGAGGATGGGCCGACGATAATAACGTTAAAAAAGTCAAAATGCTCTTCAAGAAAGATCTGAAAACTATGGTGCCCGTTAAGGATAAACACGGAAAAATCTATAAGTACTATTCATCAGCAGAAAACCTCTATGCTGAGATCTATTGCCCTGATCCTGAAGATGACAAATGTAAATGGCAAATAGAAGTAATCAACAGCTATAATGCACATCAGCCCGGTTTTTTGCCGGAATGGAAACAACTATATCCTAAAGGTAAACTGATAATGAGAATCTATAAGAATGATGTGATTGCCTTTACTAACAAGGAAGGAGAAAGAGAACTGAGAAGAATTAGAAAGATGACTTCATCGGGTATTATTTATCTGAGAGAATTACATGTTTCTAAAAAAGACAAAGGGAAAGAAGATATTGGTGAAGCTTTTTCGGTTAACCAGCTCCACCTGAAAAAAGCTGCTAAAGCAGGGATAGATATCACAGGGCGTCTTCACGATCCAGGAGCGGAGAGATAGGAATGTCAGTTCTGGAGATCTCAAAATCAGGAATATCTCTCTCTGTCAGAAGTGGCTTTTTGCTCCTCAAAGATAACGGTAATGAAGAGAAAATACCACTCGATGACATAGACTGTATAATCATGAATTCTTATGGAGCAGCTCTATCAAATCGGACACTTATCAGATTGTGTAATCTGAACATACCACTTGTAATATGTGGTAGTAATGCTGTTCCTATAGGGATTTTACAGGCTAACAGTGAAAATGTCTATCGAAAAGAGAGAATCCAGAGTCAAATTTCAGCCAGATTAACCCTGAAAAAGAGAATCTGGCAGACTATCATCAGAGCCAAAGTTTTAAATCAAGCTACCTTACTACAAAAACTCGGCAGGAACTATCGTGATATTGCCCTCCTTTCCGAAAGAGTTAAACCTGGAGATAGTGAATATGTAGAATCGATATCTGCTCGCTTATACTGGAAAAGACTCTTCGGCCAATCTTTCAAGAGAGATTTCGATCAACCCGGGATAAATGCTCATCTCAATTATGGCTATGCGATAATTAGAGCTGCATTCTGTCAGAATATTACAGCTGCAGGAATGTTGCCAGAACTGGGAATTCATCACAAAAACCTGATGAACCCTTTCTGCCTTGCTGATGACCTTCTGGAGCCATACAGGCCATTTGTAGATGAAATCGTTCAAATGATGAACTTGAACGAAAAATCAGATCTGGTCCCGGAAAATAAGAGAAATCTCATTTCAATACTGGACAAGCAGATCATTTCAGACAATAAGAAGGTGCGACTCAAAACGTGTATTAATGTGAATGTGAATGACCTGGCTTATTCTTACAGGATTAACAACAATCTGCTGAAATATCCAATCTTAGAATGATTATGATTTCAGGATACAGACTTATGTGGATGATGGTTATGTTCGACCTCCCTGTTGTAGAAGCAGACGACAGAAGAGCTGCTGCTAAATTCAGAAAATTTTTGGAAAATGAAGGATTTCTGATGAGTCAGTTCTCCGTTTATGCCAAGTATTGCGGTGTTAGAGAAAAAACCACCAGTATAAGAAAAAAAATCGAACGAAATATCCCTGATAAAGGTAAAGTGAGCATCATTCTTTTTACCGACAAACAGTTCGGAGATATCATCCATCTTTATAACAGAGAAAAGAAAAAATCAAAAACCTCTCCCGATCAATTGATGCTCTTTACTGAAGATTGATGATCTCAGACTGGAAAGCACAGTCAGGGAAAAAGACGATCGAAGAATACAACAGGAGTATAGAAGACAATATAAGAAGAGCTGGGCAGGGATTATTGATCCAGGCTGTAAAAACCTGCATTTGTATTGTTTAAGGCAACACAGTACGGGCAAATTAGGTAAAAGATATCTACTGACAATAGTCGACCTGAGTAGCAAAAAAAAATAATCAGTCAGGACATGACTTATGAGAGGGATATTTTATCCAGGCAAATCAAGTCTTTAAGGGCTATCCAGTTAAAAAGGGAGGAACGATTATGAAGAGAGAAAAGAAATTGTTTTTTGACCTGGGATTCACAGTTGAGGAAATCCTATACGGAATGGAAACTAAGGATGATCCATTCTGGGATTATAGAACGATAACCGGGGATATAATAGAAGATGAATACGATATAGAAACCGAACTCGCGATGATAGGCAGGTTCAAGATCCATACTCTCTGGATGGCAGGGCTGTTTAAGGACGAGCAAAAAAGTGATGTCCGGAGGATAGACAATGAGTTGACCCAAAACAGCTGGAAATACATACGTGGAGTAAAGGGGATGTCTTCGAGCCGGGTGGAGGAGTTTATCGGTTGGTTAATGGAGGCTGTTAATAAAGAGGACAGGGCGGATAGAAAGATGCAATCAGTCTAGTGTAGATAGTTTTTTTAGGGTCATTTCAACCGCTAATTTGAGGAAGGGATTAGGGTCTCTTCCTTTTTCTTTCATATTTATAGCGATTACCCAGGCAGCTGATCTGATGGCCCTACTTTCAATATCGGCTTTTTTGGGACGGTCCTTCCTTCTTATCTTTTTTGCCTCCTCCCAAGCGCTTCTAATGTTATTTTTGGCAATGCCTTTTCTTCTGACCCACTCTCTGATCGGAGCGATCGACGGCATATGGGGTTTAATGCCTTCGTGCAGATACTTACCGTAAAATGTTTTCTCGTTGACCTAAACGATAATTTTAACTGTTTTCTCGTTTTGGTATTGACTGCTGCTTTTAAAGTGCCGGAAAGAATCATATTGTCGTTTTCTATGATATCAATAGCGTTGATCTTAATATCATCAGCGAGCGATGCATTATCCGTTCGACTTTTTTCAGGAGTTCCTTTTGTAATTGATCAGGCATTAACGAATAATTGATATTCTTTGCTAAAGATTAATGATCTAAGACCTGAGCGTCATAACTGTCTGCTAATAAGACTGTTACGACGCCCATAGTCTATATGCATAGTGTTTGGTGTCAAGCTGTAACCGATGAAGTTTAAGACCGCAAGTTGGACAAAGTCTATATGCATAGTGTTTGGTGTCAAGCTGTAACTTGCATCAGCTTTGGCAATAAGTTGGATGAAGTCTATATGCATAGTGTTTGGTGTC
>Ga0079223_10002983_pt1 | contig 10611 bp, 10 predicted proteins | sample Stecom2011_FD_75072 | JGI IMG/M metagenome (GOLD analysis project Ga0079223, IMG submission 75072) | Agricultural soil microbial communities from Utah to study Nitrogen management - Steer compost 2011 | ecosystem: Environmental > Terrestrial > Soil > Agricultural land | place: USA: Utah...
ACGGCAGCCGCATACTCGGCGTCGTAGCCTTGCTCCTTCATGGAGGGGATAAGGATCTTGCCGATGGCCACCGTGTCGGTGATCGCTGCTCCGGTTAAGCCGGCGAAGAAGATCGATACCGTGACGTTTACGTGGCTCAAGGCCCCTCGGATCCGACCGAAGAGGGCGTTGTTGAAGGTGATGAGTTTCTGGGTAAGTCCGCCCTGGTTCATCAACTCCGCAGTGAAGATGAAATAGGGGATCGCGATCAGCATGTAGGAGGCAACGCCCGCAAACATGCGGTCGGCGATGATGCTCATCAGGCGCTCACCGCCGATCATGTAGCTGCCCGCCGCGCCCGAGAGCGCCATGATGATGGCGATGGGCGTTCCGATGAGAAGCAGGAATATGAAGACGGCAATCGCGAAGGCCATCAGGTCACCTTCTTCGGCTCAGCGCCGATGGCTTCGCTAACCACCTCTTCCGCTGTCGTCTCGTGTCCGAGCAGGGCGAAACCATGGGAAAGGTGCAGCAGGATGATTGCACCGCTTAGGGGAACCGTCACCGCCGTAAAATACTGCGGTATGCGGATCATGTCGGACACCATGTAGGTCTGGCGCGCGTTCATGAAGAAGGGCCAGCCGTACCAGATCAACATGATGGCAAAGAGCCCGATCACGACCAGGCAGAGAACCTGCGTTATCCTGACCAGGGACTGCGGCAGCACCTGAGCAAGGATCGTCATGGCGACATGCTCGCCATACCGCAAGGCAACCGTGCCCGAGATGAGCCCGATCCAGGGCAGCAGCACACGTGCGAGAGAATAGGTCCAGGTTAAAGCGCGACCGGTGGTGAGCATGTAGAGAAAGCCGATGAAGGAGATGCTGAGCATGGCGAGAAAGCAGGCAATGCACAGCCAGATCGCGAGCATGTTAACCCCATCGCTCACACGTCGAATCACGGTCAGGATCGGCATTCCATGGACCCAGTTGCTGCCCCGGGATAAGGCTGCCGCCGGCGGTGAAAGGCCGGCAGCAGCCGCCTCATTCTACTGGCCGTAGATCTGCCAATCCGCTTCGGTCAGCTCCTGACCGATCCGGTCAACTTCGGCCCAAAGGTCGTCTATGACGCTTTCCTCCATGCCAAAATCGTTGACGATCCACTCCTTCCAGGCGGGTCGCGCCAGCTCGGCCATGCGCTGCCGTTCCTCCATCGGCATGATGTAGCAATCGTCAAAGGCTTTGCAGGATTGTTGCCAGCTCGCGGTCGCGAGCGCACCAGAAGCACCTTGCGCCAACTGTATCGCTTCGCGCGCAGAGAGAATGACGATCTGCTGATACTCTTCCGGAAGTGACTGGAACCAGCTTTCGCTCACCACCCAGGTCTGGGTGTTGTAGACGTGGCCCGTCATCGTCGTGTAGTCGGTCACTTCGAAGAGCTTGAAGGCGGTGTTGATCACGGGCGCGTTGAACTGCCCGTCCGCAAGACCGGTCTCCAGCGCCGTCACAACCTCTCCCCAAGGCAAGGGAGTTGCCGAGGCGCCGAGTGCGCGCATCGTGGCGACGTGCGAGGGATTCTCCTCCACCCGGATATTCATCCCCTCCAGGTCTTCCACGCTCTCGATCATCTTGCCTCGGGTCGTGAAGGCCACGAAGCCGCCGCCGTCATCGAAGGTTCCGAGGTAGCGCATATCCGCTTCCTCGATGGTGCCCTTCATGAAATCAGCAAACCATTCGCTGTTGAAGAAAGTCCAGGCCTGTCGCCAGTTATCGAAGAGGAAGGGCGTCGTAACCGCCTGGTACTTTTCGTAGAAAGACGACATCGCACCAGACGACATGACCGCGGACTGCAGCGCCGCCCCGCCGCTTTGCACCTGGGACCCAGTTTCCACTTCTGATCCGAGCTGGGAGTTGCCGAAGAGAGTGACCGCGATCTCACCGTCGGAGCGGGATTCCACCAGGCTTTTGAAGTGAACCAGCCCGGGCCAAATCTCGTTGTTGGTAAGATCCTCAGGGACGATCGTCGCGATCGTCATTTCGTATTCCTGTGCTGTGGCGCCTGACGCCAGAATGGCCATTGCCGAAGCAGCGAGCAGCCCGGCCACGCGCCCCCGTGTACGCTGTGTCATGAAACCTCCCTCTGTCTGTCCTTCGCCTTTTGGTAGCTGTGGCGAGTGACCAATAACTCTATCTTACAATTATTATCCCTTGCCAACCTCACATAGGAGCCCAACGGCCTCTGTCGGCACCTGAACAGGTCGCCGGCACGAGAAGGAAGACGGTTACTCAGCCGTTCTTTCTGCTCCAACGGCCCTGATTGTCCTGTTGCCAGTAGCTGAGCTCGTGGCCGTCTGCCTTGAGGCCTTTCCACTGCTCGCGCGCTGCCTGCACAGCGACGGGATCGCCGCCATCAAAGAGAAGTGCGCAGAGCTCATAGTCGTTCAGGCGTTGGGATTCCGCACCGTCCGTGAGGAAAAGGTAGCTTGCCTCGTTGGGGTTTTCGTCCTGATCGGTAATCCAGATGGGCTGCGCGTGCGCTCGGCCGTCCCGCGCGCTGCCATGGGGCAGGAACGAACGGTCGTCATAGGTCCAGAGGAGCGCGCAGAGGGTTTCTACCCGCTCCTCAGAGCGAGCCATCACCACCGCTCGCTTGCCCCGCTCCAACGTTTTTTCCAGGAGCTGTGGAAGGGCGCGATCCAAACCGATCGTGGTGAGATGGTAGAAACGCACCTCAGTCACCGCGCCCAACCCTCAGTGATCTGGCTTATTATTCCAAATTCTCGGAAACGTAGCGGTCAAGAAGGCGCACACCAAAGGCGGTTGCCCCCTTCGGCACGGTGGGCGCGTCCTTGTCGGACCAGGTTGTCCCGGCAATGTCCAGATGCGCCCAGTTCACGCCCTCATTGACGAAGCGCTGCAGGAACTGGGCGGCGGTGATCGAACCGGCCCAGCGCTGACCGGTGTTCTTCATGTCGGCGATGTCGCTGTCGATCATTCGATCATAGTCGGCGCCCATCGGCAGCCGCCAAACCGGCTCGCCCACCGCGGTTCCAGCCTCACTCAGCGCCCCCGACAGCTCGTCGCTGTTGCTGAACAGCCCGGCCGTGTTCTTACCCAAGGCGATCATGATCGCCCCCGTAAGGGTCGCCAGGTCGACAATGGTCGAAGGCTTGTAGGTCTCCTGCACGTAAGTCAGCACGTCCGCCAGAACGAGGCGCCCTTCGGCATCGGTGTTGATAACCTCGATTGTCTGGCCGGACATGGAGGTGACCACATCGCCGGGCCGCTGTGCCTTGCCATCGGGCATGTTCTCCACCAGGCCGCAAGCGCCCACCACGTTGACCTTCGCCTTGCGCGCCGCCAGAGCATGCATCAGGCCGACGACCACGCCGGCGCCGCCCATATCCCATTTCATGTCTTCCATGCCGCCAGCCGGCTTGATCGAGATTCCGCCCGTGTCAAAGCAGACCCCTTTGCCGACGAAGGCGACCGGATACTCGGAGCTATCTCCCGCACCATTCCAGGTCATGACCAGCAAGCGCGGCTCGCGCTCGGATCCCTGGGCAACACCCAAAAGGGCGCCCATTCCGCGCTCGCGCATCTGGCTTTCGTTCAAGACCTCGATCTTTACGCCGACGTCTTCCAGCGCACGGGCGCGCTCGACGAAGCTTTCCGGGTAGATGACGTTGGCGGGTTCCGACACGAGGTTGCGGGTCAGGAAAACGCCGTCGATCACCTGCTGTAGCTTGTCAAAGGCCGCTGCTGCAGCCTCATGAGCTTCCGTACCGACCGTAAGGCTTGTCAGGCTGAGCTTCTTCTCCTGCTCCTCCTTCGTCCGGTACTTGTCGAAGCGATAGCAGCGCAAACGTGCACCTGCCGCGGCGTGCGCCGCCTGCCCGCCTGCATCCAGCATCATGCCGATCGGCTCTGAAATCAGCGTAGCTTCGGTAACGCCTGCACCGTTGAGATGGGCTGCCAAGGCACCTCCTGCCGCTTCGAAGTCAAGCGCGGCCGCCTTGTCTGCCTTGCCCACCCCTACGAGGATGAGGCGGTCAACCTTCAGGCCATGAGGCGCGAAGAACTCCGTCACCTGCCCCTTCTTCCCTTTGAAGCGGCTTCCGGAGAGAAGGCGGCCGATGGCCCCTTCCATGCTCTCGTCGATGCGCGCCAGTACACCAGCTGGAGTGGCATCCTCCGGCACCAGAACGGCGAGCACTCCACTGCTGGGAAGATCAGGAGCGGAAAAGCGGATATGCATGGAAGATCCCTCTCTATAAAGCTCTCGTCCTCGCCTCATGTGGCGCAGCGAGGTCTCGATCATTCATCGGGGCGCAATCAGCCCCTCAAAGGCCTGATGTGGTCTCAGGCTTCAAGCGCCTTGACGATGTCCTCACACATCTTCTTGGCATCGGCCAGCAACATCATGGTTTGGTCCATGTAGAAGAGCGGATTGTCAACGCCGGCATAGCCGCTGGCCATGGAGCGTTTGACGAAGAGGACATTCTGCGCCTTCTCCACGTCCAGCACGGGCATACCATAGATCGGGGACGCCGGATCGCTCTTGGCGGAGGGATTGGTGACGTCATTGGCGCCGATGACGAAGGCCACGTCGGTTTCGGCAAACTCCCGGTTGATCTCATCCATCTCGAAGACTTCGTCATAAGGCACATTGGCTTCGGCCAGCAGCACGTTCATGTGGCCCGGCATGCGCCCCGCCACCGGATGGATGGCGTACTTTACCTCGACCCCTTCGCCCTTGAGGAGATCAGCCATTTCCCGAAGCGCATGCTGCGCCTGCGCCACTGCCATGCCATAGCCCGGCACGATGATGACTTTCTCAGCGTTGCGCATGAGGAAGGCTGCGTCATCCGCCGCGCCTTGGCGGTAGCTCCGCTGCTCGCCATCGCCCGCGCCCGCAGCGGCGCTTTCACCGCCGAAGCCACCCAAAATGACGGAGATGAAGGAGCGATTCATGCCCTTGCACATGATGTAGCTGAGTATCGCACCGGCTGAACCGACCAACGCGCCTGTGATGATCAACAGGTTATTCCCCAGCGTGAAGCCGATGCCGGCCGCCGCCCAACCCGAGTAGGAGTTGAGCATGGAAATAACCACCGGCATGTCGGCGCCGCCGATCGGAATGATGATCAATACGCCCAGCACCAGGGTCAGCAGGACCAGCAGCCAGAAGGCCGTCGCCGATTGCCCGGCCACCATCCAGATGATCAGGATCACCGCAAGGATGCCGAGCGCGAGGTTCAGCCAGTGCTGCATCGCAAACACCACCGGCTTGCCGCTCACCAGGCCCTGCAGTTTCGCGAAGGCGACGATTGACCCGGTGAAGGTGATCGCCCCGATCGCGGCACCGATCGCCATTTCAATAAGCGAGGCCGTCTTGATGTCTCCAGGCACGCCGATGCCGTAGGCCGCCGGATTGTAGAAGGCGGCTGCCGCCACCAACACCGCCGCCAGGCCCACCAGGGAATGGAAGGCAGCCACCAGCTGGGGCAAGGCGGTCATCTGGATGCGGATCGCGATAACCGTGCCGATCGCGCCGCCCACGATGATGCCAAGCAGGATCAGTACGAAATTGACCTGCGGCATGATGAAAAGCGTCGTGATGACCGCGATCACCATGCCCGCGATGCCAAAGCGCAGCCCGCCACGGCTGGATTCCGGATGGGACAGCCCGCGAAGCGCCAGAATAAAGCAGACGGAGGCGATAAGGTAGAAGAAGGCAGCGAGATTGTAGCTCATCTTGTGTCCTTGTCCCTACTTCTGCTTCTTCTTGAACATGGACAGCATCCGATGGGTCACCAGGAACCCGCCGAAGATGTTCACGCTCGCCAAGGTCACGGCAATGAAGCCCATGATCTCGCTGAAGCCAAAATCGCCTGTACCCGCCGCGATCAGAGCGCCGACGATGATCACCGAGGAGATCGCATTGGTGACGCCCATGAGCGGCGAATGCAGCGCTGGGGTGACCCGCCACACGACGTAGTAGCCGACAAAAATCGCCAGGATAAACACGGTCAGCCCGGTGATGAGTGGCGACGGCCCAACTGCCTCCACCAGCCCCGAATCTGATGAGATCCGGGCCGTTTCGCGCGCGAGTGCCGCGGCATCATCCGAGAGGTCTCGGGCACGGTTTGCCAGGTCGATTGCCTGCTGCATCAAGTCTTCGCTCATCTCACTCTCCCTTTTCGGTCGGTACGAGTGCCTGATGCACCACCGCCCCGTCACGGGTAACGAGTGTTCCCTTCACGATCTCGTCATCCCAATCGACTTTCAGAGACTTGCTGTCCTTGTCGAAAAGCAAGGAGACGAAGTTGAAGAGGTTATTCGCGTAGAGCATGGAGGCGTCAGCGGCCAGCCGGCCGGGCATGTTGCGATGGCCGATGATCTTTACGCCATCGACCTCGACGATTTCACCAGGTCGCGCCAGTTCCACATTGCCACCGTTCTCGACAGCGAGGTCTACAACGACCGCGCCAGGCTTCATGGACCGGAGCATGCCTTCCGAAACCAGCCGTGGGGCCGGCCGTCCTGGTATCAGGGCCGTGGTAATCACGATATCCATTTTTGGGATCGACTCGGCGAGCAGCGCTGCCTGCTTCTTCTGATACTCCGCACTCATCTCCTTCGCATAGCCACCAGCCGTCTCCGCCGCCTTGAACTCCTCGTCCTCTACAGCCAGGAACTTGCCGCCCAGGGAAAGCACCTGTTCCTTGGCGGCAGGGCGGACATCGGTCGCGTGCACAACGGCACCAAGCCGCTTAGCGGTGGCAATCGCCTGCAGCCCGGCTACACCCGCGCCCATGACCAGAACTTGAGCCGGGTTTATGCGGCCGGCGGGGGTCATCATCATCGGAAAGGCTCGCCCGTAAACGGCAGCCGCATCGATCACGGCCTTGTATCCGGCAAGGTTCGCCTGGCTGGAAAGGACATCCATGGCCTGCGCTCGGGTAATCCGCGGCATGAAGTCCAGGGCAAAGCCGGTAACACCAGCCTGTGCCAAAGCATCCAGTTCTGGCCGCGCGCGAAAGGGATCCATGATGCAGGCCAGCAGAATACCGCGCGGGAGCGCGGGCAGTTCATCCGGCAGTGGTTGACGCACCTTCAGCACGAGATCGGCTTCGGCCGTTGCTGCAGCCGCGTCGGGAGCGATCTGAGCGCCCTGCTCCTCGTAAGCCGCATCTAGCAGCGAGGCACCTTCTCCGGCACCAGCTTCAACAACAACCTCGATCCCGAGGCCCTTGAATTTCTTTACCGTCTCAGGCGTGGCCGCGACGCGGGGCTCATCGGGCCGCCGCTCCTTTAGGATGGCGATCTTCATCGGTCTTCTTCCGATCCCCCTAGAACTGATGGCGCGTGGACGAATTAGAGCGGGATGATGCCGTGCGCCGTACCTCGCCACAAGGCCAGGAAGTGTAAGATTACGACCAAAAAGGGTCGGTTATGGGTGAAAACTTGGCTTCTTTGGCTTTGGCGAGGATGCGATAGAGCCAGCAAATCCAGGAGTAAGCGTCGGCCGGGCGGGGATGTGAGCAAAGTCACGTACAGGGGCCACAAGCACTCCACTTGAGCGCCGGCTGCTCCTTTCCGGCTGCGGCCAAACCGGCGTTGGCCCAGGAATCCAGTTATTTTTAGAGTCGCGCCACAGCTTCAGACTATCGAGGTTCCAGAAATCCGCGACCAGGAACTTTGTTACCGGATGACCGAGCTGCCGGTGTGGGGAGTGAAGCACTGCTGGTCGGGCTCTATCCGAAGATTCGGGATGTACGTAGCGCACTGAATGGCTATCTCTAGCTTCTGAGCGATGTAGGGAAAGGCATTCACGAGGCTGGAACCTGCCGCAGATGACGCTCGGAAGTGGTCTCAAAATCCAGGGAGCAGGTGACAGGTGGATCGAACCGAAAAACAGGTAATCGACGAGCTGTTCGACAAGCTTGGGGTCTCTGAGCAGCAAAGCGGCGCGCGGGATCGTGAGGCCGAATCCCTGATCCAGCAGCATCTTGTCCGGCAGCCCGCAGCCCCCTACTACATGGCGCAGGCGATCGTTTTTCAGGAGGAAGCCCTGCGGCAAGCTCAGCAGCGTATTCAGCAGCTGGAAAGCGAGCTGGCGCAGCGTCCGGCAGGCGGTGGCTTCTTGGCCGGCCTCTTCGGCGGCGGCGACACTCACGCCGGCCGCCCCTCCCCTCGCCCCTCCAGTCGCTTCAACGACTATCGGGGGCGGGGCGGCTTCCTTGGCGGCGCCATGCAGACAGCGATGGGCATAGCCGGCGGAATGATGCTCGGCTCCTTTCTCCACTCCATGATAACAGGCGGCAACGAGGCAGTAGCGGCAGAGGCGGCGCCTGCTGACATGCCTCCCGCCGAGGAGCCGCCTGCTGACGCGGGTTTTGACAGCGGCTGGGATGGCGGCTTTGATGATGGCGGCGGCTTCGACTTTTAGAGCAAGCTCGCCTCATCGGGCGGCACTCCGCCTTTCCGACTTGAAAGAATAACGCTAAGCCACTTCTGAATCGGACGCAGAACAGGCATCCTGCCACCAAAGGCATTCCGGCACGACGCCGGACCCTGTGTTAGCATAAAAGGAGAGACTTCATGGCATTCGAGCTTCCGACGCTTCCCTACGCTCAGGACGCGCTGGAACCGCACGTCTCGGCGAAGACCCTCAGCTTCCACCACGGCAAGCACCATCAGGCTTACATCAACAAGACCAATGAATTGGTCGCGGGTACTGAGCTGGAAGGCAAATCCATCGAAGAGGTGATTGCGGCGGCCAAGTCTTCGGGCAACCAGACGCTTTTCAACCAGTCAGCCCAGGTATGGAATCACACCTTTTTCTGGAACTGCATGACGCCGAACGGCGGCGGCAAACCCTCGGGCGCGGTTGCAGAAGCGATCGAGAAGTCCTTTGATTCCTATGACGAGTTTGCCACGAAGTTCAAGAACATGGCTGTCGGTAACTTCGGCAGCGGCTGGACTTGGTTGGTGAAGACCGCCAATGGAGTAGAGATCACCAATACCGATGATGGCGACACCCCGCTTGTGAAAGACGGCCAGACTCCCCTGCTGACGATCGACGTTTGGGAGCATGCCTACTATCTGGATTACCAGAACCGCCGCCCGGATTTCGTGCAGGCCTTCCTGGATAATCTGGTCAACTGGGATTTTGTGAACCAGAACTTCTCTGCCGCTTAGCACGCGGCCCAGTTTCTGGCCTTACAAAGGGGCTGCCTCGACAGCCCCTTTTTTTTTGCCTACCCCATCCCTCAGCAGTTTAGGCCGTGAAAGGCTGAACCGTATGTCCGTGGTCGATCGGGCCATGGGCCTGACCAAGGCCTGGCGCGCCTGCGATCGCCTTCTGCAGGTAGGCACGTGCGCGAATGACCGCGTCGCGTAGCGGGAGGCCTTGAGCCAAGCCGGTGGCGATGGCCGACGCCAGCGTGCAGCCTGTGCCGTGGGTGTGCTCGGTTGGGATGCGGGTGCTGGTGAAAGCCTCAACACCGTCCGAGGTGGCCAATACGTCCACCAGATCGTTTCCCTCCATGTGCCCTCCCTTGAGCAACACCGCCTGAGGACCGAGAGACCTTAGCTCCTGAGCAGCGGCGCGCATCTCCTCGACGCTTCGGATGTCATGGCCGCAGAGTTTCTCCGCTTCGGGAAGATTGGGGGTCAGCAGGCCAGCGAGCGGCAGTAGAGAATCCTTGAGCGCGGCCACTGCCTCCTCTTGCAGCAGGGTGGCACCAGAAGCCGCTATCATCACAGGATCTATGACCAGCGGTATGCCTTTAGCGTGGCGGACAAGAGCACCAGAAACCGCTTCGATGACCGGGGCCGAATGAAGCATACCAGTCTTGATCGCGTCCGCCCCAAGGTCCTCCAGCACAACCTCGATCTGCTGGACGATAAACTCGGGAGGGATCGGCATCACACCGAAAACACCAAGCGTGTTCTGCGCCGTCAGGGCTGTGATCGCGCTGCTACCATAGCCGCTGAGCGCGATGATCGTTTTCAGATCCGCCTGGATACCGGCGCCCCCGCCGGAATCCGAACCTGCGATGGTCAGAACACGCCCCTGCATCATGTCTTGTTTCCTCAGCACAAAAAGATGTGAGCCGGCCGGCACGCACTATAAGTGCCTGACTTGCGGGCGATTTCAACCTGCTGAAGGAAATAGGGGCGCTCCGTTCCGAGCTATCAAGCTGCCGGCCTCGAGGCCTCTTCGATGCAGCGGGCTAAACCTTCGACAACTTGCTTTACGAGTTCAGGATCCTCGCCCTCCCCCATCACCCGAACCACGGGTTCCGTACCCGACTTCCGGATCAACAGTCGGCCGGTCTTGCCAAGTACCGCCTGTGCATCCTGAATTGCCGCATCGACAACCGGTAACTCGAGGGGATGGGTGCCAGGCTCGAAGCGGACGTTGTACAGCAACTGAGGCAGCGGCTCGAACACGTCCAGAACCTCGCTGGCGGGGCGGCCACTGCCCACCAAGACCGCCAGCACCTGGAGCGCCGCGATCATGCCGTCACCGGTCGTGCTATAATCGGAGAAGATCAGGTGGCCCGACTGCTCACCCCCAAGGTTGCAGCCCTCTTCACGCATGCGCTCGACGACATAGCGA
>Ga0079223_10002984_pt1 | contig 10609 bp, 13 predicted proteins | sample Stecom2011_FD_75072 | JGI IMG/M metagenome (GOLD analysis project Ga0079223, IMG submission 75072) | Agricultural soil microbial communities from Utah to study Nitrogen management - Steer compost 2011 | ecosystem: Environmental > Terrestrial > Soil > Agricultural land | place: USA: Utah...
CGTCATCGACTCCGAGGTCCACAGCCTCTTCCTCGAAGACTTCATCATTCCCGGCGACCCCGAAGGCTCCTCCCGCGTCTGGGGCGCGTGGAAGCGCAACCGCTTCAACGCCCACCAGCTCGCGCTCCACCGCACCACCGTGAGCTATGGGCTCGGCTACGTGGTGACCACCAGTGGCGACCCCGTCCCGGTCATGCGCGTGGTCTCGCCCCGCTTCATGTACCCCGGCTACGGCGCTGATCCACACTGGCCCGCCTACGCGCTGGAGGACATGCGGGACGGCAGCTGGAGGTTGTACGACGACACCGAGGTCATCGTGCTCGTCCGCAACCGCGAGACGCAGTCCTTCGAGGTTCAGTCCCGGTCGCTGCACGGACAGGGCGTGTGCCCGGTCATCCGGTACCAGCCCAAGCTGGACGTGGACTCCGACCTGTCCGGAGTGGTCGAGCCGCTGTTCGACTTCCAGGACCAGATCAACGTCACCACGTTTCTACTCAACGTCGCCCAGCACTTCGGTGCGCACGGCCAGAAGTACATCATCGGCTGGATGCTGGAGAACCCGCGCGAACGTGCCAAGCTCTCGGCGTCCAACCTCCTGAGCATCCCCAGCGAGCCCGGCACCGTGGAGGTCGGCCAGTTCGACCAGACGCAGATCACGCCCTACGTCGAGAGCCGCACCGACACCATCAAGCTGATGGCCACCGTGTCCGGCACCAGCCCGGCCGAGATGCTGGGCAACATGGTCAACCTCGCCGCCGAGACCATCGAGGCCGCCAACGCCGCCCAGACGCGCAAGATCGGTGAGCGCAAGATGGTGCTGGGCGAGTCCCACGAGCAGATGCTGGGGCTGGTCGGAACCGGTCTCGGTGTGGAGGAGAACCCGTTCAGCCGGGCGATCTGGCGAGACGCCAACTCCACGATCTCCAACCTGGAGCGCACCGCCAACGCACTCGCCGTCATCGCTGACCGCCTGAACGTTCCGGCCGAAGAGCTCTGGCACATGCTCCCCGGTGTGGACCGTGAGTCCCTGTCCCGCTGGCGGGGTGACGTCGAGGAGACCGGAACCGTGAGTGGTATCGAGTCCCCTGATGATGGCATCGAAGAGTCCGAAGAGCTTGACAGCGAGTGACGATTGTCCTAGGGCGTAGTACACTCAATAGTGAACCGTGCACGCGGATCACTCAGAGGCCGTACGGCTGACGACCATGAGAGGGACCAAACATGTCTGAGGGTGTGGAAGAAGTCGAGGGCACCGAAGCTCCGGAAGGTCAGACCGAAGAGGCGCACGCCGGTGAGGTCGAAGAGACCAACGAGGGCGCTGCCGCTGGTGGATCGGACGACGTCGAGAAGATCAAGTCCGAGGCCCGTAAGTGGGAGAAGCGATCCAAGACGAACTTCGAGGAGCTCAAGAAGGCTCGCGAAGAACTCGCCAAGCTCAAGGGCGACGGTGAGACCGGAGGCGAACTGGCGCAGCTCCAGAAGCAGGTACAGGACCTGCTCGCGGAGAACGCCGCTGCGAAGCGGGAAGCCGCGATCGCCAAGGTTGCCTCCGACAAGAAGCTGACCTCCGAGCAGGCCGAACTGCTCCAAGGCGACACACCCGAGGAGCTTGAAGCGCACGCCGACAAGCTGCTCAAGGCATTCGGCGGCAACGCCGACAAGAAGGAAGACCAGACCCCTCCGAAGGGCAGCCGTACGCCCAAGGAGAACCTTCGACCGGGTACCGCAGTCGGTAGTACTGCGAACGCTGAGGACCCGGCGGAGATCGCCAAGGCCGTCATGAACGGCCTCTGAGACAGAAAGAGGCTCCAATGCCTTTCCTGACTTCCCAGCAGATCTCGGACGTTGCTGTCCCGCTGCTCAACCGCCAGCTGGTCCTTCCGATGACCGCGCTGCGCATCCCGGACTCGTCCTACACCCCGGCTGCGGGCATGACCACCACGGTCCAGGTCCCCGCCATCGCCACCGCGCGTGAGCAGGTGGACCCGGGCGACGAGATCGTCTACGACGACCTTGACACCGTTGGTGTGGACGTCACCCTGGCGCACCTCTACCACGCGACCCGGATCACCGACGAGGCCCTGAACTTCTCCATCCAGGACTTCGCCCGTCAGGTACTGCGTCCGCAGGTCGAGGCCGTCGCCCGCGCCGCTGAGGACCAGCTGGCCTCGCCCATGAACCTGCTCGGTACCGACGACGCCGTCTCCGACGAAGGTGACGACATCGACCAGGCCGTGATGGCCGCCCGCGCTCAGCTGTCCAACGCCAACGTCCCCGTGGCCAACCGCTTCATGGCGGTCAGCCCGGACTTCGCGGCCGTCCTGCTCAGCCAGGGCAACCTCAGCCCCTTCGACGCCCTGGCGGCCTCCAACGAGGAGACCCGGCAGGCGCTCGCTGAGGGCACCATCGGTCGCTACCGTGGGTTCCGCGTCGTGGAGTCCAACGCTCTGGACGCCGGTACCGCCGTGCTCTACCACCAGAGCGCGTTCGTGTTCGCCAACGTCACCCCCGTCATCCCGGCGGGTGCTGCTGACGCTGCGGTCACCACGCAGGACGGCATCGGCCTGCGCCACATCCGCCACTACGACCCCGACGTCCTCTCGGACCGCTCGGTGGTCTCCACCTTCGCTGGTGGTGGCCTCACCGACGCCAACCGCGCGGTGAAGCTGGAGCTGATGCCTACCAGCTCCTAAGTTCGGCCAGCTGATGGGGAGGGGTCACTACTGATGACCCCTCCCCGACCTCGAAGGGAGAGACCATGGCGTGTGGCGAGCCGCTGCCCCCGCTGATGAGCACGGACGACCTGGCCACGCTGCTGGGCGTCACCTTCACCGAGCAGCAGGAAGCCCAGGCCGCTCTGTACCTGCGCATCATCTCCGGGTTCGTCAGGCTCTACGCCTGCGATGACATGGTGGACCCCGATGACCCCGACGAGGTGTGCGTCCCGGACGTCATCCTCGGGATCATCTTCACCGCCTACTCCCGGGCCAAGGACAACCCGCGCGGCCTCACCTCCGAGCGCATCGCGGACTACACCTGGCAGGCTCAGCCCGCCCAGGGCGCGTCCAGTGCGGGCACCGGACTGTACCTGTCCAACGGCGAGGCCGCCCTGATCCGTCAGGCGACAGGCTGCGGTGGGATGGGTACCATTGAGTTCGGGGCATACCTGCCCGACCAGATCCGTGACCGTCCGTACCGGACCAGGGGCAACTTCTGGGGCCGGTACGACGGAACTTTCATCCAGTGAGGGACCGCTGATGAGCAACACCGTCAAGTACTTGAAGTTCGCCTACCACCGCGACGGCAAGCCGACCGGCCGAGTCGTGGCCGTGCGCAACCCCGCCTCCATCGACCAGCGAGCCAACAAGGGCATCCCGTTCAAGCGGGTCCAGCAGCTCGTGAACACGATGGAGAACTCCCCCAAGTGGGAGCGGGTCGCCAACAACACCCCCGAGGCCGAGGGCAACTCCACCCGCGTGCGTCGCGCCAAGCACCGTGAGCAGCTGGCCAGGGTCGATCAGGACCGTGAGCAGCGCGCACACGTCGCGACTGCCGAGGCCATCGCCAAGGCCGTGAAGGGCGCTTGAGATGACCGTAGCGGGGCTGCTGAACCAGGACGTTGACCTCTACCGGACCATGCTCATGCCCAACGGCGCTGGCGGGTACGACGAGGAGCGCGTCCTGGTCCGGCAGCTTCGTGTCCGAATCTCCCAGCCCAGCGCGTCCGAGCGGGTCATGGCCCGTACCGGCGTCGGTCCACAGCAGGGGGCGGCGGTGCTCGCCTACCCCGTGTACACCACGGCGGATGAGGTCGTGTACCGCAATGACTAGCTTGAGCTTCCCAACGGTGATGTGTACCGGGTCGAAGCGGCCATGCAGCCCTCCAAGCCCGGCACGTACCTTCGGATGGACTGCGAGTTCATCCAGAAGCAGCCCACCAACCCGGGGGTGAGTCCGTGACGACGCTGGTGTACTTGGTAGCTCGGCATCCGGTGAACGAGTCGCTGCGCTACTCGTTGCGGTCGGTGGCCGAGCACATGCCCGACGCTGAGGTGGTCATCGCGGGCTTCAAGCCCTCGTGGCTGGTGGGTGTGGACCATGTTCCGGTGCCGCAGCGGTACCGTTCCCCGGCCAATCAGCTCCGCATCCTGGACAAGGTCTCGACCACGGACCGGCTGCCTGAGGACTTCGTTCTCATGAACGATGACTTCTTCGCGCTCAAGCCGGTGGACGAGGTCAAGCTGGTCCACAACGGAGCGTTGTCGGACCTACGGCGCTCCCCCGTGTGGTCGTGGCGCTGGTACAGGCGGGCGCTGGAGGGGACGATCAAGGCTTTGACTGATCAGGGCTACGAGAGTCCGCTGTCCTATGACCGTCTTCACCGCCCCATGCCGATGAAGCGCAGCCTGATAGCGGGGCTCGCTTTGACCGCCGGGCCGCCCGTCCTTCCCCGGAGCATGGTCGGCAATCTGATGGGTGGCGGCACCTACGCCCTGGATTGCAAGATCCGCGACGAGGAGACGGCGATCGAGGAGCTGGACACCGATGGCTGGGTGTCCACCGACAAGCACTCCTGGCGCGGTGTGGCGGGGCAGCAGCTCCGTGACCGATTCCCTGCCAAGTCCCGTTTCGAGAGGTAGTCACCATGGCGAACCAGTACACCAACCTCAAGACGGGGCGCACGGTCTACGTGAAGTCGGCCGAAGAGGTCGCTGAGCAGGCATACACGGCGGCTTTCAAGCGCCAGGAGCGCAACATCGAGCAGTTGGACCGGTCCCCGGTGTGGACGAGGGTGGCCAAGGCCCCCACGACGGGTGAGGGAACGCCTGAGCGTCGCAGGGTCAGTGCGGCGGGCACCCTCATGGCTGACGGGAAGATCCGATGAGCGCCAACGTCCAGATCGAGGGCATGGACTCGCTACTCAAGAAGCTCAAGGCCATGGGTCCGTCCATGGAAGCGGCCGGTGTCGAGGCTGTGACCGAGAGCGCCGCCCAGGCGCAGCAGGACATGCAGGACCGCGTCCGAGTGGACACGGGTGCTCTGCGTGACTCCATCCGGATCGAGGGCGAGGGTCTGGAGCAGCGGGTGGGACCCGGTGACGAGGAGCGCGACAAGGCCCTGGCCAACGAGTTCGGCACCTCGCGCATGTCCGCTCAGCCCTACGTTGTGCCCGCTCTGGAAGCCCAGCGCCGCGACTTCCCCAGCGTGCTGGGCAACAAGGTCTCCGAGGCGGTGACGAAGCTGTGACCAAGCTCGGCTATGACGCACGGACCGCACTTCGAGCCGTCCAGCGCGCGTTCTACGCTCGTCTGACGGAGGCACTGGACGTGCCGGTGTACGACTTCGTGACGGAGGACACGCCCTACCCCTACGTCGTCATCGGTGAAGCCACCGAGGTGGACGACAACACGCACGACAGTTTCGGCAGGACGCTGACCCAAACCCTCCACGTGTGGACCAGGGGCCATGGGGGCTTCGACCCCGCACTGGAGATCGTGGACCAGATTCAGCAGGCCCTGGACCACAAGCTTGACCTGGATATCGTCGGTCATCGGCTGGTTACGCTAAGATTGGACCAGACGTTGACCATGCGAGACCCGGACCCCTTGATCCGACACGCACCAATCAGGTTCCGTGTCCAGACTGAACAGGAGGCCAGCTGATGGCTGGTTTGGATGCTTTCGGTGTCGTCCTGGAGCGGGAAGTCACCCCGGGCTCCGAGGACTACGAGCCGATTGCCAACATCGAGAACCTTGGCGGCCCCGCCATCGAGCGCGAGCAGATCGAGGTCACCACGCACGACAGCCCCGACCAGTGGGAAGAGTTCGTGTTCGGCATCAAGCGGTCCGGTGAGGTCTCCGCTGACGTCAACTACGACCCCAGCGTGCACGACGCGCTGCTGGAGGACTTCGACTCGCCCTTCCCGCGCGGCTACCGGATCACGTGGCCGGACCCGCTCGGGACCGTCTGGGCGTTCCAGGCGGGCCTGGTGGGCTTCGAGCCCGAGGCCCCGCACGACGACAAGCTTTCCGCGTCGCTGACGTGGAAGGTGTCGGGACCGCCCGAGTTCATGGACAACGGCAGCTAACACAGGAGGGACCTGCGTAATGAGCACTCTCAAGGAAGCGATCCTCAACGCTGAGGACATCAAGTACGAAGACGTGGAGATCCCCGAGTGGGGAGGCATCACCGTCCGAGTCAAGGCGCTGAATGCGCAGCAGCTCGCTGACTACCAGAACCAGTCCATGGCCATGCGCCAGGAGAAGGGCACGGGCGGTATGGATGTGCGCATCCGCAACCGCAACGCCCAGCTGGTGGTGCAGAGCCTGTACGACCCCGAGACCGGCGAGCGCATCTTCAAGGACAGTGAGTACAAGATGCTGCTGACCAAGAACGCGGGCACGGTGCAGGCCCTCTTCGGCCTCATCAACAAGATGTCCGGCCTGGACCGGTCCTTTGAAGAGCGGGTCAAGGACGCCGAGGGAAATTTCGGAGGCGTTCAGAGCTAAGGCTCCAGTACCGTCTCGCGGTGGCGTTCCAGATGACTCCACACGAGGTGCTGGAGCGCTTCACCGAGCAGGAACTGGTCCATCTGGTCGCCTACGAGAACCTGTACGGGACCCTGGGGCCTGAACGATTGGACATCCTGTTCGCTCGCCTGGGGATGGACGTGGCGGCTCCGAACATGAAGAAGGGCAAGAAGCCCAAGTTCGAGGACCACACCATCCCGTGGGGCGGCAAGAAGCGGCACAAGATGACCCCGGAGGAAATCCTGGCGGCGGCCAAGGGCGCGCACAGCGGGCTCACTTCGAGGCACCGACAGGCCGAGGCTGCCAAGAAGGCCGCCATAGAGCGGGCGGAGGCGAACAAGCGCCGACGCCAGCGCACGCAGAGAGGAAGCGCCGATGGCCACGCTGGAAGAGCTCACGGTCAAGATCGGCGTGGACGCCCAGGATCTGGATCAGGAACTGACGGGCGTTCAGCAGAATCTCGACGGCGTAGGCGAGTCCGCCGATAAGAGCCAGGACCGTTTCAGCAAGGCCGCGAAGATCGCGGGGGGTGCCGCCGTAGGTTTGGGCGGCACCCTCGTGGGCCTGGGCGGGTATGCGCTCAAGGCCGCCAGTGACCAGGCCGAGTTGGCCAACGAGATTCAGACCAGCGCCTCCCGAGCCGGGTTGAGTACGGAGGCGTACCAGGAACTCTCCAACGCGATGGGTGAGTGGGGTCTGAACACCGGCCAGACCAACCGGCTCCTGGAGCGCAACAACCAGCGACTCTCTCAGGCCATCGAGGGCAACGAGAAGTACGCCGGGGCCTGGGACCGGCTGGGCGTGTCGCTGACCGACACCAACGGCAACATGCGTGAGTCCGAAGACGTCATGATGGACACCTTCGCCGCGCTGGAGGCGCTGGAGGACCCCGCCGAGCGTAATGCCCTGGCCGCCGACCTGTACGGCACCCAGCTGTCCCGCAAGCTCATCCCCGGCCTGGACGGTACCGAGGACTCCCTGTCGGACCTGCGGGACGCCTACGACGAGAACGGGCACCTGACCGATGAGCAGATCGAGGCTGCTATCGAGTTCGGTGACACGATGGACGACTTCAAGGACACCTTGGAGGGCGTGGGCATCGCGATTGGCAACACGCTGATCCCGATCCTCCAAGATCACCTACTGCCGGTCATCCAGGATCACCTGATTCCGGCGGTGGAGAGCGTCATCGAGTGGATCGGTAACGCCCGTGAAAGCTTCTCCGACCTTCCGGGGCCGATCCAGACCATCCTGACGGAGCTCGGGAAGTGGATCGGCCTGGCTGGCGGCCTTCTGGTCGTGATGGCCCCCTTCCTGGGCTTCCTCAAGTTCCTCCTTGGCCCGCTCAAGCTACTGATCCCGCTCTTCAAGGGACTCGCCCTGGCCAAGATGCTGTTCTCGGCCGCCCTATGGGCCAGCCCCATCACCTGGATCGTGCTCGGCATCATCGCGCTGATCGCCGTCATCATCCTGATCATCGTCTACTGGGACGAGATCGCCGCTGCCACGGCCGCCGCGTGGGAGTGGATCAAGGGGGCTCTGAGCGCCGCCTGGGACTGGATCGTGGAGCTGTTCACCACCGCCTGGGAGTGGCTGGTTGAGCTCGTGACGGGCCTCTGGGAGTCGATCTCCGAGGGCTTCCAGGCCGGTATCGACTGGGTTGTGGACCTGGTCGTCGGTCTGTGGGACGCCATCACCGGATTCTTCTCCGACGCCTGGGACTGGCTCGTTGATCTGGTCACCGGCATGTGGGACGCCATCGTGTCGTTCTTCCAGTCCGGGATCGACGGAGCAGTTGAGCTGGTCCAGTCCGGGGTGGACAACGTCCTGGACTTCTTCTCGATGGTCGGTGAGGTGCCGGGCATGATCGGCGGCTTCTTCTCCGACATGGTCTCCACAGCTGCCGGGTTCATCAGCGACTTCCTCTCGGACGTCGGAGCCATCCCGGGTGACGTGCTCAGCTACATCGGTGACCTCGGATCGTTGCTCTTCAACGCGGGCAAGGACATCATCCAGGGCCTGATCGACGGCGTGAAGAACATGGTCAGCAACCTGCGCAACACCTTCTCGGGGATCACGGACATGATCCCTGACTGGAAGGGTCCACACAGTGTTGACATCAAGCTCCTGGAGGGTCCCGGCGAGGACATCATGGAGGGCCTGGTCACCGGGATCGACAACGGTACGGGTGACGTCCGCGCCAAGCTGGGCGGCGTGACTCGGTCCATCCCGGAGTCGGTCAGTGTGGGTTCGACCTCCAGCGTGATGACGCGCGACCAGACCAAGGTGGTCATCGATTTCAAGAACCTCGGCCGGTCCAAGCTGGCCGAAGCAGTCCGCGAGGCCGTCCGTATCGACGGTGGCGGCGACGTACAGACAGCCTTCGGGCGAGGTGGAAGGTAGGAACCATGGCAGGCTTTGAGAACACCCTCTTCAACGACATGCTGGACACGCTGGCCGGGCGGGCGCATGAGGCTTCGATCCACACCGCCGACCCGGGAGGCTCTGGCGGCGACGAGGTCACGGGCGGTGGCTACAGCCGCCAGCAGTTGAACTGGTCCTCGGCCACGGGTGGGAGCGTGTCCGTGTCCACTACGGTCACCTTCGACATCCCGTCCGGTACCACGGTCACCCACATCGGGTTCTGGGATGGCAGTGAGGTGTGGCTGGGCAGCATCGAGCTGAGCGAGGCCGAGTCCTTCGTAGGCGCTGGCACGCTCGACGTGGACCCGATCACGGTATCGTTGAACAACTGACGATCAGGAGGGACCGGATCGTGTTCAATTCGACGGGAGTGGTCTAGTGGCGGTCGTATGGCGTAACACGTTTGATGGGCCTGTCGGGACCAATCTGACGCCGACCAATTCGGCCAATTACGGCGACCCCATCGTTGACAACGAGCGCAACGGCAACCCGGCCGACGCGGTCCGGTACGGGGATCGGGCGTACATAGGCAATTCGTCCATGCAGCTCGGGTTGCAGGACGGGTCGGGGCACGGCGACACGTGGGTCTACTACCCCACGATCAACGCCTACTCTCTGAGCTTTTACCTCTACCTCACCGAGGGCGGGTGGTTCCGGTTCCGCGACGCCAACAACCTCTCCGAGCTGTACCTGGCCACGGACTCGGACTCGTACCTCGTGGACCAGCTGTTCACGCAGGAGTCGGAACTCTTCGACCGCTGGGTGCGTATCGAGTTCATCGTCTCCTCTACCGAGCTGGGCATCCGGATCTGGTGGAGCGACCCCAACTCCACCGGCACACCCGATTACGAGTACATCGTCGCTCGTGACGGCGGCACGGTCGGTGGGCTGCTCTGTCAAGGCGGTGCCGGGGCCAACGTCTACGTCGATCAGGTTCGCATCGGTGAGGGTGAGTGGCTCGGCCCCTGGCCCGAGTACGCCGATGTGTCGGCTGTGGGTGAGGTGGATGTTACAGCCGACGCTGTACCGTCCAAGGGCGGCTCGGTCAGTGCCATCGCCGCCATCGAGGCCGATGGTCAGGCTGACCACGCCAAGACGACCACGGTCGAGGCCACCGACGAGCTGACAGTCTCTGGTGAGGCCGTGGGCGACTCCTCCGGGGAGGGCGGGACCTCCGCGCTGGCGGGCGTGGACGTGACCGCCACTGCGGAGCCCACCAAGCACTCCCAGACGTCCGCTGTGGCCACTCCTGAGGTCGTAGGGCTGGCTGGCGGATCTCGGTCCACACAGGTGGGGGCAGACGCCCAGGTTGGCTCTGAGGGCCAGGCAGAGGCACACAAGACGGGCACTCCCTCAGCCGTCACCGGCGCGGGTGTGGACCGTTTTGCCGGGACGACCAAGCACGGTGTGTCCTCGGCCGAAGCAGACGCCAGGGTTTCGGTGCTGGCCGGTACCGACCCGGACGAGTTCCTGTCCCTACCGGTGCGGGTTCGGGTCGAGATCTTCGTGCCCGGCAACTCCTGGGTGGACATCACCGGCGATGTGCGGGTCACCGAGAACATCGTGATCACCCGTGGCCGCCAGGACGAAGCCACCGAGGCCGACGCCTCGTCCATGACGCTGCTCCTGAACAACATGCACGGCCGGTACTCACC
>Ga0079223_10002985_pt1 | contig 10607 bp, 4 predicted proteins | sample Stecom2011_FD_75072 | JGI IMG/M metagenome (GOLD analysis project Ga0079223, IMG submission 75072) | Agricultural soil microbial communities from Utah to study Nitrogen management - Steer compost 2011 | ecosystem: Environmental > Terrestrial > Soil > Agricultural land | place: USA: Utah...
AAGATAGTACGGTTAAAACTATCGCTCCAAACAGATATTGCGAAAAAGCAAGCCCCGCTGTTCCAATGCCATTGTTGTTGGCGAATTTCACAAACGTTGCCAATATTCCATAGCTGGATGCACCAACGGCAACGTATAAAACACCTTTCAGATTAATGTTCATGGATTGTATTGCAACGGGGATCTATGAAATAAAATTCACCAACTCTATTCCTAAAGCGGAATATTTCCATGTTTTCTAATGGGTCTTGGTACTTCCTTGTTTTCCAACATAGCAAAAGCTTTTAATAGTTTCCGTCGGGTTTCGCGGGGTTGGATCACTTCGTCAATAAATCCGCGCTGTGCGGCTTTAAACGGATTAGCAAATTTCTCGGCGTATTCGGCTTCTTTTTCCGAGAGTTTCAATTCAGGGTTTTCCGATTGGGCAATTTCTTTTCTAAAAATTATTTCGCTCGCACCCTTTGCCCCCATTACTGCTATTTCAGCGGTGGGCCACGCATAGTTCATATCTGCCCCAATATGCTTGCTGTTCATTACATCATAGGCACCCCCATACGCTTTTCGGGTAATTACAGTCACTCTTGGCACTGTGGCTTCACTTAAGGCATAAAGCAGTTTTGCGCCGTTTAAAATGATGCCGTTCCATTCTTGATCGGTGCCGGGCAGAAAGCCTGGAACGTCCACTAATACCAATAAAGGAATATTAAAGCAATCGCAAAATCGTGTGAAACGGGCAGCTTTTTTAGAGCTATCAACATCCAAAACGCCGGCCAAACTCATAGGTTGGTTGGCGACTATGCCAATACTTCTTCCGCCCAAACGCGCAAACCCGACAATTATATTATCGGCATAATCCTTATGTACCTCAAAAAAAGAATTGGCATCAATAATACCCTTGATTACCTCTTGCATATCATAAGGCTTGTTGGCAGAATCGGGAACTATAGTTTCAAGTTCATCACGGAATTCATCAGCCGCCTCAAAAGGAAGTTTGTCCGTTGTAGATTTATTGTTCTGCGGGATATAGCTCAAAAGCGTTTTAACCTGTTCTAAACATACTATATCATTGGCAGCGGTAAAATGCGTAACCCCACTTTTGGTGGCGTGTGTCCGGGCACCTCCAAGTTCTTCAGAAGTTACATTCTCATTGGTTACCGTCTTTACCACGTTGGGGCCAGTAACAAACATATAGCTACTGTCCTGAACCATCAACGTAAAGTCGGTCATCGCAGGCGAATAAACCGCTCCCCCTGCACAAGGTCCCATAATAGCCGAAATCTGGGGAATAACGCCGGATGCCTGTACGTTTCTATAAAAAATATCGGCATAACCGCCCAAAGAACGAACCCCTTCCTGTATTCGTGCGCCACCCGAATCGTTCAACCCGATTAAAGGCGCACCTACCTGTACGGCGTGATCCATGACCTTACAAATTTTCTCGGCATGGGTTTCAGAAAGAGCCCCTCCAAACACAGTAAAATCCTGTGCAAATATATATACCAATCGCCCATTAACAGTACCATAGCCAGTTACCACACCATCGCCGTAATAGATTTCCTTATCCATTCCAAAATCGGTGGTGCGATGGGTTACGAGCATGCCCATTTCTTCAAAGGAACCTTCATCCAAAAGATATTTTACCCGTTCGCGAGCAGTCAGTTTTTTCTTTTCATGCTGTTTTGCAATTCGCTTTTCTCCCCCGCCTTTATGGGCTTCGGAAATGAGTGCTTTGAGTTTTTTATTGTTGTCGGTCATAAAAAAATTACTAGGAGGTTATTTTGGCAAACGAAGTTTTTCGGAATCTTTTAAATATTGCTTTAAAGCGATAAGAGCGGCAATTCTAGCCTCCTCTTTTTGTATAGGCTTTAGCTTCTCTGGAGCATAGTACTTCTTTACAAAATTAGTATCGAAATCTCCATTACGGAAAGCAGGGTGTTCAAAAACAAATTTTCCAAATGGCAAGGTGGTGCTCACTCCCTCAATTTCATAATCGGCGATAGCATCAAGCATTTGCTGCATGGCTTCATTTCTTGTTTTCCCGTAGGTTATCAACTTTGAAAGCATAGGGTCGTATTGAATAGGAACTTGCATTCCCTCGGTATAACCGTCGTCCACTCGGATGTTTTTGCCCGTTGGCGGTCGATAGATTTCCAATTTCCCCACACTAGGCATAAAATTATCCAAGGGATCTTCAGCGTACACTCTCAGTTCAAAAGCATGACCGCTAATTTTCAAATCTTCTTGAGCAAATGCAAGCGTCTCGTTATTGGCAATCTTAATCTGCTGTTCCACCAGATCGAGACCCGTAATAAGCTCAGTTACCGGATGTTCCACTTGCAGACGGGTATTCATTTCGAGGAAATAAAAGTCGAGATTTTCATCCAATAGAAATTCCACTGTCCCTGCTCCTACATAATCACAGGCTTTTGCAACCTTAACCGCGGCCTCGCCCATCAACTTCCGTTTCTCCTCGGTTAGCACTGAAGACGGGGCCTCCTCCACTACCTTTTGATACCGCCTCTGAATACTGCATTCACGCTCAAAAAGATAAACGGTATTGCCAAAATTGTCGGCCAAAACCTGGATTTCGATATGGCGCGGGGAGGTCACAAACTTTTCTATAAAAACTGAACCATCTCCAAAAGCATTTTCTGCCTCACTGATGGCGCGTTTCATCTGTTCTTCAAATTCCTTAGCGTTTTCAACAATCCGCATCCCTTTTCCTCCACCCCCAGCGGAAGCTTTTATAAGAATAGGAAATCCAATTTTCTTGGCCATTTCCTTTGCAGCTCCTACATCGGTGATGGCTTCATCAGTGCCGGGAACCATGGGGATGTCATATTCTCGTACGGCATCCTTGGCCGCAAGCTTACTGCCCATTACCCGGATAGCATGCGATTTTGGACCTATAAAAATCAGTCCATTCTGTTCCACCTTTTCGGCGAATTCTGCATTTTCACTTAAAAATCCATAGCCGGGATGAATCGCGTCCACATCTAAATCCTTGGCCAGTTTTATGATTTTATCGCCTAATAAATAAGATTCATTCGAGGGAGGCGGCCCTACGCAAACAGCTTGATCGGCATACATAACGTGTGGCGCATCCCGATCGGCTTCAGAAAAGACGGCAACGGTTTTAATGCCCATATTTCGAGCGGTTTTCATGATTCGCAATGCGATCTCGCCTCTATTGGCAATCAGTATTTTATTGATCATCGTCTGTAAATTCAATTAGCAATTTTCCTTTGTCAACGGTTTCGCCTTTGGAAACATGAACCGATTTTATAATCCCATCGCGAGATGCAGTTAGAGCATTTTCCATCTTCATAGCCTCCAAAACGCAGAGGAAATCACCTTTTTTAACTTCATCGCCCTCCGCCACATTTACTTCCAGAATAATTCCTGGCATGGGCGCGTGCACTTCGTTCTCGACGGAACTATCGCCTAACGAAAGCCCCATTTCAGCAATAAGCGCATCAAGGTCATTTTCGATCTTAACCTGATATTTATTGCCGTTTATCTTAATTTCGTATTGGCGATTGATAAAGTTGGTTTTGAGAATTTTAACTTTTATCGATTTCTTGTCGATAATTAAATGCCCTCCATTTTCCTCAAAAATAAGATCCAATTGCTCAAGATCGGAAGGAAGGAGGGAGTACTCATGGGCTTGATTGACAATCGCCTTGAATTTTTTTTCCATAAAACAGAAATTTTTATAAAGATAATATTTGTGGAAGGATAGGACAACAACAATACCATGTAAAAAACCTCCTCAAAATCGAGGAGGTTTTCCGTTGTAGTTGCGGGGATAGTACGTTTAAGTTTTATTTGAAACAGGCTTGGATTTCTGGAGCTTTATTTTCTTCTTCACATCCCCTAGAGCCATTCTCAGGGCCTCTACACTATCATCCAAATCTTGCAAGGTGCTTCGTTTTCCAAAATAGCTGAAGTCTTGATCAGCCTTTTTCTCGCTTACGGTCTTGTTAAGAGCATAAGTCAAAAAACGAAGATGTTCCAACTCAGCATTCTTCTTACCCGCTGAGCCTGCTTTTTTCCAGATATTCTTGAAGCTGTCTGAAAATTCTCCCCATTTTTTATCAATATCTTTTCCTTCACTCACCAATATAAGACAAAGGTCTAAGTTGAAACTGGCTACCATATCCCAATATTCCAAATTGTCGTCGTGCATTTTTGTGCTCAGCTCGTTCTTTATTTCCGTCAATTTTTCGCTTATCTTTTTAGTTGATTGAGTTTCGTAGTCCTTGCCTTGAAATTTATACTTATCTTTTTTTATAACACCGTTGAATTTCAAAATACAAGCCAACTCCACCGCATTTGAAAGCGAATATGTTTGATCCGTATTGTTCGGGTGCTTGTCTGCCTGCTCATAATATAACATAGCTTGAATATATGCATCGTGGCGCCTCTTCGCACTGGAGGAAACCATACCTAAGCGCTTGTAGGCGCTACCCAAAAGATTTAATCTTTCGGATGTTCTACCTGCCACCAGAAGTACATTCAAATCCTCGATTACTCCTTCTATTGTCTCATAAGCTTTATCTCTCACTTCAAGGTTGAGAATGTTATCTTGAAATGTCTGCCGAATGGCTTGCTTGGCTCGAATGCTACAATACTTTTCCATACAAGAGAAGGAAAACTCAGCTTTTTCTTCCTCCAATAGGTCTTTAAAATTTCCAATAGCGTCTTCATACATCGCCATTTCTTGGTAAATTCTAGCTATTCTTTCTTTTATTTGAGGAGTTCTAAAAACATCCCGATCTACAGCGGTGATAATTTCGCTCAAACTGTCCAAATGATTGTTGTTTTCGTCGATTGCAACCTCTAGCTCATTGAGAAGATTGTCCAAATCTATCTCTGCTTCTTGTGGAACAATATAACTTGGTGTCCATCGGCTCTTTTCGGCAGCTACAAATTTTAGCTTAAAAAACGGATCGCCATAACATTGATAAGCGCCCCAAGTGTTGTTTCCGGGTACGTTGTGATAAATATAACTCCGCGCCTTCTGAACCGCTAGCCCAAAACTGTCGCCTGAAAACATACTGTTGTAAAAAACTTGGGCAAAATGCTTGGCCGCTATATCGTCTACCACCCACCCGGCGGCAATAACGGCTTTTACTCCTATGCTTATAAGCTCGGTCCCAATGTTGGCCGCTAGTTTATACCGGTCCTGAAATAGTTTTTCATCTCCAGCGTTGGAATAACCCAAATGGCAGCAGTTTACAAATACCAATTCAGGCACTACGGGCATCTGCTTGATCTCGAAAACGGTGAGAAATATATCGTTGCCAATCACCATCCCTGACTTCTGTGGAAACTTCGGATTAAAAATCCCGTGGCCAGCCAAATGGATGATAGAATAATCGTTGCAAAAAAGATTTTTTATTATAGAACCTGAATCCCCGCCAATAATCGATTCTACGGGATATCCATAATTCTCTAGCGTGCTCTTAACCAATGCACCTTCTTCTCGCGCTCCTGGCAACTGTCCTACAAATCCATCTAAAATTGGATCGGCAACTACCAAGGCATATTTTTGGGCCACGCGCTTGATGTTAATTCGATAATCCTTAGTCGATAATTGCCGTACCATACCGCCATTAATACAAAGTGGCTTCGCATTAGTGGTATTGTCCTGAAGTAATTCCCATGGATAAGAAGCCGTTTTGGAATCCAGTATCCAAGTGATATTACTTTGCCGTTTAAGAGTTTCTTTAAACGCATTCGGAATCAGCAGTTCGAAGAGAGTTTTTGCTGTGCACGGATTCCATTGATTGTCTTTGGAAACTTGAGAAATAAACAAATCGATCAACGGGGTACTCACATGGAGCTCGTTTTCTTCCTCGCGGGAATCGGAAGTGGAAGCGCCAAAAACCATACTTCCTGGTTCTTCTGGTGTTTTTCCTTCTTTATGTTTGATGGCTACCCGGTTCCACCAATCTTCTGTACTATCCAATGGCAACCTCTTTCTAACACCTAATAGGGTCCTGATCTTTTTATTGCCAATAATGATATTGAAAGTGGTGTTTTCCTTGGTAGCAATTTTGTTTAGAATATACATGCAACTCAAAGCCCTATTGGCATACACCTCGACGAATTCAATATTTTGAATGGTGCTGTAACTCTCCCCTGGAATAGTTTTTACTTTTTCATTGGCTTGATTTACGCCATTCAATATGGCTTTCATTGATCCCTCAACACTCAAGCCACCATAAACCGAGGCAATTATTACAGCCGAAATACCTAGATTATTTGAAGCCACAGCCGTCCCGCGAATACTCAATAAGTAATTGAGCACGCCTTGTTCCACCGATTTTGCCAATTGAAAAGTGGTGAGTTTATCGGGTTCGCCCAAGCCTACTATTATGGCTCCTTTAAAATCGTTGTCCTTTATTTTATTGAAATAGGCATTTGTGCCAATCTCCCCCGGATAAAGCCCCATACGATGCTTGGCCGAAAGGCTGCCTTTTAAATTATAATCAATTGCTTTTTCTACAAAGAGGACTCCGTCATTTACAAAATGCCCAGCCATTACAGGGTAGGAAGCATATCTTAAATCGCCATTACTAATAGTAACGGTTACGGGAATTTGGCTCGCTTGTGGCGATTTGTCATCACTCAATCCCAAGATGGTTTTTTCAAGCCCAGCTTCTGAAAGATCGAAATCGACTTCTGGCTGGGTTCTGAATACTTTCTCTTCCCCTCTCACTGCGGGTCGGGCGGTAGGAAGTGATTTAGTTCTTCCAAAGGCCAGAATTTCGTCTATAGCATTAAACAGTTCTGGATCATTGGCCAAGGCTCCGTGGGTAACGTTGCTGTAATACACATTGTTGGCTTCATCCATCTGTGTGGGAATCCCATCCTTCCAAGTAACACTTTGATCGCCTTCGCCCGTATAGAGAAACCCTAATTTTCGTTTGGGTTTAATATCATCTAAGGTATAGCCACAAGGAGTTATCTCGTCCTTTCCAGCTATGTACACCATTTTGGAATAATCAATACTATCCTTTTTGGCTAATACATTGTCACGATATTTTCGGAAATCCTCTAAGTCCTGCAATGATGGTAAAGGCCAAGATGTGTCGCCAAAATAAGTTCGCATTTTTTCCCAAACCGCCATATCGGCAAAATCATCTTTCTCATCGGTTGAAAATGGAAGTAAACTGAGAATTCCAGGAAATTTGGAAAACATTTTTAGCAGGGTTTTCTTGGTGTGGAACAAATCGAGTTTGCTCAATTTCTTTATAATGGCATCCTCTCCAAAGAGCACTGCCGGAATGCGGTAGGAACCACCCAAAGGAGATCCCAAAAACAACAATCTAAAATTTTTGGACTCCCGTAAGTGTTTCCAAGTATCGTCGTGATTTACAATAAAATCACGTACCAAAACCCCTCCCATTGAATGCCCAATAATCTTGATAGGTTGTTCAATCTTTAAAAGAGCTTTTATTAATAGTTCAAATTCGCTGGCACATACATTAAGGGGCTTTCTCCAATCGAAGGGATAAACAATCACATCGTACTTCCCCGAAAGACGCTTATACAATTTGTAATAGGAAGTTTTCACTATGGATTCTGCCGTGATTTTATCGACGCCGGAATAGTCTAAATTCATAAGTCCTCCCGATAAAATACGGCCATAATGCAACCAAACTTCTTTTCCTGTTTGGGAAAGGTTGGATCCCATAATTCCCGGAAGAAGAACCACTATAGGCCTTGTGCCGGAAGGGGGCCACGGCGTGGGATAAAGTTCCCCGTATTCAATCATACTCCTATCAGTACCCGGAACCTCATCTTGGGCAATATAAGCAAAGCCCGGAATCAACTCATCCACCGGTGTTTTCAACACAAGGTCAATTGCCTCACGGGTTTTGGGATGGGAAAAATAATTAACGTGGTTCACCTCTCCATCCTGGCTAAAAAAGTATTGGATTTTATCTTTTCGCTTTGCTCCCAAATACATTGAATCAGTGTTTACCACTAAGTCATTGCGTTGCCAATAAAAAAGCTTGCCGAGAATTACCACCAATCCCTTTAAGGAAACACTGAATTTTCCATTTCCAGAAATTATTATAAGCGGCTGCCCTTCTAAAGCATTTTCGGGATTGGGGTCGTTTAATATCTTAATAAAAGTGGAGTCGGGATTTTGAGCCTCCAACCCAGGAAGTACATTTACATCGTCCTTGGATTCAATGGCGGCGGAAAGCAATTCTTTTAAAATGTCGCCAAAGGCTCCCCCTACCAAAGTGATTAGGTTAAAAAACACATTTAAAATATGATCCAACCGCTGCGACGCCAATTTAGTACCAGCCGCTGGACAGCCCACCCGGATAAACTTTTCAACCGTGATCGACTTTTCTTGAAAGATTCTGTTGAGGGCCTTAATATTGTCGATATCTTCCTGCCTATTCTCTTGGTCCAAGAGAGCCAAATGATCTTGGGTAAACCCTTTTGAAGTTTCCCCATTAGTGGAATATTTATTCAATATATCGCCTACAATTCCCCCACGGGAATGGGTTAAAAGGTGCACTCTAGCATGGTCAGGTAGCATATCAGCCAGTTTTACCACATTTTCCAAAGGACTTTGGGTTAAAGTGCGGTGCTGAAAGGCGAGGATATTGTCGCCGTAAACTTGGTGAAGGGTGGTCCAAGCCGAGGAGCCTTGTAAATCGCCAAAAGCTCCCAAAGTGTCGGAATTGGTACCGTGGATGAAAAGAAAGAATGGCTTATTCACCAGTTTCTTATCAGTTTTATCAAAAATAGAGAATTTGAATTTTTCATCAACCCTGAATAACCCAGCCCCATTTTTAATCAAATTGGTTTTTGTGGGAATATTGTTGTCCTTAGTAGTCTTGAACAATTTATCAGCCTCCGCCCAAACATCATCCTTTTCATCTATTCCATTTTTTAAATGGGCGTCCTCCAAACGAGTGGCGATTTCGCCAATTCCTTCAGATACTGCTTTTTTTGCAACAAGTTTCAATACTTTAACCGCTATCTTCCCAATAATACCCCTTTCGGTAGGCGGGGCATCAATGCTTCCGGGAAGCACAAAAGCTTCGGCACTACCATCTCTATGGGCACTTTTATTGATTTTTTGGTCGAGTTCCGGATAGACTTCATGGAGAGTTGAAGCATCGCACATCCATGTAACCCCATCGGAAAGTTCAAGTTGAATGGTTTTCCCTTCTAAATCTATTTCATGTTTGGGAGCGATATCCCGATTGCTTGCTTGTAAATCATATACCTCTTCATTGTTTTGAGGGTCAACCGATTTCTCGCCATAAATTACCAGTTTTTTGATGGGTTCCATAGTGCTGCAATTAGATAATTTCATTAAAATGCAATAGCCGTGAGGAGAAAAAAAGACTATTCAGATACCATAAAATACTCGAACCAAACGCAATAGAAAAAAAAGCTCTATAAACGAAAGGCGTAGACGCTTGATAATGAGTTAAATAAAAAGGTAGATGGGGGTCTAGTGAGGAGAAAAAAAAGATACGATTATTTTTGCAACCTGCCTGCTTTTTTTCGTTTTAATACAAAAGAAATATTTCACAAGACATTAAACTTAAATGAAATAGCCTAAATAATAGTGGGAAGATAAAGGTGCTTTTTAAAAATGGCAGCAAAAAAATGTCTGCTAAACAAAAATGTAAAGCAGACATAAAATCGTAAAATTTAAAAATATTAAGGCTTAACTTTTAGTCGCCTTCTTTCTTTTTCTAAAAAAGTCAAATGCAAAATAAGCGATCACCAAACCAATAAAAGGCCACAGGTAGGAAACTAGTTTTCCGTTGCCTCCAACGGTCGTAAATACACGCTCCCATCGCACCTTCTTATTAATGCCATCCCAACTCATCCAAACAAATACCGGCTTGCCTACTACGTGGTTAAAAGGAACAAAACCCCAAGTACGGGCGTCCTCACTATTGTTGCGGTTATCTCCCATCATCCAGTAATAATCCATCTTAAAAGTGTAGTCGATAATTGCCTGTCCATTCAATAAAACTTCAGTGCCAGACTGAGTGATTTTGTTGTCTATCCCCAATTCACTTCCTTCATAAACCTCGATTACTCTTCGGTACAATGGCAAAGTCTCGGGCGTGATAGCAACTGTAGCGCCCTTCTGCGGAATGTACACAGGCCCAAAGAAATCATTGTTCCAAGGGTAGTTTTGGTTATTTGGAAATATACCTCTATCCCATTTCCCCGATTCATTTAGATTATATCGCATCGTTTCCACCACGTTGGGATTGTTCTTCAGCAGCTTTAAAGATTCTTCCGAAATGGCCGGAAAATAATAGGTGTTATTTTCATACTGATAGCCGTCGGTGATATTGTAACGCTTGTTAAGCATTTCGGGATGCAACGCCCCATTGGTCCGCACCAGATATGAGAATTGAATTCTAGCCCGGTCCGGAAGTTCGTTGGGTTTCCCATTGATAAATACATAGCCGTCGCGCACTGATAAGGAATCGCCAGGTAGGCCCACACATCGCTTTACGTAATTGGATTTCTTGTCGATAGGTTTGTAGTAGTATTTTCCATCGCCATATTGTTGAAAGGCGTTCACCGTATCCACAGGC
>Ga0079223_10002986_pt1 | contig 10606 bp, 8 predicted proteins | sample Stecom2011_FD_75072 | JGI IMG/M metagenome (GOLD analysis project Ga0079223, IMG submission 75072) | Agricultural soil microbial communities from Utah to study Nitrogen management - Steer compost 2011 | ecosystem: Environmental > Terrestrial > Soil > Agricultural land | place: USA: Utah...
GTGACTTCATTTGGCTTCTTTTCAAGTTTTGCTTCTTCTTTAAGCACTGGTTCTACTTGTTTTTTGGGAATGTTTTCTTCTATGGGCTTTGGAGTTTTAACCACTGGAGAATCTTTTTCTTTAGTCTTTTCTAAAGCTTTTTCAGAAACTTTTATTTTTGAAGCAGCTTCTGTTTTTGTGGTGTTTCTTCGAGTGATAGAAACCTTCACACCTTTGATTGTAGAAATCTTTTTTGACTTCTCTTTTTTCTTTTCTTTTCGAGGAGAAGATTCTTGGTCAAAAGTTTTAGCATCTTTTACAAGGTGCCTAGAATTAGACTTTGCTTTTTCTGCTTCGACAAGTTTTTCAATTGATTTAAAACTTTCAAGAGGAATAAGAGAAACATGGGATCGAACTTCCACATTAGCTTCTCTTAACAGGCGTACCACAAAAGCACTTTCGACTCCGTGATTTTCTGCCCACTCTTTGGGTCTAATTGTTTTTGACTTTTGTTCTTCTGCGTTATTCATCTATATTTTGACTCCAATTGGCTTTTTTAAGCCTCAGTCCCTTCTGTCGTTTCAGTTTCTGTATCGACAGTGATTTCATTTTCTACTTCGACTGCTGTTTCGTTTTCTGTATCTATTGTTAATTCACTTTCAATTTCAACCGTTGTTTCAGTTTCTGTATCAACCGTTGTTTCACCTTCTATGTCCATAGAAAGTGCTTCTATATTTAGACTATTTTGAGTGCCTAATATCCTTTCTTTTAACTCATCACCTTTTTCGGACCACTCTTTTTCGCCAAAGATATCTAAACTGCGTTCTACCAATTCAGAGGCTAAACGAATATTTTGTCCGTTACGACCTATGGCTTGTGCCAAGTCTTCATCTGCAACCACTATGACTATGCGGTTAGAATCACGAACTTCTATCATTTTTACGATATTGGCTGGGGCAAGAGCACGACGAATATAGGTTTCTAAATCAAAGTTCCAGTGAACAATATCGATCCTTTCGTTGGCGAGTTCTCTCACAATAGCTTGCACTCTCGAGCCCTTCATGCCCACACAAGCACCTACGGGGTCAATCCGTTCGTCTCTGGAGTACACTGCAATTTTGGCTCTATAACCTGGTGCTCTGGAAACACCTTTGATTTCTATAATGCCTTCGTATATTTCTGGTACTTCTTGTTTGAATAATTCTTTTAGAAACAAGCCACTTGCCCTAGATAAGACTATTTGATTGCTAGCCTTTGAAGAGGTGCTACCTACATTGAGTATCACCGCTTTTACAGAGCTTCCTTGAAAAAACCGTTCCTTTGGTATTTGTTCTTTTACTGGAAGGATAGCTTCTATTTGTCGGCCAATAGAGACGAGCACATTTTTATTTTCGATTCGAAGCACTTCTCCACTCACCATAGTGCCAATACGACTACGATAGGTTTCATAGATTTTGTCGCACTCGGCCATATGTATAAGATTGATTAAAGACTGTTTTGCTGTTTGAATGGCTTGACGACCAAAAGCAGAGGCAGGCACCTCCATTTCTAGTACATCACCTGGTTGAGCATCTTCATTAAATTCTTGGGCTTCTTCGAGTAACATGTAGTTTTCATCAAATTCACGCACTTCGTCTGCGGTCATATCCAAGTCATAATCTGGATAATCTTCGACCACTTCTACGCGTAAAAAGACTCGAATTTCATTGGTTTCTGTATCAATATCGACTTCAATTTTCTTGTGTATTTGAAGGTATTTACGAGCGGCAGAGATAAGAGCGTCTTTTAACGCATTGATAATAATATCATCGTCTAGGTTTTTATCGTCAACCAACGCTCTTAATGCACTTATTAAATTTAAATCTGGTTCTTTTTTCATAGTAAGCCTTATCAAAATTGAATGTCTATCTTTGCAGAGAGGATCTCCATTCGAGGCACCTCTACTTCTTCTGCATTATGTAATAACTGAAGCACAATGCTTTGTTCGTTCACACTTTTTAAAAGTCCTGTCAACGGTTTTCCCGTGCTTCGAGTGACTCGTAAATTTTTCTCTATATTTCTAATAAAATCTTGGGTGGACTTCAAAGGACGGTCTAAACCTGGAGAAGAAACTTCGAGTGTGTATGGACCTGCAATAATTTCTTCGTCTTCGTCTAGACTTTCGGAAAGCATACGACTCAACTTGGCGCAGTCTTGAATGCTTACACCACCAGATTTATCTATATAAATTCTAAACACTCGTCGCTTTCCTGCTTGAAATGAATCTATTTCTACTAGATCCACTTCGATGCTTTGACAAGCTTCTTGTATTAGAGAATTGAAGACCTCTCGATTTTCCAAAAAAACCTCATAAAAGAAAGGCTCGCTCTTCATGAACGACCTTCACCACTACAAATAGAGAAAATTTTAACGATTAGTGCAAGACAATTTCAAAAAAAAGCTGCTTTTAAGCCTTAATTTTGAAAAATATCGAACTTAGTGCCTCAAAATCGATTTTATTTTCACTATTTATGCTTCTATTATTTTTTTTTATTCATTTTTCTCTAATTATACTGTTTTTTTTTCAACTTAAGGGTTTAACCGGTAAGACACATAAAAATAAAAAACATGATTAAAACTTTGTTCCCTCTGCAAATACTGAAGCAATTCCCACTAGTGAAGTCTAGCCTAAACTTCCATGGCCACTGCGCGTGGAAGCTTTGATGTTGACTGCCGCTCCATCCACTCTGTGATTTCAAATGCCAAACGCCCTGTTTATTTTTGTGGAAAAAACCGTAGATTTCGATGCTTTTAGTTTTATGTTTTTTTTACTTTTAAAAGCCCTTTATGATAGAAGTCTCACACACGCCTGGCTTGCTGCTAAAGTTCTACTTTATTTTATTAAAGGAGTCAAATCCATCACTATTTTTTCTGAAAAAAGCTATCTTGTATTATATGTTTAGCTCTATTTTAATTGTACTCATTTCTATTTTTGGTTTGGGACTTTCTGTTTTTTATTTAAAGAAAAACTTAATCCGTATCGCTCTAAAAAATAAAAGTATCGATAAACCAGCTCAAAAGGTGTTGAATTACCCCCTAACGCTCTTGTGGTATGGGTATTTGATTGCATTTTTTATCGGTTTGACGCTGAATAATCTTGTTTTTAAATAGTTTCACTGCAAAATAACTGTTTAAAGTTTTTGAGTGGCTTCTTTGGCCTTCACTTGCTCCCATAAGGCATCTAATTCTTGAAGACTTTTAGATTTCATATCGTGATTGGCAAGCAATTCTACTTGTCGGAATCGAGATTCAAACTTAGAGTTTGCACGCATCATGGCGGTGAGAGCATGGACTTGATGGTGCCGTCCCCAATTGATTAAAGAAAACAATATATCGCCAAATTCTTCTTCTAATTTTTCTTTATTTGGGTTTGGGGCTTGCATTTCTTGTTTAAATTCATTAATTTCTTCTAATACTTTGCTAAATACAGGTTCACTGTGGTTCCAGTCAAAACCCACTTTGGCTGCCCTTCGTTGCAATTCGAATGCCCGTGCCAATGGTGCTAAGCTCTTGCTGACTTTGTCCATTGTAGAGTGAGTCGATTTTTTTATATTGTTTTTTTCGGAGGCTTTGATGCGATCCCATTCACGGATGACCGCACTTGAATCTTTGGCTGTCCCTGTTCCAAAAACATGGGGGTGGCGACGGACTAATTTTTCTGCTATCCCCTGTATGACTTGGTTTATGTCGAAATCACCTTGTTCACTGGCTACTTGGGCGTTGAACACCACTTGTAAAAGTATATCTCCAAGTTCTTCACACATGTTTTCTTTGTCGTTTGCTTGGGCTGCATCAATATATTCAAAGGTTTCTTCTATCAAATACGGGAGTAAAGAGTGAAGGTCTTGTTCTTGATCCCAAGGGCACCCATCTGGAGATCGTAAACGCTTCATTATATCTAATAAGTCTTGAAAGGAGTATTGCATGTGTTATAAAGATACTAAATCTAAAGAAATCTTAGCTGAAAATTTTCCTGATATTTTAAAAAAATCTAAGTTTTGTCCGTCAAAATTGTATGTGAAAGGAATGGAACTAAGCCAGGATATGGTGGGAGTGGCTATGGTAGGTACCAGAAGACCAAGTCCAAGTGCTCCTTTGCTTTGTGATCTATTGGTGAAAAGTTTAATGGGTACAAAGGCGGTGGTGATTTCTGGATTGGCTCCTGGAATTGACTCTTTTTGTCACAACGCTGCACTAAAATATAAGATTCCTACCATTGCTGTGATGGGTCAAGGGCTAGAGACTTTAATTTCTGGTTCTAGAGGCGATTTGGCCAATCAAATATTAAAAGAGGGTGGCTCTTTAATAAGCGCTTTTGAAGACCAGGTGACTGCAGCAAAATGGACTTTCCCTCTGCGAAACAAAATCATCGCTGGGCTTGCTCATGCTACTATTGTGGTCGAAAGTAAAATAAAAGGAGGAGCCCTTTTGACCGCAGAACATGTTTTAAAAGACAATCGACTGCTTTTAAGTGTGCCTGGAGATTTTAATCGAGAAACAGCAGCAGGGTGTAATGCACTGCTAAAAACTGGAAAAGCAAAGGCCCTTTTTGACCCCAGCGATTTTGCCCTCTATGCAGGGTTAAGTACAAAAAATGATGAAAAAAATATAGAGTTTTCAAAAAGACATCTGAATCTATCCAAAGAAGCTCAAGAACTTTGGAAGGAGTCCAGTGCTTTTACTTTCACTTTAGATGAGCTTCAAGAAAAATTTTCGTTTAAAGCACATTTACTTTTAGCTATATTAACAGAATTAGAAATCGCAGGTGTGGTCCACTCTAATGATTTTATAAGGTACCATTTTGCTAAATGGTGATAAAGACAATTTAATATCGATTTTATGGAGAAATTTTGACAAAAAAGAGAACATTGATTATTCTACTAGTCTCATTCGTTATCATTTTTGTCGTTCTTCGACTGTTTATAGATAAAACGAGTGTTAAAAATCAAATGCAACTTAAAAAACAAGTGCAGCTTTTGGAGCTGCAAGTGGACTCTCTTCAAAACGAGCTGGATGTGCAAATGGAAATCAATCAAAAACTTAAAGAAGATACTTTTTATTTAGAAAGCTTGATTCGTACACAATATGGGATGAGTAAAAAAGGAGAGACACCCATACAATTTATAGGTTTCTAGTGGAACGCACCCATTAATAATAAAACATCAATTTCAGCTAATTTTACTTCTATTTGTGCCTGGATAAGAGCTTTAAAACTTTGATTCCATCTGTTTTGATTTTCTCTAAATTCAAAAGCTGTGCTGACACCTTGTTCAAACTGCTCTTTGGCAAGCTGGATAATTTCTTCTGATAGCTCTAGATTAGATTTAGCTAGGCTTTCGTTTTGAAGTGCTTGAATGTGTGCATTGATGGCATCAAAGACTTGGGCTTTAAGCTTTAATTTTATGTTTTCTACTTTGTATCCTGCACTTCGTTCTTGAATTTTTGCATTTTCACTCCCACTTTGATCGGCAAGGCCATTGAACAAATTCCACTTTAAATAGGCCCCTATTTGTAAGTTGTTAGACTTAGATTCTGCTGGATTCGACACATTTGCCTCTGATGCAGTGTAATTCCAAGAGCCTGTCAAATCAATTTTAGGGTACAAATTAGAATTTGCTTGAGAACGCTTTAACTGTGCTTGTTTTTGTTCAGCTAAGGCGGCTTGAAGGTCTAAGTTTTTTTGTAAAGAGGATTGATATACGCTTTCTGCCCCACTTTCTGTAAGCCAAATGGGAGATTTATCGAGATGGATGGAATCTATTAAGTGGTAGTTTTTGGAGAGAGAGACTCCCCCAAGCTCTGTTTCTAACAAAAGCCATTTTTTTTGAAGCTCTATGAATACATTTTGTACTTGAGCACTGTCTGTGGCATAATCCATTTGTGCACTTAGATAATCTAAACGAGTGCTGACTCCAGATTCGTATCTTAATTTAACTAGGTTTAAACGAGATGCAGAGACTTCTAAATTTTCTTTGGCTATTCTATAAGATTCTTGAGCTAAAAACAATGAATAATAGGCTATTAAAACAGATTTAATGACTCGATTTTTTTCGGTATTTAAAAGCAGAGTTTGGTGTGTAGTCTTAGCTTGACTGAGTTGATAAGCATTCCAAGAAGCAAAGCCATCAAAAATTCTATAGTTAAGAGCCAAAGAAAGCCTATCTTGTACCGAAAGGTCCCCTATATACTCATTATACACACTGGCTTGAGTCCAGGATTTTTGGTCACCATAAGAATAAAGCCTAGAAGCTGTAAAATCTAAAGTAGGGAGTAGTGCATTAGAACCCAAAGAGCTGGAGTTTTGTGCCTGTTTCACTTGGTCTTCTGCAATTAAAATAGAGTGATTTTTGGATAAAGCTATTTGAAGGGCTGTTTCTGGGGTTAAAAGCTCAGAAGCATGTACCGGAGTAGAAAAACCTAAGAAAAGACTTGCGAAAAGCAGTGGTAAGATAAAGCCCGCCATTTTAGAGGCATCAAATGTTTTTTTCTCTATTTTGCCTGCAAAATAAGAGTAGGCTGCAGGGACCACAAATAAAGTTAAAATAGTCGCAAATGAAAGCCCACCTACAATCGCAATTCCCATAGAAACTCGACTGGGTGTTCCTGTCATGATGAGTGGTACAGAACCTAAAACGGTAGAAAAACTGGTCATTAAAATGGGCCTAAAACGCCGTTCAGCAGCCAAACGAGCCGCCTCAGTGCGGTCACAACCTGTGTTTTCGGCAATTTGATTGGCAAATTCTACAATTAAAATGCCATTTTTTGTCACGAGTCCAATCAATAAAATCAAGGCAATTTCACTGAATACATTGAGAGTAATATCAAACAAATAAAGCGAGAGCAATGCCCCCACCAAAGCCAATGGTACTGTAAATAAAGTCACGAATGGAGATCTAAAACTTTCGAACTGCCCCGCCAACACCAAAAACACAAAAGCGATGGCGAGTAAAAATGTCAAAAGAAGCCCAGAAGAACTTTCTTCGTATTCTTTGGATGTCCCTGCTAATTCTGTAGAAACATTGGGGTATTCTTGAAGGACTTTTGCAGCAATATTTCTCATGGCTTGCACTCCATCTCCAACAGTTTTACCCTTGACCAAACCAGCAGAAATAGTGGCTGAACTGAATCGATTGTATCGAGGGAGTGCCGGAGCCGCTGCTTTTTCTTTGAGCTCTACAAAATTATCTAAAGAAAGCATTTCTCCACTTGAATTTTTAACAGATAATGTTCGCACTAAATCTGGTGAGCCACGATATTGTAAACCAACCGCTCCTACCACATCGTACTGGCGACCATTCATATAGAAATCACCGTATTTTCGGTCTCCAAGAGCAAGCTCTACAGCCGAAGCGATATCTGCCACATAAACCCCGGATTCCCTGGCTTTATTTCTTAAAATTTCAATGTGAAGTTCTGGTTTGGTGAATTTTAAATCCGAGTTCACCACAGAAAAAGTAGGGTCTTTTTGAGCTTCTTCTAAAAAAGCTGGGACCAATTCTCTCAAGACCTCAATGCTTGGGGCTTGCAGCACAAAATCCACTGGCATCCCTCCCCTTTGCGTCGATAAACTTTGTGGCTCTATCACCATCATGCGTACATCAGGGTAGTTTCTAGCCATCCCTTGCACTTCTCTGGCTATATCGCTTTGAGAGCGTCTTTGATCTGCATTTTCATTTAAAATCACTCGAATCGTTGCTCTGTTTCCATTGGCTCCAGCAGTGATCTCTTCATAATCGTCGGGGTGGAGTGTAGTCGTGATATCATCGACAATGGCCTCTGTCAAACTACGAGTTTTGGCTATCCCTAAACCTTCGGGGAGGGCTAAGCGAGCCATAAAAAAGCCACGATCTTCGAGAGGGGCCATTTCTTGTGGTAGTACTTTAAAAAACACAAAAGCCAGTGCAAATAAAAGAAAAAGAATGGGAAACATTAAAAAACGGACTTTTAAAAAAGATTTTAGTAATCTAGAGTATATGTTATTCAAAAACACAAAGAAGGGTTCTGTGGCATTAAACAATCGACCTTTCTTTTGTTTTCTTAGAAATTTAGAACAAAGCATAGGAGACAAAGTAAAAGCAATCACAGTCGAGATAAACACAGAACCAATCATAATGGCTACAAATTCTCTAAATAAAAGCCCTGTAGTCCCCCCCAAAGTCAGCATGGGTACAAACACTGCCATTAAAACCACAGAAGTGGCAATCACAGCAAAGAAAATTTCATTGGTTCCAGCCACAGCAGCCTGTTTAGGAGACATTTTGTTTTCAATTTTATGGTATATATTTTCGACTATCACAATGGCGTCATCGACCACTAAACCAATAGCGAGCACCATCGCTAGCAGTGTTAAAACATTAATAGAAAAACCAAACATATAGAGCACAAAAAAAGAGCCCACAATAGAGATTGGGATCACAATCATAGGGATAAAGGTGGTTCGGGTTTCTCTTAAAAACGCAAAAATCACAAGCACCACCAAAATAAAGGCTATGACCAAAGTAACCAGCACCTCTTTGATAGAGGCACGAATGTTTTTAGTAGCATCCATCCCTCGAATGATTTGAACATCTTCAGGGAGCTCTCGCCGAATATCTTCAAGTCGTTTGTAATAGTCATCGGCAATCTCTACATGGTTAGAACCTGGTTGTGGAATCAAAGCGATAGTGATTACATTTTTACCATTTCGCTTCCACCCTGTGCGAGGATCTTGAGGCTCATAATGTATAGAAGCAACATCCTCTAATCGAATCACTCCTGCTGTTGTTTTTTTAACTGCAATATCCAAAAAATCAGAAGGTTTTTGAAAACGCCCCAGTGTTCGAATAGACAAATCCACCGATTCTCCTTCTATTCTTCCTGCTGGCAACTCTAAGTTTTCTTTGGCCAACGCAGCAGAAATATCCGAGGCCGTGATTTGCATCGATTGCATTTTAATTGGGTCTAACCACAAACGAACTACAGGCCGTTTTTCTCCCCAAATCACCACCTCTGAAACTCCGGTGATCGTCTGCAAGCGTTCTTTGACTTGGTTTCGAGCAATTTCGGAGATTTCCATTGCATCTCGCTTGTCCGATAACAAACTTAACGTTAAAATAGGTTGAGCATCGGCATCGGATTTGGTGATATTAGGTACATCGGCAGCATCTGGAAGACGCCTTTGGACTCGACTCACTCTATCTCGAACATCATTAGCTGCGGTTTCCATATCAAAACCCACTGCAAATTCAACTCTGATTCTAGAGCGACCATCTTGGCTAGTAGAAGTGAGAGTTTTGATTCCAGAAGCACTATTGATAGCCTCTTCTAAAACTTCAGTGACCTCGGCCTCTACCACAGCAGCATTGGCACCAGGGTAGCTAGTAAACACTGTAATCACTGGAGAGTCTACGCTCGGGTATTCACGAACCCCTAAATTACTATAGCCAAAAAAGCCTAGGAGCATCACACCAATGGCAAGCACCGTCATTAAAACAGGACGGCGGACTGAAACCTGAGCTAAACTCACTTTATCACCTCATAATTCATGGGGCTTCGAAGTTCTTTTATTTGCACTTGGGCACCGGGTCGCATAGACATCATCCCCGATACAATCACTGTATCTCCTAACTCTAAACCCTCTGTCACTACCACAGAAATCGGAGTCCTAAGGCCTGTTTTCACATATCGAATTTCGGCTTTTCCTGATTTTGCTAAAAACACATAAGGGCCTTTATCGTCCAAAGTCAAAGCTTCTACGGGTATATTAAACACTTTTTGCTCTTGATTTTGTGCAAAAGTAATATCCACCTCTACAAAAGAACCTGCTAAAAACTTTAGATCTTTATTGATAAGTTCAGCATAAAACTCTCTGCTTCGAGCGGTAGCAGACAACACAGGATTCAGCACCATCACAGTAGCCTCTGCAGAAATACCGCGTTCCGAGTCTGTCACAGTGACCTTAGAATCTTTTTCTAAGTGACTGGCGTAGCGTTGCGGGAGCAAAAAAGATACCTTTAACTTTTGAACATTAGACAACCTCGCCACACTTGTGCCTGCCGTCATCCACTCTCCTGCAGAAACTTTTAACATCCCAATAGAGCCAGAAAAAGGAGCCCTTATTTCGGTCTTTTTTATTTGAGCTAAAATCAAATCATAAGAAGCTTCGGCTGCAAGCGTATTCGCCAAAGCCAATTCTAGCTCTGCTTGACTCACTCCATCTTTTTCAAAAAGGTTTTTGGTACGAGTTTCTTTTTGCTTGGCAAGCTCCAAAGCAGCCTTGGCCTGTTTCAATTGGGCCTGCAAATCATCATCATTTATTTTAGCAATCAAAGCTCCTTTTTTAATAAAAGCACCATCTTTAACATATAAACCACGCAGTTGTCCTGTAGTCTCTGCTTTGAGCTCCACATCTTCAAATGGAATTAAATTTCCAGCCACCTTAGAGGAGTGCACTGCTTTAGTGGGGCTCGCCAAATAGGCTTCCACTATAATTTTAGGGGCACCCAAAGACCCTTTGGATTTGGAATCTTTAGGAGTTTCAGAAGAACAAGACACCCATAACGCAGCAGTTAAAAACACAAATAAATAGCTTTTCAATTTCATAATGACA
>Ga0079223_10002987_pt1 | contig 10604 bp, 8 predicted proteins | sample Stecom2011_FD_75072 | JGI IMG/M metagenome (GOLD analysis project Ga0079223, IMG submission 75072) | Agricultural soil microbial communities from Utah to study Nitrogen management - Steer compost 2011 | ecosystem: Environmental > Terrestrial > Soil > Agricultural land | place: USA: Utah...
CGCAAGAGATTTTTACAACTTCTTTTTAACCTGCACGCAGACCAAACAAAACGGATAACAATTGCACAAATAAGGGCGGCTAAAACACGCATTAGTGGCTATTCACCACCCCCTCTTCGCGGCCTGTGCCGGGTTACTGGCCCGACTCTTCCTTTGCCTCGGCAACGGCTTCCTCTGTCGCAAGCGACTCTGACACATCCTGCCGGCGCATTAACCGCCGCTGGCGCCAGCGGTTCAGGAGCCCGCCGCGATGACGCCAAAGCCATAACAATGGCGCCGAGACAGCATAGGTGCTGGCCATAGCCAACAAGATTCTGGCCGGATCGATAGAGACCACGACAAAAACCAATACCACCACCACCATGGCGACAAAGGGAACGCGGCCTCGTAGATCAATATTCTTAAAACTGGGGTAACTGAAGTTGGAAACCATAAGCAGGCCTGTCAGGGTCGTCACCACCATGGCAAAAATAGCCAGAGGCAGCCCTACATCCACATCCTTCCCCACCCACACCATGGCAGCAATAAGTGCTGCGGCAGGCGGACTGGCCAAACCGACAAATTGACCTTTATCGATGGTGCCAATCTGGGTATTAAAACGGGCCAAACGCAAAGCGGCACAGGCGGCAAAGGCAAAGGCCGCTGCCCAGCCGAGCTTGCCGAGATCTCCCAACCCCCAACTAAAAACTACCAGCGCTGGAGCCAGGCCAAAGGACGCCATATCAGATAGGCTGTCGTACTGCTCACCAAAAGCACTTGAGGTTTTGGTAATACGAGCCACGCGCCCATCCAATCCATCAAAGGCCATTGCCACAAAAATAGCGATGGCAGCCAGTGCAAACTGTTGGTGCATGGCCGAGATGATCGCGTAAAAGCCACTAAAAAGGGCCGCCGTGGTTAAGAGGTTAGGCAGCAAGTAGACTCCCCGATGGCGGATTTTCTTTCCCCCTTCCTGGATCTCTTCCTCAATATGCTCATCGAAAGGCAGCAAGCTCTCTTCATCGCTTTTTTTATCGCCCAATTCGTCTGTCATTTTCTCGCGTCTCAGATTGAATGGATCATAATTCAGCCGTTATCGGCATTCTCTAGCCTACCACAAGCGTTACCGACTGTGAGTGGCTGAACGCAAAAGCCCCCGCCAAAGGCGAGGGCTTTATATCGTCGTCAATAACCGCCAGAAATTAGTTCTTGGTTTTGTCGATAATCTTGTTGGCTTGTATCCAAGGCATCATGGCACGCAGTTTTTCACCCACCTGCTCAATCGGGTGCGCAGCGTTGTTGCGGCGATACGCGGTCATGGAAGAGTAGTTGGTAGCGCCTTCTTGAATAAACTTCTTAGCGTATTCGCCCGTCTGGATATCTTTTAGCGCTTCACGCATAGCCTTGCGCGACTCTTCGTTAATTACTTTCGGGCCAGTTACGTATTCGCCGTACTCAGCGTTGTTAGAAATTGAGTAGTTCATGTTGGCGATACCGCCCTCGAACATCAAATCCACAATCAGCTTCAGCTCATGCAGACACTCAAAGTAAGCCATCTCCGGCTCGTAGCCTGCTTCCACCAGCGTTTCAAAACCCATCTTCACCAACTCTACCGCGCCGCCACACAATACGGCTTGCTCGCCGAACAGGTCCGTTTCAGTTTCATCTTTAAAAGTGGTTTCAATAATACCGGTACGACCGCCGCCCACGCCCGATGCATAAGACAGAGCCAAATCTTTAGCTTTGCCAGAGGCGTCTTGGTAAATAGCGATCAAATCAGGAATACCGCCGCCTTTGACAAACTCCGAGCGAACTGTGTGGCCGGGTGCTTTTGGCGCGATCATGATCACGTCCAAGTCGGCGCGGGGCACAACCTGGTTGTAATGGATAGCGAAACCGTGAGCAAAGGCCAGAGCGGCGCCTTGCTTGATGTTCGGCTCAATCTCTTCTTTATAAAGCTGTGACTGGAATTCGTCTGGGGTCAGAATCATTACCAGGTCAGCCGAGGCTACCGCAGAGGCCACATCGGAAACTTTAAGGCCGTGCGCTTCAGCTTTTTTGACAGTTGCCGAGCCGGTACGCAAGCCAACAACCACATCCACCCCTGAATCTTTCAGGTTACAGGCATGGGCGTGACCTTGAGAACCATAACCGATGATGGCTACTTTTTTGGACTGAATAATAGAAAGATCACAATCTTTGTCGTAATAAACCTGCATGGCGGGCTCCTGTAAGATAAAAAATCGGCAAGGCCGAGAGTCAAAGGCGGTTAGTGTAAAGAAATCTCGGCATCGCGTAAAATGATATATTCGAAATCTAATATTTCACTTTTCGGAACAATCGATGGATATTACCAAGCTAAAACTCTTCTGCACCTTGGCCAACAGCCTGCATTTTGGCCGAGCCGCAGCCCGCTCGCACGTTAGCCCATCAACCTTGAGCCGCAATATTAAACAGCTTGAAGAGAGCCTTGGGGTCAATTTATTTATTCGCAATAACCGCTCAGTCACCCTCACTGAGGAAGGTGAGCAGTTTTTGCGCTTTGCGCAGCAAGTCATTCAACAATGGGAAAACTACCAAGAGTCTCTGCTGGCCCAGGCCGAAGAGCTGCGCGGGCAGCTGAGTATTTATTGTTCGGTGACGGCCAGCTATAGCTTTCTCTACGAAATATTGACGGAGTTTCGCGTCAGTTATCCGGGTATTGCCATCAAGTTACACACGGGTGACCCGGCTCAGGCGCTGCAGCGTATATTGGCAGGCGAGGAAGATATCGCCATTGCCGTCAAGCCCGAGCGTCTGCCCGCAGGGGTCAGCTTTAAGCCTATCAGTCGCTCGCCGTTGATATTTATTACGGCTAATGAGCCTGCCGATTGGCACAGCAATCGCTGGGAAGACATCCCCCTGATTATTCCCGAAGAAGGTCTGGCCCGTGAACGTCTGGACCGGTGGTTTGTGGAGGAAGGTTTTCAACCGACTATCTATGCCGAGGTGAGAGGTAACGAGGCGATTGTCAGCATGGTCAGCCTGGGATTTGACGTTGGGGTAGTGCCTAATATTGTGGTAGACAACAGTCCACTGGCAGAGCGTGTAAAACTATTCGAACGCCAGCCGCATTTGGGGCCTTATGATACGGGCTTGTGCGTTATGGAAAAACGCTTGCGCAGCCCGATTATCAATGCGTTTTGGAGTCAGCTGCAAGAGCCCAAGCTTCCCGCTGATTAATACCGCAAGAAACGGCCTCGCCCAAAACCGCTAATGCGTTTTAGAGCGAGGCTCTGTTTTACTCACTGAGCACTTATAGATTGAATATTTACAGGCTGAGCACTTTCTCGCCGCGGGCAATACCCGAGACGCCCGAGCGCACGACTTCCAAAATAGAAGCATCGCCCACCGCCAGTAGAAAGGCATCCAACTTATCGCTGGCGCCTGTAATCTGAACAATGTACAGGCTGCTGGTAACGTCTACGATCTGGCCACGGAAAATATCGACGCAACGTTTAATCTCTGCGCGCTGGGCACCAGACGCTTTGACTTTGACCAGCATGATCTCGCGCTCAATATGCGCCCCTTCCGTCAAATCGACCAGCTTTACCACATCGATAAGCTTGTTCAGATGCTTGGTGATCTGCTCAATTTTGTGCTCATCGCCAATGGTGGTCAATGTCAATCGCGACAAAGTCGGATCTTCTGTAGCTGCCACAGTCAAAGATTCAATGTTGTATCCTCGCTGGGAAAACAATCCCACCACCCGCGACAGAGAGCCCGGAGCATTTTCCATCAATACAGAAATAATATGTCTCATCAGGTACGCTCCGTCTTACTTAACCACATATCGCGCATAGAGGCTCCGGCAATTTGCATGGGATAAACATGTTCCATGCTATCCACAGCGATATCCATAAACACCACCCGGTCCTTTAGCGAAAAGCATTCGCGCATTTTCTCTTCCAGATCTTCTTTACGAGTGACCCGGATACCCACATGGCCATAAGCCTCGGCCAGCTTGACAAAATCAGGCAAAGACTCTTCGTACAGACTTTCTGAATAGCGACTGCCGTACTGCATGTCCTGCCATTGTTTCACCATGCCCAACGCCTGGTTGTTGAGGCAGATAATTTTGATCGGGAGGTGATACTGGGTACAGGTCGAAAGCTCCTGAATACACATCTGCACACTACCCTCACCAGTCACGCAGGCAACGGTAGCATCGCGAAACGCCATCTGCGCCCCCATAGCTGCGGGCAAACCAAAACCCATAGTTCCCAGACCGCCCGAATTAATCCAGCGCCGGGGCTTGTCAAACAAATAATATTGTGCGGCAAACATCTGGTGCTGACCCACATCAGAGGTGACATAAGCCTCGCCATTGGTGGCCTGGTATAACGCTTTGATAACATCCTGCGGCATGATTTTCTCACCACCGGTCTCATAGCGTGGGCTGGTATAGATTCCGTGGCGTTCACGCCATTCGTCGATCTGTTGCCACCAGGCCTCAATCGCTTTAGCGTCAGGCTGCTCCTCGCTTTCATTCAGCAAGGCCAAAAGCTCCACCAAGACACTGTCGACTGCACCGACAATGGGAATGTCGGCGGTAACTGTTTTGGAAATGGATGCGGGGTCAATATCGATATGAATGATCTTGGCCGAGGGGCAAAACTTGTCCACCCCATTGGTTACTCGATCATCAAAACGCGCACCCACCGCCAGAATCACATCACTGTGATGCATCGCCGTGTTGGCTTCGTAAGTGCCATGCATACCCAGCATGCCCAAAAACTGACGATCTGTGCCCGGGTAAGCCCCCAAGCCCATCAGGGTATTGGTCACCGGATAGTTCAGCATACGCGCCAGCTCTGTCAGCTGTTCGGCCCCATTACCTTGCACCACTCCGCCGCCGGCATAAATAATCGGACGCTTGGCACCTAACAATAGCTGCGCCGCTTTTTTAATTTGTCCTGCGTGCCCCCGTGTAGCAGGCGTATAGGAACGGATTTTCACCTTCTCCGGATATTCATAAGGGAAGGTTTCAAAAGGATTGGTAATGTCTTTGGGTATGTCGATAACCACAGGGCCCGGACGTTTCGTAGCGGCGATGTAATAAGCTTTTTTTACCGTCTCAGGAATCTCGCTGGCGTGCTTCACCATAAAACTGTGTTTGACGATGGGCCGCGAAATACCCACCATATCTGTTTCCTGGAAGGCATCTTCACCAATGCGCTCGGAGGCCACCTGCCCAGAAATTACCACCATGGGAGTGGAGTCCATATATGCCGTGGCAATACCGGTAATCGCATTGGTGGCGCCTGGGCCAGAAGTTACCAGAACCGTACCTACACGACCCGTGGCACGCGCATAGGCATCGGCCGCATGCGTGGCTGCCTGTTCATGCCTTACTAGAATGTGCTTGACGTCTTGCTGACGAAAAATGGCGTCATAGATATGTAGCGCGGCTCCTCCCGGGTAGCCGAATATTGTTTCTACACCTTCATCGCGCAGTGCGCGGATCAACATATCCCCGCCGGATAGCATTTCCACCTTGTATCCCCTTTAACATTTCAGGTTCACGAATTTTAACGCCACACCACAGGGCGCGACCAATGCACAGGCATCGACCCCGGTGGCAGAGCGGATATGAAGTCGGATTCCCCAGGAGCCGCGCCTGATAGCCTGGGTCTCAACAGCGCCTGAGGCGCGGACCTTTGCGGTTCTCTGGGCAGGCGACATCGGTGGATGCGCCTACGCGATTGCAGACGGTTCAACAAGCGGGTGGCTTGCTGGAGTAGAACAGACATCGAGATTGTCGACGGTAACTACAATCCATCTTGCGAGCCCTATATTTTCGCAAGAACTGCGCCAAAGTCAAGGCCGAAATGACACTCCTTGCGCTGGTCGCCGGCCTCACTCAGGTCACAAAATTGCCGGGCATATTTCGTCTCAGGCACAATTCGCGCTATAGTGATTCAGGATAGCCCAACCGCTTCAGGAGCAGTGTTATGCAAACAGGTCGCCTTCTTTTTTTGCCCTCTGGCATCTTGGCTTTGTGCCTTCTACTTGCCGCACCCTTGGGCTTGGGGGCTAACAAGGTTTATAAATGGGTCGATGATGATGGCGTGACCCATTACGGCACCCGCGCCCCGACAGGCCACGATGCGAGTTCTTTTACCCCGCGTACAGGGCATAGCGAGCCGGTCAACTATAGCGGCGAGAATGAAGCCGCCAAGACCGAGTCCGGATCGACAGCTCAACTGGAGAGTCAGCGCATTGCCCGGCCGGACCCCGAGCGCTGCCAAGCCGCTCAGAATAACCTCAAGGCTCTGTCCAATTTCGGCCGCGTCAAGATTGAAACTGACGACGGCAGCTTTCGCTATCTAGAGCGCGAGGAAATGGAAGAGCGGACAAAGGAAGCAAGACAAGTGATTGCTGAGGCCTGTTAAGCTTCTCGCTGCGCTACGCCAAACAGCGCCACTCGCCTCAGTGCAAGTGGCGCTGAGCAAAGACCAGTTTGTTGCCTTGCAGGCTGACTGCAATAGTATCCTCGGGACCAAATTTGCCAGCCAGAATCTCTTGCGCCAAGGGATTTTCCAGCAACTGCTGGATTGCCCGCTTCAGAGGTCGAGCGCCATAGACCGGGTCGTAACCCGCTTCAGCCAATAACTCGTACACCTCTTCATCCAGCAACAGGTTCATTTCCTTGTCCGCCAAGCGCTGGCGTAACAGCTCTATTTGAATATTGGCAATATCGCGAATCTGCTCACGAGCCAGTGGGTGAAAGACCACCACCTCATCGATACGGTTAATAAACTCGGGGCGGAAGTGACCATCCACTACCTCCATGACTGCCGCCTTCATCGCCTGGTAACGATTCTCGTTGGTAAGCGAGTTATCCTCACCCGTGATACCGTCAAAACTCACCGTATCAAATGAGCGGTCTTCGGCCAGATCCTGAATTCGATCCGAGCCCAGGTTGGAAGTCATCACCACCACCGTATTACGAAAATCCACGGTGCGCCCCTGGCCATCGGTCAAGCGGCCATCGTCCAGCACCTGCAAGAGAATATTGAATACATCCGGATGCGCTTTTTCCACCTCATCGAGCAGCAGCACCGAATAAGGCCGGCGGCGTACTGCTTCGGTGAGATAGCCACCCTCTTCATAGCCCACATAACCGGGGGGCGCTCCAATCAGCCGAGCCACCGAATGCTTCTCCATAAACTCCGACATATCAATACGCACCAGCGCATCTTGCGTGTCGAACAGAAACTCTGCCAGCGCCTACACAGTTCGGTTTTCCCCACCCCGGTAGGGCCGAGAAACAAAAAAGAACCATTCGGACGCTGAGCATCCGACAGGCCGGCCCGCGATCGACGCACCGCATTTGCCACCGCCACCACAGCCTCGTGCTGTCCGATAACACGCTTATGCAGCACTTGCTCCATTTGCAATAACTTGTCGCGCTCGCCCTCAAGCATTTTGGTAATGGGCACACCGGTCCATTTGGACACTACTTCGGCAATCTCTTCCTCTCCCACTTTATTGCGCAGCAGCCTCATTTCCATCATGTCCACCTGACTGGCCATATCCAATTGCTTTTCCAGCGCGGGGATAATGCCATACTGCAGCTCGGACATACGCGCCAGATCTCCAGCACGGCGGGCCGCCTCCAAATCGAGACGCGCTTTTTCCAGATTGCTTTTGATCCCTTGGGAACCATGCAGCGCTGCTTTCTCACTGCGCCAGATTTCCTCCAGCTCAGCGTACTTGCGCTCCAAATCATCAATATCCGCTTCTATTTTTTCCAACCGCTTACGGCTAGGCTCATCTTCGTCTTTCTTTACCGCCTCGCGCTCGATTTTTAATTGAATCAAGCGCCGCTCCAGACGATCCATCTCTTCAGGCTTAGAGTCAATTTCCATGCGGATACGACTCCCTGCCTCATCGATCAGGTCGATAGCTTTATCGGGCAATTGCCGGTCGCTAATATAACGTTGCGACAAGCGCGCAGCGGCAATAATGGCCGAGTCAGTAATGTCCACACCGTGGTGCAGTTCATAACGCTCTTTAAGCCCGCGCAAAATGGCAATGGTATCTTCTTCGTTGGGCTCGTCCACTAATACCTTCTGAAAGCGCCGCTCAAGCGCCGCATCCTTTTCAATATACTGGCGGTATTCATCTAAAGTGGTGGCCCCCACACAGTGCAGCTCGCCGCGTGCCAGGGCCGGCTTGAGCATATTGCCCGCATCCAGCGCACCCTCGCCTTTGCCTGCACCGATTATGGTATGCAGTTCATCAATAAACAAAATGATGCGGCCTTCTTGCTTGGTCAGCTCATTAAGCAAGGACTTGAGGCGCTCCTCAAAATCACCGCGATACTTGGCACCCGCCAATAGCGAGCCCAAGTCCAGTGACAATAGACGTTTGTTTTTCAACCCTTCCGGGACTTCGCCGTTGACGATGCGCTGCGCCAGACCTTCAGCAATAGCGGTCTTACCAACGCCTGGTTCACCGATTAATACCGGGTTGTTTTTTGTACGCCGCTGCAATACTTGTATGGTGCGACGAATCTCATCATCGCGGCCAATAACCGGATCCAGCTTGCCCGCCTCGGCGCGGGCCGTCAGGTCTACGGTAAAACGCTCCAGTGCCTGGCGGTGTGTTTCCGCATCGGCATCGTCCACCGTTTCCCCACCGCGCACGGCCTCTACCGATTGCTGCAGACGATTCATGTCACCAAAACGATTGAGCAGTTGTCCCAGATCGGTCGAAGTATCTTGCATCGCCGCCAGCAAGATGCTCTCGCTGGAGACAAACTTGTCCCCGGCTTTTTGCGCCAACCGATCGGCCAGGTTAAGCAGTTTGGCAAGCTCCTGCGACATGCGCACATCGCCTGAGGGATTTTGTATTTGCGCGTAGCTGTCCAGCAACTTCCCCAGCTCGTTGCGCAAACCCTTCACATCAAAACCTGCCCGCGAGAGAAGCGGCTGCACGGTGCCGCTCTGCTGATTGAGCAGAGCGAGCAATAAATGTCCCGGCTCTAACTGATTGTGGTCGCGGCCAACTGCCAACGACTGAGCGTCAGACAAGGCCAGCTGGAGCTGATTGGTCAAGCGGTCTATACGCATGATGGTGCCTCACTGCAAGGATCGTTAAACAAGATGTGGCTTCTGTTCTATAGAAACGGATGCCATAAATTAACAGGGTTAATCGATTACTTGTTTAAATGGGGCCGCTTGTACGCAAATCAAGCCAGGGAGTGGGCTGTCGGTCTCAATCTTCCAACCAAATAAGACTGGCTATTCGCCCTGTTACCCCATCCCGACGATAGGAATAAAATCGTTCTGGCTCGCTGTAAGTACACGCTTGCCCACCATAAATAGCGCTAACCCCTTGCGCCTGTAACGCAGCACGCGCCAAGGCGTAGAGATCGGCATAAAAATGCAGGGGCCGGCTGCCAGGTCGCAGTGCAGCCGCGATCGCTTCGGCATGATTGGCGTTCAGGGCATGCCGAAAGAAGGTTTCTGCCACCTCGACCCCTACCTCAAAGTGATTCACGCCAATCGCTGGCCCCAGGTAGGCCATCACCTCTTCTGGCGGCACGGTAAAGCGGGCCAGCGCACGCCCCACAATACCTTTAGCCAGGGAGCGCCAACCGGCGTGTACAGCCGCCACTTGCCTGCCTTCACGGTCGCACAGAAGCACCGGCAGACAATCTGCCGTCAAAACGGCGCAGGCAAGTCCGGGCTCATCGGTAAAACAGCCATCGGCGGTGCGCAAAAGTCCGTCGTTGCGCGCTTGACTCACCTTTACCCCATGCACTTGATGCAGCCACTGAGGCGGGTTTTGCAACTTCAATGCTTGCAACAATTGGTGGCGATTGTAGTTCACCGCCTCAAGATCGTCTCCCACATGGGTCGCCAGATTATGCGTGTGGTAAGGAGAGCGACTCACGCCCCCGCTACGCAGGCTAATGGCCGCCTTAACTCTGGCGGGTGCCGGCCACTGAGGGTAAAAAAAACTCGTTGTCATGTCAGTCATAATGCTGGTGCAAAGCCTCCAATAACGTTTGCATATCCCCAGGCAGAGGCGCCTTCCATTGCAGTGCCTGCCCCGTGCGCGGGTGTTGCAATCCCAGCTGGGCAGCGTGCAATGCCTGGCGGGGAAAGGCTTTAAGAATTTCGAGCAAGGCAGCACTGGCATCCGACGGCCAGCGGCCACGGCGGCCATAGACGGGATCTCCCACCAGCGAATAGTGGATATGAGCCATATGCACACGAATTTGGTGGGTGCGACCAGTTTCCAATTGCAAGCGCAGATGGGTATGAGACGGGAACCGGTGCAATACTTCGTAATGGGTCAGCGCCGGTTTACCACCGTGGGGCACCACAGCCATTTGCTTGCGATTTTTAGGATGGCGGCCAATGGCGGCCTCAACACTGCCGGCCCCGCTCAACGCTCCCTGTGCCACCGCCTCGTAGATGCGGCTCACGCTACGCGCTTGCAACTGTTCCACCAGCCGAGTATGCGCGAGTAAGGTTTTGGCAACCACCATCAGCCCGGTAGTATCTTTATCCAGCCGGTGCACAATGCCCGCTCGCGGCAAGGTCTCCTGGCTCGGAGCGTAGTGCAGC
>Ga0079223_10002988_pt1 | contig 10603 bp, 8 predicted proteins | sample Stecom2011_FD_75072 | JGI IMG/M metagenome (GOLD analysis project Ga0079223, IMG submission 75072) | Agricultural soil microbial communities from Utah to study Nitrogen management - Steer compost 2011 | ecosystem: Environmental > Terrestrial > Soil > Agricultural land | place: USA: Utah...
CCAGGCCCAGGCCGAGGGTCAGAATCTGGGTGCCGTCCATGCCATGCCTCCTGTCGTCGTGGAGGTCATATCCTGGCCCAGCTCAGGGGGCGAATTCCACACCCAACGACGAAGAGCCTTTTTCTTCCCTGGGATATTCGCCCCAAAAATCCAAGACTCAGCCTTTGGAAAGAGAGTCATGTGAGCAATTTCGTTACATGTATCTGACCAAGCGGACACTGACTCACTGGCCGCTTCGACTGCAACGCGGTCTTTCTCACAGTATCGGATGAGGTCACTGATAAACCTAACCTGAATTTCAATGGCTGGGGGAAGGTTTGAGAATGGACCATTTGGGCCAAGCACCATAAACATATTCGGGTAGCCGTTATTAAACATCCCAAGATAGCTTGAAGGCCCTTCTTTCCAGTGTTCTTTTAGAGACTCACCATTAAGGCCACGCACTTCGAATTTTGCATAATTCCCATCTACAGCGTCGAAGCCTGTAGCGAAAATGATGACATCAAGCTCGTGCTCTACACCATCTCTTGTCAAGATTCCATTTGGGGTGATTTTTTCAATTGGATTCGCTTTCACGTCAACCAAACTGACATTATCACGATTGTAGGTGGCATAGTATCCACTATCGCAAAGCGGGCGTTTAGCATAAAGATCTTTCGGACATAACTTCTCTGCTGTCGCGGGATCCTTTACGATCTCTTTTATTTTATTTCGGATGAAATCTTGCGCATATTTATTCGCAATTTCGTCTGTTGCGATATCTCCAAATGTTTCAAACATAAAGCGGAAGCCTCCGCCTGTATCCCATGCCTTTTGGAAGATAGCATCCCGCTCCTCATCAGAAACATCATGCACTGAGCGGGAAGTTTCATTCAGACCAAAACCGAGACTAGAATTCCAGACGTTATCCCAGATGCTCTCATAGTTAGCTTTGATTTCTCTTTCACGTTCTTCAGAAACAGGACCATTGCCGGCAGGAACGGTGTATTGAGCGCTGCGCTGGAATACCGTGAGAGACCCAACTTGGGGCGCAATTGCTGTAATTATTTGAGTCCCAGTTGAACCTGTTCCAATTACACCAACCCGCTTACCTTCAAGACTTACACCTTCAGGCCATTGTGCTGAGTGATAGCTCTTACCCAGAAAGCTTTCTCTTCCCGGAATGTTAGGAACATTCGATGCTGAAAGGAGGCCAAGTGCAGTTACGAAATAACGGCAAGTGTATTTTTCTCCTTTGTCGGTCTCAACATCCCAAGTTTTACAGGCCTCATTGTATGATGCTGACGAAATCCCTGTATTGAAGACAATATTTTTTCTAAGATCGTGGCGATCTGCAACAGAGTTCAAGTAGCCAATTATAGTTGGCTGGTTTGCGTAGTGGTGTGATATTTTCTGGCTTTCCAAAAGCTCTTTATCCCATGAATAAACATAAAGATAAGCTTCCGTGTCAGAAAGAGCACCAGGGTAACGGTTCCAATACCATGTTCCACCTACATCGCTAGCTTTATCAAAAGCAAGCACATCAAGCCCGAGCTCGTCACGCAGCTTCTTCAGCATGTACAAACCGCCAAACCCGGCCCCGACAACAACTGCGTCAATATACTTGTTTTTGCTCATGCCAACCTCCGTCAAGAGAAACTAATTTTCAGAAAGCTTTTTTATATATTAGCTTTCGTCAAGATAAGTAGCCCAAGGGCCAGTCCACAGAGTCATCTTGACGGCCTTGCGTGCCGAGAAATTGAAGAAACCGCTCCTCGCTTTGCACTGAAGCGCTTTCCTAGACCAAAGTATATGTTCGCAGATCTGCCAGTCTTTCATGAAGCACGGAAAACGCTGCAAAGATGGATCAAAAAAATAGCTCTCGCCGGCAGCAAAGCAGCAGAAAGACACTTAGTATTATTTAATTAAAGCGGATGTACTTCGCTAGCCTCTCGCAGCCACACTTCACTATCTTATGATTTAAAAAATTGATAGCAAAAGTGTCGCTGACAACTCATTGGCCTGCCTTGTCAGAAAGCCCCGTAAAATTAAAAAAACCATTTAACAGGGCGGAAAGGTTATTTACATATATCCTTTGAGATGGGTAGTGAAAATTTCATACAATGTTTCTGGCGGGTCAATTTACTTGACCATTAACACCAGGTGGCGCTTCCAGAGCTGGAACGAACTCTTGGACAAACCCTTCTGCTCACAGAAGACTCGCTGAGACAAGCCGCTGCAGGACTGCTCGTCAATCCAGGCCTGCCATTGCTTGGCAGGATAGCGTGGGCGTCGATGTAATGACCCCCTGGTTTCTGCACACCCTACGCTGCTAATGCCGGGTGTGCCCGAGGTGCCACATAGCCCAAGGACTGGTGTGGCCGTTCTTCGTTGTAGTACCGGATCCAGCGCCCGATCACCGCGCGGGCCTGGCCAAGCGATTCGAACCGATGCTGCCAGATGCACTCTTCCTTCAAGGAGCGGAAGAAGCGCTCGACCAGCCCGTTTTGCTCCGGCGTGTAGGGCGTCGTGAACTCCTGAGTGAGCCCATAGGCTTTCACCGTCGCCGTATAGTGCCGACTGCTGAAGACGAGGCCGTTGTCAGAGCGCAGGGCCAGCGGTTGATGAATGCGCCCCAGTGCGCCGAATCGATGTACCAGGGCCTCTTCCAGAGCCGCTTCAGCGGTCTTGCTGCTGCCGTTGTCCGATAATCGCCAGCCGAGGATCTCCCGCGTGCAGCAGTCAATGATCACCGCCAGGGTGGCCCGCCGATCCTTGCCGCACCACACATGCGTCAGATCGGTGGCCCAACGTTCATCCGGCCGTGAGGCGACGGACGGTAGATTCCGGGCGCGAGGTCGGAATCCCTGGGGTCGCTTGCGCACCTGCCAGCCCTTCAGCTGGAGGATGCGCTGAATCGGCTTGCGGTTCTCACCCAGCATGCACGCCAGGCGGCGATAGCCATAGGTGGGAAACTGCTCCAAGGCCAGCTTCACGCGAGCTGCCAGATCGGCATTGATCAGACGGCGTCGCGATTTAGGCCGGTAATAGACCGTCCTGCGAGGGAGGTCCAGCCAGCGGCACAGCTTGGACAGTGAGACCATATGGCCCTCTTGGGCCAGTTCCGCCTGCAGCGACGTTACGAGTTCTCGTCCTCGTCGAGCAGGCGGCGAAACTTTTTTAGCGCGTATATCTGCAGGTGGGCCTCGCCCAGTGCCTCCTTGGTTTCCCGCAGCTCGGATTCATACTGCTCGCGGATATCCTTGGGGCGGGCCCGGAACCCGTTCTCCATGCTGCACTGGGCCTCATCGATCCAGCCCTCGACCTCAGAGACGGTGAGGTCATGCTGGCGAGCCACTTCAGCGAAAGTGGTCTTGCCCTTGAAGATGTCCATGACCACGGCGGCTTTACGCTTCGCGGTCCAGCGTTTGACGGTGGGTTCGTTGCTCATCTCATCCTCCTGATCGCTGCACTATAGCCTGTGCAGCTCTGGAGGGGGTCACTTCAATTCTAGGCCAAGATCTTCGCAACCTATAGTGGAAAAATGTTAATCGCCACTACAAAAAACATCTCAACCCCATCTAATTTCAGCTAGCCAGATGAAAGAACACGGCAGCCGCCAACAAAGAGCCCGCAACAAAAATACCGTTCCAGCGAAGGCCAATCTGCAAAGCAGTCATACCAGTGAACCGCGACATTATCATCATCGCCGCGGTAAATGGAGACGACACCATGGTTAATGACCAGCCCGACAGCATGGCCGCGGCAAGCAGCGGCAACGACACATCTTCAAGATCTACTTGGGCTATCATACTGGTCAAAAAGGTCACACTGATGATTGGATTAACACCAATTTGGGCAAGCAAAAAGATCAGAAGCAGCGCCAGTATTGGCAACCAGTTCCCGAAAGACGTCAGCAATGATGCCACTCCTGCCAACTGAGCAGGATCAAGCAGGGCCACACTGAGAAAACCTAAGTAGGCGCCTGAGCCTAACGCAACAACCTCATTACCTATACCACCGAGCACATTAGGCAACCTGCGGGCAAGCAAGACAGTGGCCGGCCCCACACCGGCACTGCCAAGACCACGGCACTGCCAAGCTAGCCAAACCCATGCTCCCAGCGGCACTCCGATCAATACAGCCTGAGGCAACCGCACAGAAAGTAGTACAGAAAGAAAAAAAACCAACATCACCAAAGCCAGCAAGAGCAAGCTGAAAGCCGCCAGAGGCTTCAGAGACGGGCGCTTAACAGTAGTTTTAACTGTTGTTGGACGCGGACCTGCAAGCTGGTCACAACCCCACCCCAACAGAAACAATACGGTCGCAGACACCAATACATAGGGAAACAGTTCTGCCTAAGTGAGCGACTCCAGGTTTCCCAATACCACTGCGACACCGATACCCAATGGCGAGACCAGAGGCGCCAAGGTAAAGCCTCGCAAAGTTGCTAGCAGCATGCGACGGCGACGCACTTCCTGCACCCACGCTCTTCCCTGAGCAGCGCCAAGAGTATTGGCTTTTTCAATCATCGACATGAACAGATTCAACACGCCAAAATTCAGCACGATGCCAAACAATGTGGAACCCAACGATAGCATCGGATAACGCCAGGTTGGTGGCTGCATCAACAGGCTCTGACCGCAGCGATGAATTAGTTTTGAGCGATACGCAGGCAGGCGCAACAAGGCTAGTACGGTCATAAACGCCGCGAGGAAAACGAATCCAGCAGCAGCCTCATGCAGTACTTCCCAAGGAGAAGGGAGCCGCCATATGGCGAAAATAGACATTAAGATACAGGCAATAACCAAGGTGCGTGCCATCGAGCTAAACCGTGGCCATCCCAAGAAAAGAAACAAAAATAGCAGCAACTGAGCCAAGCTTGCGATAATTAATTTGCCACTCAACATGTGCGCAATCGCCAAGACGGCAATACCTGCAAGCAGGCGACTAGGCCATACGCTTGCAACCAGACCCCTTCCGATGAGTTTCACAGTCAATTAGCCTCCCTGGCACTACCAACAAAGCAGTCGAGCCGGTCTCAAATGGTGGCCGACTCGACTGCCTTACGCTCCGGCCGAGCCCACCAACCGGAGCGATATCACAGGGCACTGTGCCCTTGGCATCATGTACTGGATTCGTCCACGTTACGCTTCGATTCTTTCTGGGCCTTAATGAAGCGATAAATGGCCAGTGAAATGGAGCCAATCGTAAGCGCAATGAAGAACCAAGTGATCGGACCACGCACAAAGATCGACAGGTCATTCGAGCCAATCAGCAAAGAACGACGCAGGTTATCTTCGAACATTGGACCCAAGATAAACCCAATCAAGAAGGGGGCTGCCGGTATGCCGGTACGATTGAACACATAGCCGAGCAGCCCAAAGGCCAGCATCAACCACACATCAAAGGTATCGTTATTGACCGCATATGCCCCATACACACAGAACATCAGCACGATCGGGAAAAGAATCGCCTTGGGAATATCCGCAATCAGTGAGAAATAGCGAATTGCTGCATTACCAACGAACAGCAAGATCACTGAACTCAGCATGATCCCTAAAAATAGGGCATAGATCAGAGGGAGATTCTCCTGGAACAGGATCGGGCCTGGCGTCAAACCATGGACCATGAAGGCACCCAGGATAATGGCCGTGATCACATCACCGGGAATGCCCAGCGACAGCAGCGGAATCATGGTGGCACCTGCCACGCCGTTGTTCCCCGCCTCTGCGGCGGCCACGCCTTCCACCTCGCCCTTTCCAAAGTTATCACGATTGGGCGAACGCCGCTTGGCATCACTGTAAGAGATAAACGCTGCTGCGGTAGCCCCTGTCCCAGGAATAGCACCAATCACCACGCCAATCAGACTACCACGAACGATGCTCTTGATACTCCGCTTAAACTCAGCCATTGTCACCCCGACGCCGCTCGCCTTAGCGCGCAGATGCGGGACCACTTTCTTGCGGTAGAATTCGATAATTTCAGGAATCGCAAAAAGCCCGATCAACAGCGGAATGAACGAGATGCTGTCCATCAAATTATAATTATTAAAGGTTAGCCGCTGCGAGCCATACACGGAATCCAACCCCACCAACGAGAGCAGGATACCCAACAGGGCCGCAATCAGCCCCTTGATCATTGAGCCACTGGCCAGTGAGATAATGATGGTCAGTGAGAAGCAAATCAGCCAGAAAAACTCTGGGGCGCCAAAGTTTAGCGCTATCTTGGCCAGATAAGCGGCAAAGAAAATGAGCGCAATATTAGAGATGAAGTCTGCAATGACAGAGGCATAGAGCGCCATTTTAAGCGCTTTCTTCGCATTACCCTGCTGGGCAAGCGGATAGCCATCCAGCAGGGTACAGGCCGATGCTGGCGATCCCGGCGTACGGATCAGAATCGCGGTAATCGAACCGCCATACATACCTCCCTTGTAGATACCCACAAGCAACAAGATGGCTGCCACCGGCTCCATGGAGAAGGTAAAGGGTAGCGCCAGAGCCACCGCCATGGTGGCGGTAAGACCAGGGATAGAGCCGACGATGACACCGACCACCACCCCTACGGCTATCGCGATAAAGTTCTCTGTCGCAAGGAATAACTGGAGTACTTCAGTAATATTATCCATATCTCACCAGATCTTGAGGATGGCCATCGAGTCAGAACGGCAGCATCGGAAGCGGGACGTTCATGACCTCGGTAAACAACAGCGACACGCCTACCGGGAAGGCAACGGCCAGACTATAGACCCACAAAGTACGCACAGGGTGGGCGACAAACAGGATCAGAGTGGCGAGAATCCCGCTGATGATGGCACCCAGCATCTCGAACAGGCCAACATATACCACGAGTGCCAACACCATCAGAGCAAAACGTAACCACGGACCACGCTCGAAGCGACGCCCGCTATCCTCACCATCGTCAGCGATCAGCACGCCTTGGATAATCATGAGGGCTGAAAATACGACCAGCAGCCAACCCACGATGGTAGGCAGCCAGCGCGGCGACATCATCGGATTCTGCAGAATGGACGGCTGACCAATGTGGTTGGGAATCAAATACAACAGAAGCAGCAACGAAAAGCACAGCAGCAGCACTCCGGCGACCACATCCAAGGGGTCTTTGACCAGCATGCGGTTGGAAGGGTGAGACTTTGTCATCGGGAAAACCCTCTCGACATGTAAAGACTCCGCATGGAAACCAACGAGGCGAGGACAAAGCGCCCTCGCCTCACCATGCCGTTACAGAAAAATGACTTACTCTTGACGAATACCGGCCTCCCCGGCCACCTCGTCCCAGCGAGCCACTTCTTCAGCGACAAACGCCTTGAAATCGTCACCAGCAACAGTCCCCTTCTCCCCGCCCAGCTGCTCTACGAAGCTGGTGAACTCCTCACGCTCCATCACTTGTTGGAGAGCGTCCTGCATCTTGGCGTAAGCCTCATCAGGGAAGGAGCTGTGAGCGATCAGGCCAAACCAGGCGGTGGTGACGAACTGATCCAGGTTATGCTCACCGATCTCTTTCAGGGTCGGCACATCGGGGAGATACTCCGAACGCTCTTCAGAGGTCACAGCCAGTGCTCTAAGGTCACCTGACTGGATGTGCGAGAACACCGTAGGCATGTTCTCAAAGGAGACATCGACATCCCCACCGAGCAGGGCTGGCAACGCCGCACCGCTGCCAGCAAACGGCACGTTTGTCATGTTAGAGCCGGTAAGCGTCTTGAACAGCTCACCAGACATATGCACAGAACTGCCTACACCAGGACTGCTGAATGACATGTTCTGGTCTTGAGCAGCCTCGATGAACTCGACCACGCTCTCGTACGGGCTGTTGGCCGGAACCACCATGACATTCGGGATATCCAGCATGTTCTGGATAAACACGAAGTCCTCAACCGGGTCGTAGGCCAGGTTGGGGTAAATAGCAGCACCAATGGTGTGGCCGGGTGAGGCCATCAGGATAGTGTGAGCAGCATCTCGACCACCGCGGGCAAGTCGGCCGGTGGCAACCGTAGAACCAGCACCCGGACGATTTTCTACCACCACATTAGCCCCAATCTCATCCTTCAACAGGTCCGCCACTCGACGCGACAGGACGTCGGTAGTGCCGCCGGGCCCATAGGGCACCACCAAGCGGACGTCACCAGTAGGCCATTCCGATGCTTGGGCGGTGGAGACGGCCAGCGTCAGCGCCACTGCGCCGCCACAGGTTGCCACGCAGAGTGCGTTGAGCAGCTTAGTCATAGTTTGCTCCTTCATTACTAGAATGACCGCTATGCGGACTTTTTGATTCACATTTAATTCTTAGACTACTGTGCTGCGCAGAAGATCAGGTATGCGACTTTAGTCGCAAACCGCGACCCTCCTTTTTCCTGACTGAAGGCTTTTTCTTTGACATTCATGGGGTCACAGCTCGCTTCACCTTCGTGAACAAGTTCATCAGACCCATTCGTATGTAGTGGCCAAAAACACTTGACCAAAGCAGAGTGCAAGGAAGTGCCCTCAAACCCTCTCGATTAAGGTCGCAATACCCTGCCCGACCCCCACGCACATGGTGCAGAGGGCGTAGCGCTTGCCGCTCTGCTGCAGCTCATGGGCCGCGGTGAGCAGCAGGCGGGCGCCGGACATGCCCAGCGGGTGGCCCAGCGCGATGGCGCCGCCGTTGGGGTTGACCCGCGGGTCGTCGTCGGCGATCCCCAGCTCGCGCATACAGGCGAGCGCCTGGGCGGCGAAGGCCTCGTTGAGCTCGATCACGTCGATCTCGTCAAGCGACACGCCGGTGCGCGCGAGCAGCTTCTGCACCGCGGGTACCGGGCCGATGCCCATGATGCGCGGCTCGACGCCGGCGGTGGCCATGCCGAGGATCTTCGCCATGGGGACGAGGCCGTGTTTCTCCAGCGCGGCCTGGCTGGCCACCAGCATGGCGGCGGCGCCGTCGTTGACGCCCGAGGCGTTGCCGGCGGTGACGCTGCCGCCCTCGCGGAAGGGCGTCGGCAGGCCGGCGAGCTTCTCGAGGGTGGTCGCGCGCAGGTGCTCGTCCTGGTCGAAGACCAGCGGCTCCTGCTTGCGCCGCGGGATCTCGATGGCGGTGATCTCCAGCGCGAAGCGACCGGCCTCTTGCGCCGCGGCGGCCTTCTGCTGGGAGCGCAGGGCGAAGGCGTCCTGATCCTCCCGGGAGATGACGTACTGCTCGGCCACGTTCTCGGCGGTCTCCGGCATGGCGTCGACGCCATAGGCCTTCTTCATCAGCGGGTTGATGAAGCGCCAGCCGATGGTGGTGTCCTCGATCTTCTGGTCGCGGGAGAAGGCGCTCTCGGCCTTGCCCATCACGTAGGGCGCACGGGACATGGACTCCACGCCGCCGGCCAGTGCCAGGTCCATCTCGCCGGCCTTGATGGCCCTAAAGGCGGTGCCTACCGCGTCCATGCCGGAGCCGCACAGGCGGTTCAGGGTGGTGCCGGGAATGGAGGTCGGCAGGCCCGCCAGCAGCGACGACATGCGCGCCACGTTGCGGTTATCCTCGCCGGCCTGGTTAGCACAGCCCATGAAGACCTCTTCGATGGCCGCCGGATCGAGATCCGGCGCTTCCGCCAGCACAGCCTTGAAGATGGTCGCCGCCAAGTCGTCGGGGCGCACGCTTGCCAGGGAGCCGCCGAAGCGGCCCACGGCGCTGCGCCGCGGATGGCAGAGGAATACGTCGGTCATAACACGCTCCATTCAATAAAAAATTGCACTCACATATTGGGGTAGTTGGGTCCGCCGCCGCCCTCCGGCGCCACCCAGGTGATGTTCTGGGCCGGGTCCTTGATATCGCAGGTCTTGCAGTGCACGCAGTTCTGGAAGTTGATCTGGAACTGCGGCTTGCCGTCGTCCCCCTCGATCACCTCGTAGACCCCCGCCGGGCAGTAGCGCTGGGCCGGCTCGGCATACTCGGGCAGGTTGTCGCGGATCGGCAGCTCGGGGTCGGCCAGCTTCAGGTGACAGGGCTGGTCCTCCTCGTGGTTGGTGTTGGACAGAAACACCGAGGAGAGCTTGTCGAAGGAGAGCTTGCCGTCGGGCCTGGGGTAGGCGATCTTCTCGAACTCGCCGGCCGGCTTGAGCGTCGCATGGTCCGCGGTGGTGTCGTGGACGTTGGGCAGCTTGCCGCCGAGCAGCTGGTTGACGAAGTTGTAGGCGCCGCCGCCCACGGTGCCGTACTTGTGGATCGCCGGGCCGAAGCTGGCGCTCTCCTTGAGCTCGGCGTAGGCCCAACTGGACTCCCACATGACATTGAAGGTAGTTAGCTCGTGACCTCCTTCATCGCCTGCATTGATGGCCTCGAAGACCGCCTCGGCGGCCACCAGGCCGGACTTCATGGCGGTATGCAGGCCCTTGATCTTGGAGAAGTTCAACGTGCCGGCGTCGCAGCCGATCAGCAGGCCACCGGGGAAGGTCATCTTCGGCAGGCAGTTGAGGCCCCCCTTGGTGATGGCCCGGGCGCCGTAGGCGATGCGCTTGCCGCCTTCCAGGTGCTGCTTGAGCACCGGGTGGTGCTTCATGCGCTGGAACTCGTCGAAGGGCGACAGCCAGGGGTTCTGGTAGGAGAGATCCATGATCAGGCCGACCACCACCTGCTGGTTCTC
>Ga0079223_10002989_pt1 | contig 10603 bp, 7 predicted proteins | sample Stecom2011_FD_75072 | JGI IMG/M metagenome (GOLD analysis project Ga0079223, IMG submission 75072) | Agricultural soil microbial communities from Utah to study Nitrogen management - Steer compost 2011 | ecosystem: Environmental > Terrestrial > Soil > Agricultural land | place: USA: Utah...
CCTTATAAGGGAGGTCAGTTTGACATAGGCGCTCGGGAATAATCACATCCCCTCCTTCCGGGCTTTCCAGGGAAATAAAGGGGTCATGATAGATCACTCCGCCGCATCCGGACTCGATCAGTACCTCACCCACCATCTCCGCGGCTTCGGGGGTGGTGGTGATGGTAATCTCCAGCCAAGATCCTGGTTTTTCCCGCCCTTGTCCGGCAGCTCCTAATAGAGTTTCCGTCTCCATCCCGTCCTTTTCCATTGCTAAACCACCCAGCCTTTCTTTGGAGTCCCTCTTTTCTACAAAAATATATCCCCTCTTAACACTTTCCCTGTGTATAACCTTCATTAATATATACTTCAAGTTTGCTGCCTTACAACTATTCCCATACCACATTCGCTATTACAGTATAAAAAATAGGTCTTCTTGTCAAGGAAGTGTCTTTGATTTAAAAACCAATAAGACCTGTATGGCGTAGAACCCAAAAAAAGACCACCGTTAACGGCGGTCTTTTTTTATAAAGGATTTATAGACTTGAATCTTCTTCGTCCTCATGATCGAGGACTTTCTCCGGACCGCTTTCTGCGGTGACAGCCAGTTCTTCTTGGATTTTTTCTCCTAAATAGTTCGGTAACTGCAGTCCGGCGGTTCTGAATAACTCGTCCAACGGCGGGATCGATTTAAGCATTCCAGAAAGAAAATTAGCGGTGGTGGGTGAATTATTACCGCCCATAGAGTCCCAAACCGTAATTTTGTCAATTTTCAGGTTCTTAATGGCTTCGACTTGAATACTGACGAGCTCAGGCAGCTTGTCCGCGATCATTAACATTGCCGCTTGCTGAGCATCGCCGCCCGCGGCCTCAACAATTTTTCGAAAACCGTCTGCTTGTTTACTGAGAATCTCATTGATCCCCTGGGCTCGCGCTTCCATTTCAAAGAGAATACCATCCGCTTCACCCTTGGCGACCCGGCGCATCCTTTCCGCCTCAGCGTCGGCAGAGATTTGTACTTTTTGTTTATCAATTTCAGCCGGAATAACAACGTCAGCGGTTCGTGTAGCGCGTTCCCGCTCGGAACGGGCCAGTTCCGCTTCTTGTTCGGCCTGATACGCTTCTTCAAGAGCCTTCGCGGATTGCACTTTCTCAGCTGCGCTGGCTCTGCGGTTTGCTTCAGCCTCTTTTTCACGTCGCTCGGCCTCGGAGTTGGCAACAACTATTTTAGCTACGTTCTCGCCTTCAACCGCTTTGGCGTTGGCTTCCGAGACGGAAATTCTCTCATCGCGTTTGGCATTGGCTTCACCGATTGAACCGTCACGGTCCTTTTCCGCCACACTTTTTTTTGCGTCATTAATGGCTTTAGCCGCTGCCTCCTTACCTAGGGCTTCGATGTAACCGGATTCGTCTTTAATATCTGTAACGTTCACATTGATCAGTTTTAAACCAATCTTTTTCAGCTCGGCTTCTACATTACTGGAAACATAATCTAGGAATTTATCCCGGTCGGCATTGATCTCTTCAATATCCATTGTCGCTATGACCAGACGCAGCTGACCAAAGATAATGTCTTGAACCAAATCCTGAATAGCTTCCAACCTCAGACCTAGTAAACGCTCGGCGGCGTTTGTCATCACTCCTTCTTCAGTGGAGATACCTACTGTGAAACGAGAGGGGACATCGACCCTGATATGTTGCCGACTTAGGGCTTTGGTCAAGTTGACTTCAATGGAGAAGGGGGTGAGATCGAGGTATGCATAGTCCTGAATTACCGGCCAGATAAAGGCGGCGCCCCCATGAATACACTTAGCCGTGCGGGTGGTTCCATCCTTTGATTTCCCGGTTCTACCGTAAACCACCAAGACTTTATCGGAGGGACAGCGTTTATAACGCTTTAGGATCGACGAAAACGTGCCAAAGAAAACAACCACAATAACTGCTACAAAGAGTAAAAAGTATTGCAACAGGAAAACCTCCTTATTAAATAGATTAGGCGTTTCATAAAACCCTTTTGATCTAACAAAAAAAGCTTATCCATGCTGATCGTCATCTTGTGTTTCAATCATGCAGAAAAAAATTTTTCTACTCACTCAGATAATATAGAGTTGAACAGATTACTGGTTCTTACTTACAATTAGCAATCCAGCATTTACCACCTCCGTAACTTTAATTGGCGTACAGGTAGGCAATAATTCACCGTCAGTCATTGCCTCTACCTCTCGCAACGAGCCTTGAATGATGATCTGTACTTTGCCCACCCCTGAACGGTTAGGGGGAATCGGAAGATAAACCTGTCCAAAGGCATTCAAGGCATTAGAAAGCGTAACATTGCCTTTTTCAGTTAGTTTAGTCATTAAAAAGAAAATGAAGGCGACTGCAAACATTAAAAACAGACCGACTAAAAAAGCTACTATAATAGTGATTATTTCATTTAGTCCCGCATGGATGGCACAAATTCCCGCCCAGCCGAATCCGGTGAAGAAGATAATAAAATTTCTTAATGTGAAAAGACGAAAACCGGCCATGAAATCGGCATCATCAATCGCGTCCAGATCGTCTAGATCGTCGATATCGGTTTCAACCCCATCGAAGCCTAGAAAGGTCAAGATAAACTGAATTGAGAGTATAACAGTAAACGGGACTGCAAAATACCAAAAGGTTTTTTCAAAAGCAGAAATATTATTCCACCACTCCAACATCAAACTCTCCACCAACCCTTCTGCCTCATTCCGGTAATTTTCAAAACATTTCGGAATTAAATAAGTAATTCCGGTTATTGCATTTATTTTCCTTTAATTTTTAAATAAATTAACATAATAGTAAAAACATATGAACTATGTAGCTTTTTTCCATTTACGACGATGATAAAGTACGTGCGCGAAGTTAGCTGGAAGTTTAAATGAATGGTTCGGTGAGGGGGTGGGGGTGATTCATCCTAACGGCATTTGGGCCCTTAGGTTAAGCTTTCGTATAGAGGCGCCGTTATGTGGAGACGTTCCAAGATTTGGTTTGCCAATTGATTACAAAATTTCGTCTTAACCCCGGTTCTTTTCCATTTTACGGTCAACTCCACTGATCCGGTAAAGATCAGTCCTACGGTGTGCGAATAGGGGGAGCTTCCTTCTGACCGTTGCTACTTTTCCCAGGTCCAGATCTACAATAAGAACTCCCTCTTCTACTCCTAAACTCGCCTCCACCCGGCCCCAGGGGTCCACCACCATAGAATGACCATAGGAGTGAAAGGAAGCCGAGGGATTGGGAGCAGAAGAGACTCCGGCGATAAACAGCTGATTGTCCACAGCCTTGCCCCTTAATAACAACTCCCAGTGCGCCTCTCCGGTTACCTTAGTAAAAGATGAGGGAAATATGAGAAGTTGCGCTCCTTGTAAACTCAGCAAACGGACGAGTTCGGGAAAGCGCAGATCATAACAGATGCCAAGACCGATACGGAGTGGGCCGAAGGCAAAAGAGACAACTTTATGTCCTGGGGAAAAACTCGCTGATTCCATAAACCTCGCCTCCTCGCCTAAGTCAACGTCGAAGAGGTGGATCTTTTGGTAAGCCGCGACCACCTGACCTTGGCAGTTTAAAACAAAACAGGTGTTATAGATACGCTCATCCTCCGTAGAGAGCTGCGGAATGGTTCCGCCCACAATCCAGATTCCTTCTGCTTTGGCGGCCGCCGAGAGCATGGAGAGGCTTTCCCCTGTATCGGGCTCGGCATAGGCAGTGAAATACCCTTGATCATAGGGACAATTAAACATCTCCGGTAAGACAGCGAGCTCCGCGCCTTCTTCCGCAGCCTGATGCAACATGTTTCGGGCTGTTTGTAGATTCACTTTTTTATCCTTCTCCACCGTCATTTGGCAAAGGGCTAGCTTCATTAATAAATTCTCCTTTTCACCCAGATTATAAATACAGAGTAATCATTGTGGCGCTTACCGGATCGCAACACAATTATTCCTTGAAAGAAATCTTAGCCAGTAGCCTCAGTATGTCATGTTTAACACTTCCCTCAGCTAGGCTTGGCTGTTCCGCTGTGATTAGGACGGGAACCGGACAGAGTTGACAAATACCGTCTTGAGTAAAGGCAGCTTTTAGGATCATACTCTGCCGCCGGTTAAAGGTGATCTGATCAAAAACGAAATTACCCAGGCTGTAGACGATTATTCCCTTTTTTCCGACCTCTCCGTCTTCTCCGAATTCGATCCCTTGCAATACATGGGGATGATGCCCGAGAACCAGGTCCGCCCCGGCCGCCAAGGCAATTTTTCCCCAGGCCTTCTGCTGATCTGTGGGGTAATGAACATATTCATTTCCCCAGTGGAAGGAGACAAAGACCAAATCGGCTTCAGCTTTTGCCCGGGCCACATCCATCCGGATAAAGTCTGAACGGGCTTCGGCCACTCCAGGCAGGTCAACCGTTGCTGCCCAGTGCTGAGGCACTCTGGTATAGGTCATACCCGGGCCGATCCGAGTGTAGGCGAGAAAAGCCACGCGCACCCCGTTCACACTGAGAATTTTTGGCGCCCGGGCCTGATAAATATTTTCCCCAACCCCTACAGGAATGATCCCCTTTTCCTGTAAGCACTCTATAGAATCTAAAAAAGCCACTAAACCGTAGTCAAATATATGGTTATTGGCCAAAGAGATAACATCAAATCCAGCGTCCGCCAAAACCTCGGCAACCGCCGGCTTTCCTCTGAACATATTGATCTGTCTTCCCCTACTGCTGAGTGGACACTCCAGGTTGGCGAAAGCCAGGTCGGCCTGGCGAAAGACCTGGGCTGTTTTGGCCAGAGGGTATTTAAGATCCCCTTTTTGTTTGGAGGTACGCGCCACTTTTCGGTCAAAAAGCAGATCCCCGGCAGCGGCTAATGTGGATATTTCCTTTCCTACCACCCATCTGTCGGCCGGAAGCTCCGCCTGGAGGATGCGTTTTATTCTTGGCTTCTGCATCGCTTCATACCAAGGGCGCAGTATCGTGTTCTTACCGGAAGGCAAGAGTCTGACTTGGGCGGTAAGTGGGTAATCTTTCTCCGGATCAGCGCTCCAGAAGGGATGAATCGCTCCTGTTTTTTTCTTTACCGCAACCACTTTGATTTTGGGATCAACGTCTACCCACGGCAAAATGGCCAGGGCCCCTTCTTCATTTACTAAATTCTGTAGTAATTCTTGCCGGTGGACAGCGGTAAACCTCTCCGGGGAGACGGTAGAAAACGCGCTCTGCACATAATCCATACACTCCCTGGTGCAAAGCAGCTTTACCGGTTTTTTTATCCCTGTTAAGGGTTCCCAGGTAGTGACCTGTCCGCTAAATACCGCCATCAGCTGTTCCAGAGAAATATCCTCCAGTGGATTCCAGAAGTTTACAGCAACCAAAATCGGCATTCGTCCGATTATGTAGTTGTTCTCCTCCTCCTCACCACCAAAGGTTAGTCTCTGCTCATAGTAGAACTTAAGCGTGGAAGTCTGCGCCTGTGACAACAGGTTAAACCCGGCCTCTTTCATTACTGTCTCCAATTCACGGTTGAACGGTCCCTCCCACTCTTCTTGGATATAGATCTCGCTCGTCCGCATTGTCAGATAAAATGAAACCATAAAGAGAGCGGACAAAAGAAAAAAAGCAGCGGTCAACCACAGCACGGTAGATCCGATCCGCTTTTTTTCACAAGTGTTTAGTTGAGTCATGGCTCCTCCAGATAAATATTTATTCTTCTTTATATTTATAGTAAACTGATTCATACTAGATTCGTTGGAAGGATAAATACTCCTTTTCCCCCTGGTAAAACCATGAAAAGTAACCCTAGATGCCTAACCCCTCCTCATTCATCATCCATTGGCCCAGCGCTCTGAGAAAGTTAAAGAGCGGGCCTTTTGATGCAGAGTGAGGTTTCCCCAATAAGAGCATTTCGGAAAGGCCGGTCCTTGCCGCCCACCGGAAAACCAATCTATGCAGGAGGGTTTGGAGTTCCCTCCGCCCTTCCCCGTTTACAAAATTCAGACCAAGCAAGAGAAGGAATAACAGAATCAGATCCCCGTCCATGCTTTCTCCGGTATCTGTCTGCGGGGCGGCTGGTAGTTTAAGGGCATTGTTTAGATCAAGGTATCCTTCACCCTGCCACATAGGATCGTATCCCCGGTCTTCTGAAGTATCCAAGAGAATCCGCTTAATCTGACTCGGCTGATAATCGGATTTTTGTTCCAGTAATAATGCGCAAGCTCCGGAGACCATCGGCGTGGCCATGGAGGTGCCGGAGAGACTGACATATCCCCCTCCCGGTTTTAAAGAGGTGATGTCTCCTCCCGGAGCTACAATATCGGGTTTGGAGAGTTGATCAATAGTCGGACCCCTACTGGAGAAATCATCCAGGGCGTCGTCACGCCGAGGGTAAGTCCCCTGGTCATTAATACTCCCCACGGTAATGACGGACGGGGCGATCCCCGGGGTGGTAATTGTTCCCTCCTTGGGCCCGGTGTTACCCGCGGCCACACAAACGGTAAACCCGCTTCTCCACGCGGCCTCCGTGGCTTTACTCATCGGGTCGGAACGATACCCCTTTTCTGCAGGACCTCCCAAGGAAAGATTTAAGATCTTTATATTATATTTTTCTTTATTCTCGACCGCCCATTGCACTCCCGCAACCACTCTGGAAATGGGGCCGCCCCCTTTTTCGTCCAGCACCTTGACTCCGACCAGTCGGACCTCGGGGGCCACCCCGAGATATTTTCCGCGAGATTCCCGTCCGTTACCGCCGATAATCCCGGCGACATGGGTCCCGTGACCTTCATCGTCATAGGGTTGGGTGCGGTTGTGAACAAAATCCTTCCAACCAATAATCCGCGATTCCGGATACACCAAATCGGGGTGGGGGGCAATCCCGGTATCAAGTACGGCGACGGTGACACCCTTTCCGGTAAATCCCGCTTGATGGGCACGATCGGCATGGATCGCCCTGACCGCTACATCTAGACAAGGATGAACCTGGGCGTCAGACCAAACCATCTTAGCCCTGGATTCCGGGACCAACTGTCTTAAGTTGTCAGTAGGCACTTCCACGGCAATACTATTAATCAACGGAAGTTCATAGACGATTTTCAACTGAAGCTTACTGGGGAAGTTTCCTCTTAAAAACCTTCGATAATGATACTTGGTGGGAAACTCTACGATTACGCGTGCTTGCGCTCTTCTCCGCTCCGAAAAAACTTCCTGCACCAGGTTTGGGGAGATTCGATGCGCAAAAAGCCTCCGGAATGTATTTTCGGAGATCATGCTTTCACCCCCGACAAAACAACTTTTACACTACAATTTATGGATTCGCTGCTCTGTTGGGAACAAGGCGTTTTGAGATTCTACTTAAGGCATAGATCTCATTGCTCGTCGTTCATTTTTTGTCCCTCGTTCCTTTAGGTCTGCCTGTGTAGTGTTTCTTGGCCGGCGCATGACTTAGCTGGGGGTTTTATTTTTCCGGGATTAAGTCTCCCTGATAAACCCGGATCATTTCGTCGGTAAACTCCCCGTTTTCTTTATGTATATAAAAGGGTTTCAGGAGAAAAAGACCTGGACGGGCTGATTTTCGCCCTTCGATCAGTACCCGGTGAGGGATCTGCCCCGGTTTGGGATGGACCAAGACCATTCTCTTGGGTTCAAAGCCGTAATGATCCATTAAAACCATAATCTCGGAAAGCCGTTCCGGGAGGTGGACTAGAGCCAAGCGCCCATTGTGCGGGGTTAAGCGCGCTGCGCTTTTGATCACATCTTCCAAGGTACAAGTCAATTCAAATTTAGCCTGCGCCAAGACTGGATTCTCCATGAGCGAACCGGCGGATGGTTTTATATACGGCGGATTACTCAGTACCCAGTTATAGCTGGAAGAAGTAACTTCCGTCCCTGGAACCCTCAGGTCGCCCTGAATGATTTCAACCCGCTCCTCCAAGCCGTTGAGGAAGACGTTCTCTACGGCTAAAACGGCTAGTTCCGCCTGGAATTCCAGGCCGGTGACTTGTAGTACGCCCCTGTATCCGGCCAACCATAGGGGGACCACCCCTCCACCGGTCCCCAGATCCAGCACTTTTTCTTTTGGGTAAATCCGGCAGAAGGACGCCAGCAGAATTGGGTCGATGGTAAATTTAAAAAATCCCTGTTTCTGTCGAATACGGAGTTTTCCCAACCCCAGTCGGTCAGTTTCCGTCGGCTCTATTTCAGATTTTTTTTTCATCATTTTAAGCTAGTTAATCCTCCTCTTCCCGGAAAATACTCGCCGGCAGTCGATGCCATGCTGAGTCTCCCTGTGTCGGAGTATGCGCCAATATTATAGTGTCTTTTTTCTCTCCGCTCTCCGGATCCACCCCAAGCATGAATACTTTTACCCTTCTGGGCCAGTCGGTGAGGGGAATACCCGCCAGCGAACTGATTGTTGTTTGGTCGCCGGTTTCAGAGTAATCCCTGGCTAAGGAGGGGTAAAGAGTCTGATAGATACTTCGCCGTAAGTCGTGATCCTCCCGGCGTAACCAGGAGGGGGCCTTCCCGCCCCGCTGGATAAGGTTAAAGTCCAGAGTAAGCAAGTCCCGGAGCGCTATCAATTCATCTTCTCCCAGTCTCAACTCTCCTTGAACAGTTTTAAAGAAGGAGAATATCTGATCAAACAAGGTGGATAACTTGAGGGCACGGCCTGTTAAGTCGTGTCCTTCCCAGAACTGTCCCAGCTTTCGAAAGAAATCCCAGGGTGAAAGTGTATCATTCTTAAAGAGATAGTTGACGGTATATTGAAAATGGTGAGAGTTATAGACCTTTTCCACTAGGTCCTCAATTAATTTAATCCGGATTACTTCTTCGTAAGAAAGCCACCGGTTGCCTAGAACCTCGTAAGGAGGGGATTTCGTATATAAATATCCATATTCACCGGCTCTTGCCCGCAAGGGGGAACCCTTAAGCAGTTTTAAGAACCCTAGCTGTAGCTCATCCGGACGCATTCGAAAGACATAATCAAAAGACGCGGCCAAACCATTCCCGTCTTCATAGGGCAATCCGGCGATGAGGTCAAGATGGGTGAGTACTTTACCGACCGCAGTGAGCCGGGAGATATTGGCTTTAAGTTTGGGTAGATTATGAAACCTTCTTATCTCTTTGAGTGTTCGGGTACAAGTAGATTGCACTCCGATCTCCAAACGAAAACGTCCGGGAGGAGCGGTATTTAAGACCCGGATCTCCTCTTCATCCAGTAATTCTCCGACCATTTCCAGATGAAACTGGGTCTCGCCTCCTTCTGCTTTAATAAAGCGTAGTATCTCCAAAGCGCGCGCCCGGTCGAAATTAAAGGTACGATCCACAAATTTTACGGTTTTAATTCCGGCATTAATCAAACGGGTAAGATCCGCCTTTACCCGTTCCACCGGCAAACACCGCACTCTCCCCGCTTCCCACCCGGAGAGGCAGTAAGTGCAGGAAAAACGGCAACCCCTAGACGACTCGTAGTAGACCAATCGATTATGAAATAAATTAAGGTCCTCATAAGGAAAGGGAATAACTGACAAATCCGGTAATAGGGGACGTTCCGGGGTCAGCACGATCCCTTCACCCTCCCTATAAGCCAAACCCCTTATTACCGAGGGTTGACCCCTACCGGTCAGGAAATACCGCAGCAACTCCAGCAGGGTCTCTTCTCCCTCTCCCCGGACAATAAAATCGACCGGCGCCCGCTCCATGATTTCCCGGGGTTCGGCAGAGACCTCCGGCCCCCCAAAAATGACAACTGTCTCCGGTAGAACCTGCTTTAACCTGTGCACTAACTCCAGATGGGGATGGATATTCCAGATGTTAGTAGATAAACCCAGCACTTTGGGCCTTTTTTGATAAATCCGCGCTAAAACCCAGTCCAGGTTCTGGTTAATATTAAACTCGTCAATCTGTATCCCTGGAAACTCCTGCCGGCAATAGGCTTGTAGAGTATAAAGGGCCAAGGATGTTTGGATATATTTAGAATTCAGAGTCGTTAAAAGAACCACGAGTTATCCACCTCAAATACATAACTGCCGATTACCTGTGCACGTACTACCCAACTTGCTCGCTGGATCTGCTTTGAAGAAAACAAACATAAAATCATCTCTATTAAATCATAAGTCCTTCTTGAAATAAAGGCTGTACAGGAGGAAAATTTGACTTATCAAGTTCTCTGGGGTATATTGATCCCTCTTTATTGAAGTGGTTTATTCAAACTCACGACTCCCAAAAGCTGCTTTTTGGCTTCGATTATCCTTTGGGAGATCCCGGGCGAGAATTGGCCGCCCTTCACGATAGTGGATTAACAAAAGGACTGTTGTACAGAACTTCCACGTAAACATGGTGTCCTGAAAAACAGTCCCATTTTTATGTGCTCTTTGGTTTTCTTTTTTATCTGTTTTTGTATTTAACCTCACTAGCGTTGCATAAAGCAGTTTAAAATAAGTCAAACCTTAAATCTAGGTAATATTTCAAGAAAACATCAGAAAAATGATGAAATGCATAAAAAAACTCCTTATAATAGAGATATAGTAGTTCTTGCCCTGAATCTCTAAAATAAGGAGACATAAAAATGCAGGACAAGAATATCATAAAATCCACATTTTTTCAATTCTTTCGACC